>Ga0315288_10006291_pt1 | contig 15068 bp, 18 predicted proteins | sample YL17G11_20_MG_FD_203454 | JGI IMG/M metagenome (GOLD analysis project Ga0315288, IMG submission 203454) | Sediment microbial communities from Yellowstone Lake, YNP, Wyoming, USA - YL17G11_20 | ecosystem: Environmental > Aquatic > Freshwater > Lake > Sediment | place: USA: Wyoming | collected... | reverse complement strand
CTCAAGCGCTGGATGGCGTCCTTGATCATGACCGAACCCCACGGTCTCTGAGCAAGACCATCCACAAGGACGAGGGAGCGGTCCCCGAGCTTGGTCATGTCGAGGTCGTCGTCGAGGACTTCGAGCGCTGTATTGGGGGCGATGCGGCGGAGGCGAGACTGACAGCACGCCTGCCCTTCGTCCCCAGGGGCGAAGACACTGCCCACCGGAGCATCTTCCGCGAGGCTGAAAAGCGCCTGCGTCTTGCCGAGGCCGGGCCTGCCGACGATGAGGGTGAGACCAACGGGGAACGGAAACATAGGGTTCATGGGAGCCCCCTTACACCGTAATCACGGCTTTGCCCGACAAATAGATTGACCCTTGGTTTGACGGAAGTTAGAAGCGGATCTCTCGGGTGTTTAGGCACTCCGAGAAGGTCATTGACAGAGTGAGTTTATAGGGTTCGAGAGACAAACCCCCTCTGAAATACGAGGGATCCTTCTCTCGGTAAAAGACTCTCAAGGATGAGTCAGACCACACACACCCAATTCTCCCCTTGGGGAGCACGCGAAGAGATCCGAGTCCCACGGGCGGTCAAGACGTTCTTGGCTTCAAAACCCGTGAGATGTTGACGGTCTCTTCGAGGGTGAGAGACTCTTGGATGCGCGATGCCGTGCATGTTAGACGGAACAGTTCTCCAAGAGTCTATGCGAACCCTCGAAAGAGGGTTCAAACGCGATGCGAGCTTGCATCCGGAGGCTTACTACACGGGGATCTCTTCACCGAGACACGCGCACAGCCTCAAATGTCCGGGGGATCCCCTCAAAAGGATTTACCGGGCAAAGCCCGTAATCACGAGTTGGAACGCGGGACCTGAGGCTGCGTCTCCTTGCACCCATCCGCGGGGCGCCCCACGCAGCCCCCGCCGGCTCCGAGCACGGCGCACTGGAGGGACATCGTCTTCGGCGGCCCGTCGTGGTTCCGCAGCGCGATGGTGCAGGAGACGTAGCCGTCGTTGTCCGAGTCGATCTGCGTGCAAATGGGCTCCCCCTGCATGTCGAGCTGGAGCGCCGAGACGAACTTCTTCGCCGCAACCTCGGGGGGCGTCTTGTTGCCCACGCCCGTGCAGCACGCGAGGAGGATGACGGCGAGGAACAGGGTTCTCTTCATACCCCCTCATACACCGGAGGGTTCGCCCGTCGAGGCGGCTTCCCCCTTTTACGTCGGGTACCCGGAGCACTTGAGCATGCTCCACAATTCCAGCCGCGCTTTGTCGAGCCGCGCCCGTTTCTCTGCTAGAAGATGCCCCGAGTCGTCTTGGCGCGCTCCGACTTCGGTCTGAAGGCCGTGGATCAGAGCCCCGAGACGAACCGCGCGCTCCAATTGAGCCTCTTCCGTCCGCCCATTGTTGGTCACGATCGGGCCTCCTAGGGTGCCCCAGCTACACCAATTCTTCCTATGCGTCGCGTTGAACAATGCTCCGAGCCCGGCTTTTAATAAGAGCCCGGATCGCGGACCGGGTCTGCCTAGGCATTCTGATGGCCTATCTCGTGCTCTGGCTCACCGGAGTCATCACCCGCAACTGGTATGTGTGCGGCGTGGCAACCCCCATCCTCGTGGCCGGGCTCTGCATCGGGAAACTTGCAAATAGGTGGCGTGAACGCGCAGAAGACCTCGTAGAGATGAAGATCGGACGCGAGCTATCCAAGATGAGCCATAGCCTGAAAGGACCGCACGGAGGGTAACGTGAACTCCTTCGGCGACGTCCCATGAGCGCACCTGGGGAGAAGACGCGTTTCCTCGTTATCTGCAAGCTCACGTGCCTTGGCGGCGCAGAGCGAGCCGAGTGCTGCTGCCGTACCGCGCAAGAATGCGAAATGAGGAAACACCCTCGGTTCTTCTTCTACAAGCGTCTCGCGGAAGAACGAGTGCGGCGGTTCTTGGCCCGACGGAAGAGATCCTCGACACCCTAAGCCTCGACCTTGGTGTACTACGGGTTGCGGATGGTAATCAACCCCAGCCTAAAGGCCGGAGCTTTCAGTAGGGCGTCTTGCGAGTGTTTCGGCTCGCAGAATCAGGGCGGCCCGCCTGCCCGAGGTGGAAGGAAAGCTGTGGGGGGCACATTTCTGGAGCCCCAGCTATTGCGCCGTCTCATGTGGCGGAGCCCCGCTGGAGATTGTGCGGCAGTACGTGGAAGCGCAACGCGGAGACCGGGGCTCCTCCCCGCCCTAAAGGAAGGGGTTTCCGCCCCGAAGAGTCGATGAACCAAGCCGAGTTGGAGTTGAAGCTCCTCGATATCGAAGCCGGGCAGTACGTGTTCGTCTCGTACGTCGCGGGCAGAGATCCCACCCCACGGGCGATCCGAGAGTCCGTACGATCGGAAGAGGCTGGAATCTCCCGAAGGCACTTCACGGGGCTGTTCGAGCGCGCATGGCTGACGCGAAAAGGAGACCTCGTCTTCTCCGTGTTCTGCGACGATCGTGACGACGAGCGCCACCCCGAGGTGAAGTGTGCATCCCGCACCTTCAACCCGAACCTTGGGCGCCTGCTTTTGATCGAGCCCCTCTGATTCGAGTTGGTGTATGAAGCACCTGCCTCTGTAGCTCAGGTCTAAAACGGGAAGGTCAAGGGGGACGCCCCTCGATACCACCGTAGGAAGAGCACCGGGTATCTAACCCGGGGGTCACACGTTCGAATCGTGTCGGGGGCACTTTATCTTCCGACCCCAGGGGGAAAGCGATGAGCTACACCACCGTATACAAGATCAACGCAGACTGGAGTGTCCAAGCCGTAGGGGACGCCCGAAACTCGAACGGGTGGGCGATGCTCATCTGGCGCCTGCTCTCGAAGAAGCACGGGCACCCCGAGTTCTCGATGGGTGACTTCCCGATCTGGAAAGAGGTCGGGACCGGCAAGCTCTCCCCGCGCGACGAGTTGGTCCTCGTCGCCACGTTCGATCGTGTCTGGATCCAGAAGGCTGGACTGCCGAAGTTCATCGCGGCGCTCACGAGCTACTGGGAGACCGACGCCTGGGTCGACGGGCGCGATGGCCTAGAGCGCCCTGTCAGCACGATCCTACAGGTTGTCGAGCTACTGAAGCAGGCCGAAGCCAGCGAGGGATCTCAGGGCGCGTGCTTCCACACGACAAGCCTCTCCGACGACTTCTGGACGCGCTACAACGAAGAAGAGGACGACACCGTCTACTACAACTTCGAGCGCGACAAGGGCAAGAAGTTGTGCCTCGGCGAAGAGCCCTTCGAGATGTTCCAGATCCTCAACCTGAGCTTCTACACCCCGCTGGAGACGCGGGAGATGCCGAAGTCCGTCCGCATCTTGCCGGATGGCAGGGCCATGGTCGAGATGCCGACGCTCATCAGTCCAGACTTGCCGCCTGGGGACACCGAGGTTGTCTCTGAATGAGAGTCTACGGCCTCATCGAGAACGTGCGGGCTCTGTCCGGGCAACCTTGAACTTGCCCGGAAGGACCGTGTTCAGCCACCACTGCACGCGCTCGTGCACCGCCCGCGGCCCGTACGCAACGAGGAGCCCTATGGCCTCGCAGAAGGCCTCCTCGGGGTTCTTGTTGCCGTAGCCCGTCACGGGGTGCTGCGGCACGCGCAAGGTCTTCTGTCCGCTGTCGTAGAGCTTCTGGAAGTCCTCCTTCTTCTGGAGGTCGCCGTAGCTCGTGTCGTGGCTCACGGCATCGACTTGCAGGGCAAGGATCGGGTCTGACTGACCCATCACATCGGTGAACTCGAATGCCCAGGAAGTACCCGGCCACTTGTCGAGTAGTCCCTTGAGGTCGATGTCTCCGAAGTCGCCTCGGATGGTCTGGTACCAGAAGTCGCGCGCTCCCTGGCTGAGATACGTCCTGAAGAGGTGGTGGCCCATCTCGTGAGCGAGGGCGTGCGCCACCCAGAGCTTGCCCTTGCTGTTGGACACCGAGGACAGAAAGAACGTGATGTACCCCGCGTGGTTGTACTCACCGCCCTTGTCGAGAAGCGCCTTGAACTCGCAGACGAGCGGCAACTGCTTTTGCAGGAGAATCGGCGCCACCTTCGCGGCGCGGCTACGGTAGAAGCCGAGACCCTCTTTCAGGATGGCGAGCTTCTCTTCGTGCCCTTCATCCCCGGGCTCGTAGCCTTGAACGGTGACCTGGAAGCCTTCGAGGACCATCTTCTCGACGGTGGGGACGCGCACATCGATCGGCTTTTGCCGGATGTTCTCGAACCACTCGATCGTCTCCCGCATCTCCTTCCAGAAGGCCTGGGCCTTGCGCTGAAGGCGCGTCTTCCACGTGGGGAACTCACGCTCGAAGCGGGCGAAGAGCCCCTCCTCGGTGTTGTACTCGTCGGCAAAGCCGATGGGGACGGTCAGTTCGATTGAGAATGACCACGCTATCGAGCGAAGCGTCTTGTTCAGCCACGCGATGTCGCTCTCGCTCAGACCGAGATTGTACTTCAGATCCTCGTTCATGAACTGCTTGAAGAAGAGGTCGTCGAAGTTCGTCCGGTAGACCCGAAAGGCATCCCGCAGGACGTGCGCCGTCTTGTAGTCCTTCACCTTGGGCAGGTTCTTGAGGAGGGTGAGAAAGTCCTTCCGAAGGCCCTCGACCCACGCCAAGTCCAAGCGCCGAATGTTCGCTGCGGAAACGAACCGTTCGACGACGCGACGTGCGACCAGATCCATGCTCACCGCTGGCCACAAGAAGAACACGCGCTGGTGTAGGAAGCGAGCATGGATGAAAGGCTCATTGCCCGCCTAAAACGAGCGGGCCGACCGTGGATCTTAGGCAGCAAAAAAGAAAAGCAGCACTCCTTCTTCCACGAGGCCGAGTTTCAGTGCGCCGATGGCTGGTTCGGTGTGCTCCTTCAACTCGGGCACCGGGCAAGCCTACGCCTCGCGCAGCTTCCCGAGGACAAGCGCGTGTATGCGACGGAGGTGAAGCAAAAGTTCGGCCCCCTGCGCCTCTACACGCGCGGGAGCGACCCGGAGATCAAAGACCTCATCGATCGAGCCGTCGAAGAGAGCCTGAAGACCTGCTTCTACTGCGGCGCCCCGGGGAAGCTCGTGAACCACAGGGGCGCACTCTATGTGCTCTGCCCCACGCATGAACGGCGCATCACGGCAGGGCACCCAGCCTGGCACGAGAACTGGCCTCACCCCTGGGAGGTCGAGACGGTCGGGGGAGGCCCAGTGGGGGACGGTGACTTCTGGCACTGCCCCAAGTGCGATGCCAGCGGTGGGAGCACACTCGGCGGGGAGCTTGTCTTCTCGCCCTTCCTTGCTGGGCAGGGCTACGGAAACCCCACCATCTCGCTCGACTGCACCGAGGCAGAGCGGCAGATCGACGAGATCAAGGCCACACCTGAGTGGATCCGGGGCGCGATCGACATGAACCGACGCTACGGCGCCGAAGTCCTCGCCTTCATCGAGAAGACCTTCAAGGCCCCGGGCAAGCTCGCGAAGAGGGGTCTCGTCTACGGCGGCTTCCCGAACCGCGAGGGGCGCGCGTTTGAGCTGGAGCCACAGCCCAAGGGGTGGATACTCCGCTGGACCGGCGCGCCCGAAGAGCATGTGAAGGGCCTCCACAGGGTACTAGAACGCCTCGGTGAACACTACCGCAAGCTGGTGAGCGAATGACCACGGACGACATCTACAAGGCGCTCGGAACCCGATCCCCCACGGCCGCCGAAGACGCGGACCTCCTCCGGCGCGCCATCGCGGGAAAGCTCTCCGACGAGCAACGTGAAGCCTTCGAGGACATGCTCGAAAAGATGGGCGACCGTGGGCTCACGGAGAAGCAAAGATCCTGGGTCAAGGGCGTCCTCGACGAGCCTGAGTACGAGAATCTCGTCAGCAGCGGGAAGGTCCCCCGGGGCAAGGACATACCCACCCCCGCCGTCCTCCAGAACCTCCCGAAGAGGCCCCCCACGCGCAAGGTTGACGACTAGAGGTGTGCGCCGAAGCCTAGAACCTCGTTGCGAAGAGCGTCCGCATGCATGAGGTAGAAGGGGCTTTTTGCGCCCTCGTCCGCGACGTGACCCAGAATCGACCCCTGGCAGCTCTCGACGCATAGGACGTAGGGGGCGTGCGGGATCCCAACGGCAAGAATGGCCTCGATGCGCACGATGGCGGGGTCTGACGCGACCGCTTGCGCGAGAGGCCTTGGCATTCGAAGGGCGTCTTCAAAGAACGCGGCGTCCCTCGAATGCCCCAAGCGCAGCACGGTGGGTATGCCCGGCTTCTCCCAAGCGTACCCGATGAGCATGGTGCCCCGAGGGTACCGCAGACGCTTGTCCTCGTAGGTGCCCACCTGCCCCATCTCGCACCGGAGCCAGGGCGTCATCGTGTTCTCGTCGATCCGGTAGAGGGTCGACCGACACATCGGGGGCGGGTAGACGCCGTTCATCCGTACGAGGAAGTGGCGGCTTACGGCCTCGTGGATGGCTTGCGTATAGTCGTCGGTCAGTACCACGGGTATGCGGCCTTTCCCTTTTCCGTCAGGAGGTACCCGGTACCCTCCTGGAGAAGCCAGCCCCTGCGAACCATAGCGTCGATCGTTGACTTCGGGGCGCGGACGGGGTCATCAGGGAGGAGAGCCCCGGTCTCGACGCAGTGAACGATGAGGGTACGCATCGCAGGCGAGATGGCCATGGCTCGGGTCCTTTTACCACCAAAGCCCTACTGCCGAGAATCCTCTAGTGCCACGCCAGGGGCAAGCCATGCACGACGACAAGCTGATTGCAACCCGCGTCGCCACGCGCTTCGCCGCCATCCAACTTCCGAGCGGACCCACCCTGGCGCTCCTCACGAAGGCGGCGAAGGGGATCAAAGGCGGGTTCACCATCGAGGCCCTTGAAGGGGCCGTGGTCGCTCTCGGCTGGTCGATTAAAACACAGCCCGTCGCGGTCCCACTGAACGGCGAACAGTTTGGGTCCATCATCCACCGATCGTCGGGGCTCCCGACGAAAGGCTGGAACGGGGGGCAGACCAAGGGTGAAGCACTCTACAACCTCATGACGGGGGAAGAGGCTGCGGATCTTCTCCCCCTCATCCAAAAAGAGGTCAAAGAGGTCGGGCCAAGCGGCCCTAGCGACGTTGAGATCGGCGCCGTGTACGTGACCGGCCTCGGGACGGGAACCCATGAGTGGGCCCAACGGTCTATGCTGTCCGCGACTCGCGCGTGGCTGGGCATGCAAGGCTGGACGATCACAACGTCGAAGGGCGATGTCACGTTCACGAACAAGATGTCGTACACGGGCCGTATCGAGGAGTTGAAGGACTCCGCGCCCGAGAAGGTCTGGACCTTCCTCTACAAGTCCGGCCTGAAGGAAGCGGCCACCGCATTCCTCGCTTCGTTTGGAGAGGATGTCGTCCAGAACGCCATCAAGCCTGCCGACCCTCGCAAGCTCATAGGGACAGGCACCTGCCCGTGCTGCTTCATGAACGTGAAGATGCTGCGCACGCAGACGATCATGCGTCACGGCTGGGCAGTGCATGGGAACCGTCAACGCGGGGCGTACCACAACTCGTGGCACTCGGGCCCGTGCTTCGGCGTGGGGTATCAGCCGTTCGAGCTGAGCCCCAAGGGGACCGAGGAGTTTCTGGCGCAAGTGGTCAAACCCGCGCTCGTGGGTGCGAAGAAGAACCTAGCGCGCTTGAAGGCACGACCCGACGTGATCCGCATCAGCACGGGGAAGGGACTCATGGACTTCAAGGAGATCCCGAAGGACACTACCGTGCGCCGCTACACGTCGAACGGGTACGTGTCGGAGTACGAGTATTACCTAGGGCTGGAGACCTCGGACGCCGAGAGGCAGGTCTCAAGCATCGAAGAAGAGATCGAGGCCCTTACCCACCGGATCCAGCACTGGAAGCTGCTGCCTTTGCCGGGCACCGCGGTGTAGTGTCCGTGGGTGTCCACGAAGGTGTATGTTGCCTACCGCCTGAAGCAATCCAAGGACATTTGGCCGTTCGTCCGAGACACCCGACGCCGGGGGGAAGAGAACGTCAAGAAGGTCCTTCGTGTCCTCCACACTACGTTCTCGGAGAACGTGGACACGGCCTCCAAGGGGTACGCCAACGCCCTGAAGTTCTCTGACGGGAACGAGGCCCGAGCCCGCCTCAAGGTCGCGTCCGAGGCCATCCGCGAGGGCTACCGGGCGCAGCTCGGGCGGATGGAGCGGAGCATCTTCGACTTCGATGTGTCGGTCGCCATCCGAGAGCACAAGGGCCGGATGTACCTGATCCCGCACTGCGACATGATGATGCGCGACGCGCTCAAGTTCCTCGCCCGTGACAGGCGCTTGGAGAACTTTGCCTACTGGAACAACACGGACCAGCCGAAGCGGATCTCTCGCCGCGAGTGGGATGCCCGCGGCGAGATTTGGGATGCCCTCGATGCTTCGGGCTGGGGCGACTACGTCACCATCATCGTCTGCGACTGGTCCAAGTTCTACATGCTGGACCCTTGGCTCGACATGACACGTGAGATGATCCGCAAGGAGAAGGCCGCTTCGAGATTGTAGCGTTGTCGAGCGCTTCGATCTCTCGAACGTTCAGAGGACAATCGCGCATACCAGGCCGAACGCCGCCACACTCACGAGTGGCAAGTACGGATCGTAGTAGACGCCATAGTAGAGCGGTGCCGGGGGGTAGTACCCGTAGCTCGCGTAACTGCTGCCCCATGGGTTGTAGTACGTGGTCTCGGTCTCGTAGGTCGTGGTCACGTCCTGGATAGTGCCTGGGGCGAGACGCCGGTTGATCTTGGCGCCACACCCGCGGCACTTGCGATGCCACGAGAGGATGTCGTGCTTGCAGTTCGGGCACTCCTCACCAGCGCCCGCAGCCGGTGCAGGCGGCGGGAGATACGAGCCCCCGCACGAGGCGCAAGAATCGAGCGTCTTGCCCTCTTTCGAGGCGTAGTAGGCGTACATTCCGATGAACGCACCGCAGGAGCACCGCTCGCCGTCCCGCTTGATCTGCTCGGCCATGCCGGATGAATAAATAGAGTTCATGGCGCTGCTCGCGCCTTGCTCGTCGTCGGCCATGTCCTGCCACTTCACGGCGGTCGTGACGATCTGGTCGATCTCCTGGAAGACCTTGCCGAGGCGGAGGTCGAACCAGAAGTCCGCGTTGAGCTTGCCGGTCTTCGCGTCGTTGTAGCGGCCCGCACGGAGCTTCTGCATGAAGACGACCTGATGCAGATCGACCTGCTTGCCGCCGAGTTCGTCCTGCGCGGCGAGGCTGTACCATGTCAGCATCGCGAGGCGGAGATCGACGCTCTGGTCACAAGGGGTGAACCGCGGGTCGAGGAGGTTGTCGTAGACCGCGATGCCATCCGGGGATTGCGCTTCGGTGAGCGCGAGCGCCTGGTTGACTTTCCCGAAGATATCGAACTTCAAAAGCTGGTCGTACATCGCGACCATGCGGCCTCGAAGAGCGTCCCCCTGCTGGGTGATGATCCACTCGCCCTTGGAGGACTTGGGCTCGACGTACCCCTTCCGGTGCATGTCGTCGAGGAGGGGGCCGAGGAATACGTCGTCCCCCTCCAGGATGAGGAGGAGCTTCTTCCCCTGCTCCAAGGCGCCGTAGATGATGGCGAGGTCGGCGATGTTCTGCTGCCACTGCGTGAGCTTGGCCGTCGTCATGGTTTTCTCTCAGCGCTTGGGGGAGGTGCGGGGGCCCGAGGGCGACGACGTGTTGAATGAAGGCCGGAACGATGGCGGGCTCGAAGCAGGGGATGTCCTAGGCCCGGGTGCCGGGGGAGGCGGAGAGGGCCTTGCCGGTGCTGCCGCAGGGCTCGGGGACGCGGCTGCGGGCGTCGTGGAGCCCGCAAACGAGCTTCTCTGCGGCGGGGGAGGCGAGCCTGCGGCGGGGTCCGAAGGCCGCGCTCCGAAGCCCGTGGCTCGGGCGACGGGCTGGGTGGTGTCCCGGGCTCGGAAGTTCTGCGCCGTTGCACGGTCGTTCAGGTTGTTCGTCGTCGGAGTGGGGCGTGCCGCCGCGGAGGGCTGGAAGCCACTCGGTACCTTCGTCGCCTGAGCCTGCTGCGCGAAGCTCGGGGGTGGGGCCGATCGCTGGACGGGGGAGACATGCGTCCGCGTCGTGTACTCCGTCCGCCGCTGCGTCACGGTATCGGCAGCGAAGACGTGCGGGGGGCTCGATGCCGGGTACCAGGCGTAGCTTCTGTACGGCTGGGCAATGAACATGGGTCGAGGGCTCAAAGCCCAGGACATGAAGGCCACATCGCGCGCGACGCTGTAGTTGTAGTAGTCGCGATCGTAGCCGTTGACGTACGACGGATAGCCCGCCTGCACGACAGCCTGTCCGCCCGTCACGTTGACGTTGATGTTGGCCACCACGGTCGCGGGCTGCCCCGCGGGGTTCGCCGTGAGGTTGAACTGCTTCCCGCCCGCGGTCTGCCCCTCGTTGACCGTGATAGGGTCAATGATCCCGTCGTGGTCGAGATCGACGTTGTTGATCGCGTTCTGAGGGTTGTTGATGGTGGCTTGCAGGGTCTCGGCGTCGGTGATCTTGGCGGTACGAAGCAGATCCGAAATGGTTGCGAGGTCGAGATCCGACGAGTTCATGATCGTCGTCGGCGCTTGAGGCGCGTTCACGACGACTTGTTGCTGCGGGGGCGCCGTGATGACGACGGTCCGATGAGGCTGGTTGTCGCAGCCTGCAATGGCCCAAGCTGCGAGGCAGACGAGCATTCCACGTGATGTCATGTCACGACTCCTAATGGTTCGGCCCTGCACGTACTTAGACGAGTAGGGAAGCATCCTTCTTCACGAGTCCCAGTAAGCGGAGATGTCTTTCCACTCTGGGTAATTCGCATCGAGCCAGGCGGATGCGGCTTCGTTGGCGAGCTTCATGCAATCCTTGAATGTCCCCCAGGCGGGAGACCCCGGATCAGGGTAAGGCTCCTGTTCGAATACGGGTGTCTCGAACAGCACGGCGTCTTTGTCTTTGACCCGGGCCAGGCACTTACCCGAAGTGCCGAGGAGGTCGAGATCGACTACGTACCTCGGAACCGCCCGTATGTGAGCTTTGCGATCGTAGAAGGCCGCTTTGTAGAAGATGTTCGCTCGGATGCGGCCCTTCTCGTCCTGGAGATCGCTCCACATGGGGTGGCGCGTAGGCACCTTCTTCCAGCCATCGGGAAGGACGGCCCTTCGAAGTATCGAATCTTCCCCGTCCTCGACACGGCCGAACGTGACGCCCGCTTTTGTAAGGGCTGCCACATCCTTCAGGGGGCAGTCAACAGGGATCTGCTCGGAGTTGACCAGCTCTTTTTGACCCGCGGCTTCCATCGCTTCGATGGAATCACCGAAGGGTACGGCCCCCGTCAAATTGTCGATGATCGCCAACCGACCCATGGTAGTCCCCATGAGCTTGGAGGTATCCGTCACGTCTTTCTTCATGGGCATCTCCTTGAGTCCACGGGATCGGGCCTCCACGTGAATGATGCCGTCTCAATACACCGGTTCCGGTGTATTGAGAGGCGCGATGGACCAACTTCTCGCGTGGTACAACCTGATCTTCTACATCCCCATGGCGGCAGGGCTGCTCATGGCGCTAGGCATGGCGCTAGGAGTGGCGGAGGTTCCCCATGGTGTCGATATCGACGGCGATGGTCATCCTGACGTTGCTGGCGATGGCCACGGAGACCACGGGCACGAAGCGACGCATTTCTCGCCGCTCGCATTGCTAGGGTTCGGTCGAGTACCGGCTCTTCTCGTGGTCATGACGATGATGCTCACGTTCGGAGGGGCAGGCGTCATCGCGAACATGATCCTCGACGTGAAGGCGGGCGCTGCGATTCTGCCCTCCCTAGGGATCGCCCTGGCGATCATGATCACCACGACGAGCATCGGGTCGCGCCTTCTGGCGAAGGTGATGCCGACGCTCGAAACGAAGACGGTGGGCACTGCGCAGATCATCGGGTGTACGGGCACGCTGATCACGAGCGCGAGCATCGGGAGCAACGGAGTCGCTCAAGTCCACCGCAGTGGAGAGCTTTTTCAGATCGCATGCAAGGCTCTGGAGCCTCTCCCGAAGGGCCAGGCGATCCTGGTCACGGACTATGACCCCGAGACCAAAGTCTATGACATCTGCCCCGACCCGATGACGGCGGGGGGCTAACTGATCTGCGTCTGACGTCTGACAAGAAGGAAGATGAAAATGGGGATCGCTCTCGTTCTCGTGCTGCTGTTTGCCCTGGCGCTGATCGGCGTTCCGATCACGTTCAACGCCCTCCACCACCCGCTCGATCCGGTGTCCTCTGGACTCATGATCGCCTGCGGTATCGCGATGTCGATCGGCTGCGGTGTGCTGCTGACGATCACGAGGCTCTACGTGAAGACGCGGGCTTCCGAAGCCTTCGTCCGCACCGGCATGGGCGGCCTCAAGGTCATTCAGGACGGAGGCGCCATCGTGCTTCCGGTCGTCCACCAAGTCGTGCGCGTGTCTCTGGAAACGCTTCGACTCGTCGTCGAGCGAAAGGGTCCTGACGCGCTCATCACCTCGGACAAACTCCGCGCGGACATCCGAGCCGAGTTCTTCGTCCGCGTCCAGGCCGTCGAAGACTCCATTAAGGCGGCGGCACGTTCGCTCGGAGACAAGATGGCCGAGGGCGGCCTCTTCAACAAGGCGGACACGGAGAACGTGTCCCGACTCATCGAGGACAAGCTCGTGTCGGCCCTTCGAACGGCTGCCGCGCGCAAGAGCCTGGAGCAGCTCAACTCCGAGCGAGACGAGTTCTTGAAGGAGGTCATGCAGCTCGTCGGGACCGACCTCGCCCACAACGGCTTTACGCTGGAGACCGTCACGATCAGCCGACTCGATCAGACGGACGAGCAGCACCTCAAGGCGAACAACATCTTCGATGCGCAGGGCCTCCGCACGGTGGCCGAGATCACGCAGAAGAACCTGACCGAGCGGAACGAGATCGTTCGCCGTGGAGAGCGGGCTCGTACGGGCCAGGATGTGGAAGCACGCAAGGCCGTGCTCGACATGGAAAGGGCGCGTGCGGAGGCCGAGTCCTCGCAGGCTTCGCAGATCGCGGTCATCCAGGCCAACCAGGAGCGGATCTCGAAGGAGAAGCAGATCGAAGCCGAGCAGGCCATCCAGATCGCCATCGTCGATCAGGCCAAGCAGGTCGAGGTCGCGAAGAGGCACCAGGCGAGGGACATCGAGATCGCGGAGAAGGAAAAGATCCAGGCGGTCACCGAGGCCGATCAGAAGGTCGAAGTCGCCAACCGCGCCAAGCTCCAAGCCATCGCCGTGGCCGATGCCGAGAAGGCGGGCGCCGAAGAGAAGCTCGCTGTCGCAGAGGCTGGGCGCATGAAGGCGCGGCAGGACATCCTCACCGTCGAGCAGGTGGCCACCTCCGACCGTGAGAAGCAGAAGTCGGTCATCGCGGCCGAGGCTGCGGCCATGACCGCGTTCGTCCAGTCCGAGAAGCAGGCGGACGCGGCGGCCTACCGCATCAAGACCGAGGCCGACGCAAAGAAGGCCAGTGCAGACGCCGAGGCCGAGGCGGTTCGGAAGAGGGCTCAGGCAGAGTCCGATGCTCTGAAGGCGAAGGCCGAAGGTGACCGCGCCACCAGCCTCGCAGCCGCTGATGGCGAGAAGGCTCGCCTCCTCGCGTCCGCCGAAGGCCAGCGGGCCGTGGCCATGGTCCCGGTAGAGGTCCAGGCGAAGCAGGTCGAGATCGAGAAGCGTCGTGTCGAGGAGGTCCTCAAGCCCGAACTGGAAGCCCGCGAGAAGAGCGGCCAGGTCGCGCAGGACTACGAGCTTGCGAAAATCCGCATCGAGAAGGAAGCCGAGATCCGCATCGAGTGCGCGCGGGCCACGGCAACCATCTACGGGAAGATCACGGCCAACGTCTACGGCACCCCGAAGGATGTCGCCGCGATGGGCGAGGCATTCAACCGCGGCATGGGCATCTCCCAAGCCATCGAGGGCTTCATGTCCGGCGCGAGCGAGGGCACGCAGGATGCTGCGAAGAAGCTCATGAACGTCGCCACGGAGACCGTGTCAGCAGTCGGCGAGAAGGTGAAGGGGCACGGAAACAACGTCGGGTCGCCCACAGCCCCGCCGGCTTGATCGTGGTGTAGGACGGGGTCATGCCGCAGGCACGATCCCGTCCGCTTCTTGACGGACAGCGCCTAGCTTCCCCGCACGGCCACCAAGAACATGCGTGAGCCTGCCCAGATCGTGAGGCAGGCCACGATACCGCATACGAAGCGGAGGAACCCGGTCAGGGAGAACAACCCCACGACCGACCCGGCGCAGGCACAGAGGAGGATGAACGATAGGATAGCGGCGGCGCGGCGCATAGCCCTTCAGTACACCGCGAGCGAAGTCAGCCCCGCTCACGAACGAGGCGGAGGACTTCAGGCAGCGCTTGGATCTCCGGGGGGATGTCCACGATGGAGCACTCCGTGTCCCGGATGCGGTCGTCACGTTGAACGTAGACCCTTACGGGTGCCGCCGCGTGGTCGAGGAGGATGCGGTCGGTCAGATCGATGGGCGTATCGTCCTCCCAGACGTACCCTTCCCCGACAAGGTGATTCAGAATCTCTTTGCACGCGTCGGGGAAAGACTTCACCACGGCGCGTCCGCCCCCAGTGAAGTTCACGATGATTCGAGTCGCCATAGGCGATTCCTACCCCGCGGCCTCTAGGGCGTCTACCCCCGACCCTGCTCGACCTTGCGCCGGTTGTCGATCGGGATGAGCCCGCCGAGGCCGTGCTTCACGAGCGCGGCGTAGATGGCCTTCGCATGCCCCCCTAGGTCTTCGGGGGCACAGTTCGCGAGCCACATCAACTGGCGCCCGCTCAGCGTTCCGATCTCGTACTCGGGATCGTCAACAGGGAATTGGCCATCGAAGAGGTTCTCGACGAAGGCCCACGCGGGTGAAGGCATGTCCTTTGTCGAGAAGGTCACCGGGTGGCCGACACCGAGATCAAAGGGCGGTGGCCTTCCTTGCATCACGCGACGAAAACGAGTCCCGCCCTCGTCGTAGTGGTCGTTCTCGCCGATGTAGATGTAGGGCTTCGCACCCTCGAAGACCCAGC
>Ga0315288_10006289_pt1 | contig 15072 bp, 9 predicted proteins | sample YL17G11_20_MG_FD_203454 | JGI IMG/M metagenome (GOLD analysis project Ga0315288, IMG submission 203454) | Sediment microbial communities from Yellowstone Lake, YNP, Wyoming, USA - YL17G11_20 | ecosystem: Environmental > Aquatic > Freshwater > Lake > Sediment | place: USA: Wyoming | collected... | reverse complement strand
CGGAATGTGCGGGCTGTAGCCTAACGCCTGAATGAAGTAGTCGCCGTCGATTGTCCCGAACTCCACGTACTCCATATTGTGGTCTTTCGCCACCCGGCACGGAACCTCATAAGAAACGTCAAGATGCCGCCAGTTATCTACGTGCATGCTCAGTTTTATCATAATATCGCTCCTTTAATAGCCTGCTACACAACGACAAACATGATTGACCCCTGGAATCTACCTGTTTGCCGCCCTCGCTTCAACAAGAAAGTGGAATTCGGTCGGCAAAGGCGCGCAAAAAGATTTGACAGCAGCAACATGCCCGTCAATAATCGGCTTTGGGTTCTTTATTACTATGAGTATTCGCACAACGAGTCTTTTCAAAGGAGGCCGGCTATGGAATTGAGTCCGTTCATGTCGCTTATCTCTGCCGCGCTGCTCGGTGCGGCCGCATCTATTTCATCCGCCGGCGAAACAGAGGCGGATTTTTCGCCAAAGCCGCAGGAGCAGCAACTGCCATACGCGATGCACTCGGAAATGAAGGAGTTGCCCCACGTTAAGGTCGGGCGCAACGATGCGGACGTGATTGGGAGCGACAACCGCGCCCTTCAGGCGGCCGTTGACTACATCGCCGGCCTAGGAGGGGGTGTCGTAGAAATCGCCGAGGGCCAATACACAATGTACGATTCTCTGCACCTGCGGTCGAATGTCACCGTCCGGGGCGTTGAAGGCAAGACTATTCTGCGCAAAGCGGATGGGGCTGAATCAGCCCTTGCCATTGACGGCGATTTTGGCGAACAGCAGATTACCGTGGCAAATCCGGCGGGCTTTGAAGTCGGCTATGGCGTCGCAATCTGGGACGACAGCGCCGGCGGATTCCACACCACCGTCGCACGCATCACCGGCCGCAGCGACAATACCTTCTCAATCGACAAGCCCCTGATGGCGGACTGCATGGCCGCCAATAAGGCCAAAGCGGCGACGGCGTTCCCCGTCATCAGCGGCTATGACCTCAAGGGGGCAAAGGTGGAGAATCTCGTAATTGACGGCAGCAAGAACTCCAACGTCCACCTCAACGGATGCCGCGGCGCTGGAATCTTCCTTTATCGAGCCTTTGGGACGGTAATTAGCAATTGCACGGTTCGCAACTACAACGGCGACGGCATCAGCTTCCAGCAGTCCAATGATGTCACCGTAGTCAACTGCGTCAGCGAAGATAACGCTTCTTTGGGTATTCACCCCGGCAGCGGCTCGCAGCGCCCGGTTGTCCGCAAGTGCATCGCCCGCCGCAATGGAACCGACGGCCTGTTTCTTTGCTGGCGGGTCAGGCACGGGCTATTTGAAGATAATGAGATCGTCGAAAACGGCCAGTTCGGAATCTCCATCGGGCATAAGGACTCGGACAACCTGCTCCGCCGGAATTTCGTCCGGCTGAACAAGCAGGATGGGGTGTTTTTCCGAAACGAATCACTGGGAATGGCAGCCCACCGTAATCGCCTCGAGGACAACGTAATTGAGAACAACGGCGCCGGCGGCCAGGCCGCCGGGATTCGTATCCGCGGCCAGACAAACGACCTCATATTCAAGAGCAACACCATCCGCGACACCAGGCCGCAAGACTCACAAACCCAGGCCGTCGGGATATTGATTGAAGAGCAGGTCGGCAACATCGTACTGAACGGCAACAAAATTGAGGCTAAAACCCCTATTGACGACAGGCGGACACAGAAAACTGAATAGAAGAGTATATGCAATCGTGCCTGTTACTTGCCAGAGAACAGGCCCATCGAAGGAGAACAAAATGAAGCCATCAAATCGTCGGGATTTCCTCAAGACTTCTATCGGCGTAGCTGTCGCAGCTACAATTATGCCTCATAGAAAAGCCGGTGCCGCAAATGAGAAAGTGATTATCGGAGCGATGGGACTCGGCGGTCGAGGAAGATTCCTGGTAGAGAGCTTCTCGCGCAGGGACGACGTTGAGATCGCATATCTCTGCGATGCAGACACAAGGCGTCTTGCACCGGCCGCCAAGGCCATCGAAGCCGTACAGTCCGCGAAGCCCAAGCTCGTCCAAGATTTTCGCCGCATTCTTGATGACAAAAGTGTCGATGTGCTAATTAACGCAACGCCCGACCACTGGCATGCCCTTGGGACCATTATGGCTTGTCAGGCCGAAAAAGACGTCTATGTGGAAAAACCTATGGCCCACAACGTCTGGGAAGGCGCAAAAATGGTCGAGGCCGCCCGAAAATACAAGAGAGTGGTCCAGGTGGGTATGCAGACTCGCAGCGCGCCTTATATGGCCGAGGCCGTCAAATACATCCAATCCGGCAAGCTTGGCGACGTGCACCTTATCCGCGTTTTCAATATGATGAAGCATCCGATGATGACGCAGGGCGCCGAGCAGCCTGTGCCGGAGGGATTTGATTACGATATGTGGTGCGGCCCGGCCCGCAAGCTGCCCTACAATCCGAGCCGCCACTGGCTCAACTTCTGGGAGTATAGTTGCGGCCCCATTGCCGGCGACGCAGTTCACCAGTTGGACCTCGCCCGGTTTTTGACCGGCGATAAGCCTTATCCCGATACGGTCTGCGGCACGGGCGGCATTACCGCCCTGCTGGATGGCCGCGATACCCCCGACACCCAGTTGGCGACATACGAATATGGCAAATTCACCCTCCAGTTCGAGGCCACCCTCTGGACGCCATATATGAAGAAAATTGCGCAGCACATCCGCGACGGCGATTTGTTCCCCGACTGGCCCTTCTGCGCCACGAGGATTGAGGTATTCGGCACCGAAGGTTTTATGTACGTCGGCAGACACGGCGGGGGCTGGCAGGCATACGACGCGGACGGCAAGCTCGTTCATTCCGAGTTCGGCCGACAGGGCGATAAACCGCACCAGGATAATTTCATCGAATGTGTCCGCACACGGCGCAAACCCAACGCCGATGTCGAGCAGGGCCACTACTCCGTGCTGCTCTGCCACCTGGCCAATATATCGTACCGCACCGGCAACCAGAAGCTCAAGTTCGACTCCAAAACGGAGTCCTTCGTCAATGCCCCGGACGCCAACAAGTATCTAAGGCGAACGTACTCGCTTAGAGACTCATGGGCAATGCCGGAGGAGGTATGATTGCGACGGCGGCGTGAGCCACAACATCGGTCAGAAGATATTGCGCCTGAAGTGACATTTCGCGCGCCAGGCGAAAAGCACGCCCAGCAGCATATAGCCAAGCATGCAGGCTATCATCCAAATGGTGGACCCGGCTGCATTCAGCGAATTGAAGCTTGGCCAGTAGTAACTGCCCAGCGTTCCTGTGGTCCCATCCATCACCACGCCCGCGTGCACCATTGGATTGGTGGCTATGTAGGCCCAGAGTATTTCCTCTCCGGTCCGGCCGATGCCGGCAGCAATAAGACGCAGCAGAATCGGCGCCAACGCCCAGATTGCGCCTGCCAGGGCGAAGTTGGCAATGACCGCCGTGGTGGTATGCCTCACACGAGCACTGAAATAAACCCCCGTCCCGAAAAGAAATACGACTATCCAGGCGACCAGGATCGCCATCTGGATGATTGCAACCGGATGAATAACGCCCGATAGCGTAAAGATTATGATGTGGCCGAACAGCAAGAACCATATCGGCAGGCAACGGCGCAGGAAGCCCGCGAACTTCCCAATCAGTATCTGCCAGTCGCTCAATGTAGTCGCCAGCAGCAGCGGCCAGGCCTGCGACTCCTTTTCGGTGGTGATGCACGTCGCCGGAAGAATAATCGTAAACAGCATTCCAAGCCCCACAAAAATTATGACATAGACGATGTGCGTATCCCCATCGTCCAGCATATTCTCGCTTGCACACAACGCATAGGTAATGAACAAGACAATCAGCCCTGCGAAAATAGCGGCAACCATAGTGATCTTGCGCCGTCCCAACATGGGGGTTCTAAGCTCCTTCCACAGAACGGCTGGCCCCGTGACTCGCCGAGGCGCAGCGAGATGCTCAGATCCTGCTGACGCGGCGGACTTGCGCCTTTTGCCCGAGGACGATGCCCCTGTTTGCCCGACGGCCTGACGCAGCGCGACCCTGCGGACCACGCACACGCAGACAAACAGAACAACAACCGAAGCCGCTAACATAATCCCGCAGTGCCCCGGCCATAACATCGTCGGTATGGCGGCCGTTGCCCTCGGCTCAAGCATCATCATAGTATTGAACATCATCATACCGTACGGATTCGGGTAGAAAATAATCGCCGTCAGGCGCGGCCCCGGCCAACGCCCGATTACGGCATTGCAGAGGAAGCCCGACAAATACGGCAATAGCAGGAAAAGCACGCCAAGCGTTAGAGCGGTTACAATGATAACAGCATACGCCTTTCGGCTGAATACCGAGAAAAGCAGGCTCAGCGAGCCGACAAAAAGAACGGCGGTAAGCGTCATACACAGGCTCGATATGACATACATCCAGGGCACACCCCCGAACACGCGAACAATTGCCAGCAGAGGCAGGCTTATCCCCATCAGCAGGACTATCTGCAGCAGCTTGCTGGAGAGCTTGCCGATAACGATTTGAAAGCTGTTGATCGGCGTGGTCATAAGCAGACCCAATGTGCGGTTGTAAATCTCATCGCTGACCGAAGTGCTCAGCATCATCAACGCAACAATCTGCGTCGCAATGAACTGAAACCAGATAACGAACGCGATTATGCCCTTGCCCATCTCCGCCATTCGGGAGATTTGATTCAGATTCGAGGCGCCGGGCGGCACCGTCCCGACCCAGAATACAGCGAGAAAGCCCGTCAGCAGGCCCAGGTACGCGAAACGAAGGACGTAGTTTCTTCGCCGCCGGCTCGATACGCGGAGCTCCTTCTCGAAGATCGGCCCCGTCAGCCACGAAAGGCTCAGGAATCGCACTACGTAATTGAGCAATGCTTCAGCCATAATCGATCCAGGCAAAACCTAAAAGATCTTGCGCCGCAGGTTAGTATTCGCAACAGCAATACAGACACCGGCCGCGAACAAGTATATTGTCACTATGCCCAGCAATGCAACAATTGACACGGAAAACCCTCGGCCCTTGTCAAAAAACACTGCGCCTTAATTGGCGCCTCGCAGCGCGCACCGCAAGCAGCCCGAGACCTGCGTAAACAAGGCCTGAAAGCGCTGTGCGGGCAAGCGACACCAACAACACAAAGCCCATGCCGCCGCCCCCAGCGGGGCCGAGCGCCCGGATCACAAAAAAACCAGAGAACGCGCTGAATAATCCGCAGCAGAACCAGGAGAGTCCTATGTACACACCCACTGTTGCGGCGACCGCAGCGCTGGTGCTCTTCATCCGAACGCCGAAATAGAGGCCGATCCCTATCAGAAAAACAACCGAGCCCGCCAGCGTCACTATTTGTGGAATCACATAGAGCCAGTAAGAATAGGGTGTTGACCCGCGAAATGGCGCAATCAGACGCAGGAGCAGATACCATAGAATCATTGCCGCCAGCAACGGCAGGTTCCTGCGAAAAGCGGCGATTCCTTTGCCGTAAAGTATTTCCCTGTCTTCCAACGGCGTTGTCAGCAGGATTGGCCAGGTCATGCCTTCTTTCTCGCTGGTAATGCTTGCCGCCGACAGCACCGCCAAACGAATCATGACGAGTAATGAAAAGCCGCTCATAAGATAGCTGAATAGAATGTACACAGCACCGCCTCTGGGAACCAGCAGCAGCCAGGCAACGGCCACCAGGACTATCCCTGCCAGCACGGCGTACACGATCACGTCCGTCCTGCCGTGTCCGAAGAAGGGCTTGCGCATCTCCTTCCAGACAATAGGCGCCCCCTCGACGCGCCTTATAGTGCCGACTCCGGCCCGATGGTATCTATGAGCCGATACGCCCTTCTTTTTCTCGTCCGCTCTTTTCGACGTCCCCTCAAATGCCCGGCTCAGCGCGATTTTGCGAACCCGCCATACGGCCAGCGCCACCACACCCGCCGTCGCCGCCGCCATAACCGCGCAGTGCAGCGGCCAAGACGAGAATGTCCCCACCTTTCCCGGGATCGCCAGCATCACGTACGTGCGCATAAGCATCGCAATGAAGGGATTCGTCAGAAATAAAACCAAACCGGTAACAGCGCCTCCTCCCGAAACCAGACCGACCAGACCAGGCAAAGCACCGAACAAAATCAGGTATCCCGTGGCGATTGTCAGAACAACCGCATAAGCCTGCCGGCAGGTTACAGACCACAGCAGACTGAGCGAACCTGCAAAAAGCGCCGCGGTCAGCGTTATGCAAAGGCCTGATACGACATAGTCCCACGGTACGCCGCCAAAGACACGGACGACAGCCAGCAAAGGCAGGCTGATGCCCAATAACAGGATTATCTGCAGCAGTTTGCCCAGGAGTTTTCCCATAACGATTTGCAGGCTGTTGATCGGCGTGGTCATCAGCACGCCGAGCGTGCGCTGCCGGACCTCACCGCCTATGGACGTGCTGAGCATAACAATGGCTATCAACTGCGCCGCGACAAACTGAAACCAGATTATCGTCGTGATGACGTACTTGCCCGCCTCCGGCATCCGCGACGCCGCAAACACGCCCGGAGCTATGCGCCTGATGCTGACGGTGATAAACCACGCATATAGGATGAACAGGCTCAGCAGCGCAATATACGCCGAGCGCAGAACATAGTTTCTCTTTCGCCGGCTCGATACGCGCAGCTCCTTGTCGAATATCGGCCCGGTCAGCCACGAAAGGCTCGGCAGCATCGAAACAGCATTTGCTAAAGCGCCGGTCATAATCAGGTCAGGCAGGAATCAAAAGATATTGCGGCGAAATCGGCGCTTCGCCCGCCATGCAAACAACAATCCAAGAGAAGCGTAGATGAGCATAGTTACTGCCAGGACAGCCGTTGTCGAGCCGGCGTCGAGGCTCTCGTCTATCCAGTCATATCTGAGCTTGGCCAACGCTGCATGGGCGTTATATCTGCCGCCGGCGCCGTGCATAATAACCGCCGCCTGCACGACAGGGTTCGCGCACACACCAATCCTGGCCATCTGCTCGCTGCGGCTGATCGTCGCCATTAATCCCAACACCATCGGAGCAACAACCCACAGCGCCAGGGCAAGCGCGAAGGTCGCCACCACCGATGAGGTCGTTCGCCGCAGACCGGCGCTGAAATACAACCCGGCACTGGTCAGAAACACGACCAGCCAGGCCACAAGCATAAGCAAGTGAACTATGGCGATTGGATGAATGTAGCCTACAAAGACGAACACCACTACGTGCCCGGCCAACAGAAGCCAAACGACAGAGCAGCGAAGAAACACCGCAGCGGCCTTTCCCGCCAGAATCTGCCAGTCGTCCATTGAAGTGGCCAGCAGGAGCGGCCAGGCCCGCGACTCCTTCTCCGACGCGATGCTGCTTGCGGAGAATACTATATGGAAAACCATAGCAATCAATATGAACATCACGGCATACGAAACATGAGTGAAATCCTCATCCAGATATCCCTCTCTCGCCCAGGCCCCGTAAGTCAGGAGCAAGGCGCCAATAGTCACCACAAGCCCGATGATACTGTTCCTTCCTTCGAAGCCCTGAATCAGCGGGGCTCTTACATCCTTCCAGAAGACAGGCCAGCCGCGCACCCGCCGTACTACCCCGCCAATATCTTCGCTCCGTGCGGTTCGCCCGGGCCAGTTCCCTGTCGTTCGGCGCCTGCGTTTTGGAATATGCTCGCTTTGTCCCGTCGCCTGGCGCAGCGCCACCCTGCGCACGGTGCCTGTGCACACAGCTATCAGCAAACCCGACAACCCCAACATTACCGCACAATGCACCGGCCAATAGAAGCGGGCCACGCCGGCCGGCAAGCTCGGTGACATCAACAGCGCCGTATTGAATGACATCGCATAAAAAGGGCTAAGATGTGACAGCGCATGCCAGAATACCGGATAAGAAAACGGTCGCGGCACGCGCAGCCCGATAAACGTCATTGGCACCGTCCGCAGCAGGCCTATTATCATAGGGAGCAGGCCGAATATAAGCCCAACCGTGGCGATTGTCTTGATGATGACAACGTACGCCCGGCGGTTACTTATCGAAAAGAACAGGCTCAGAGCACCCGCGAAGATGACGGCCGTGAGCGTTATGCAAAGACTCGACAGAACATACGTCCACGGCACTCCGCCGAAGATGCGGATAATCCCTAACAGCGGCAGACTGATGGCCAGCAGCAGCACCAGTTGCAGCAGCTTGCTGGACAGTTTGCCCATTACGATTTGAAAGCTGCTGATCGGCGTTGTCATAAGCAGCCCAAGCGTCTGGTGGTATATCTCGTCGCTGATGGAATTGCTCAGCATAATGATAGCGATCAACTGGGTCGCCGCGAACTGAAACACCACGATAGTGCTTGTGATGGTCTTGCCCGCCAGGGCCATCCGCGACTTCTGAAACGTCGTCGAGACCTGCCAGACCACCATGCTGTGCCAGACAACGGCCACAAAAGCCGTCAGCAGCGCTACATATACAAACCTCAGGACATAGTTTCGCTTTCTACGGCTTGATACACGCAGCTCCTTATCGAAGAGCGGACCGGTCAACCGGGCGGGGTTCAACAATCTCCACAAGCTGGTCACTGCACCGGTCATGAACGCCTCTTATTCCGCCGACTATTTTGGCCCTGAGCCTCCGCGGCGCTTAATGGACTATGCCTTTGGTCAACTGGAGGAATGCGTCGTCGAGCTTGAGCTGTTCCGGCTGCAGGAACACAACGTCAAGATCCGCCTTGACCAGCGTGCGGGCAATAAGCCCATCGATCTTCTTGCCCTCGTGGAAAGTCACCGAAATGTAGTCGTTGATGGCTCGGACGTCGCGTATCTCCGGCAAAGCCGAAAGCAGCTCGACAGCCTTATCCTGATTGCTCGCCACCTTCACCCGGACCTTGCTTTGTATGCCCAGGCGCGGGCGAATCTCATCCAGCGTCCCGCTGAACACCAGCCGCCCGTGCTCGATGATACCCACGTGGTCGCATATCTCCTCAAGCTCGCTGAGGATATGGCTTGAGATCATAATCGTCTTGCCCATACGCTTGAGCTCGCGCAGCAGCTCTCTGATTTCTATCCGCGCACGCGGGTCGAGCCCGCTGGCCGGCTCGTCGAGGATTAGCACCTTTGGATCGTGGATCAAGACACGCGCCAGACCAAGCCGCTGCTGCATACCACGAGAAAGGCTATCGACGGTGGCGTTCTGTTTGGATTGAAGGTCGGTCAGCTCCAGGACGCCATCGACGATGGCTTTGCGCTTCCCTCGTTCAATCCCGAAAGCAGCAGCGAAAAACTCCAGGTACTCGAACACCTTCAGGTCGTCATAGACGCCCATAAAATCGGGCATATAGCCTACCAGCCTGCGCACCTTCTTGCCGTCTTTGCGGACATCCAGCCCGTCGATGAAAGCCGTCCCGTGTGTCGGCTCCAGCAGCGTGACAAGAATGCGCATAGTAGTGGTCTTGCCCGCACCGTTCGGCCCGATGAACCCGAAGATGTCCCCCTGATTGATTGTCAGGTTGAGGTTAGCAACGGCCGTTAAATCGCCATAGTCCTTACTGAGATTCACTGTTCTTATCATTTCCTGGTTCCCTGTCATCTTTTTTCGGAAAAACCACAAGACGCGCCAGCAGAATGTGGTCGTATTTGCAGAGACGGGCATCAACACCGAAAGACAAAGGCGCCTGCTCGTACTCCACGCAGACAACCGCGGCGCCGCGCGCAAGATAGGCGTCAATCGCGCGCGTACGCTGCAAGCACCCCTGCGCAAAAAACGCATCCTCACGTTTGAACACCTGCGAATCGCCCGACGGGCCGCGCCCGGAGTAAGAGCTGCGCAGCCGCTGCGTATCGTAGCTCTGCCACGCATCCAGGCGGCCTATGTTGCCGCGGAACTCTCTGCCGGCATGCGGCCCAACGCCGTCCAGGCGGATTCCGCTCTTGTCTCCAAGCAGAACGTAACCATTGAGAATCGGCGCATCAGATTCATTAGAGATAGTCACGATGATCTCATCGCCCCGGCGTTGAACATCCGCCGTAAACGGAAGCCGCTCCGCAACCGACTCGTTCAGCAGGCACTGGACAGTCCATATACTGACAGGCAGAGACGTCGGCCAGTTCTCACCGTCCTCCTGCCTGCAGTAAATCCTTCTGGCGCTGCTTTCCCGCTGGTAAGACCATATCGACTCCTGCGTAGGGGCAATCCCGGACCACCACTGGCCCTCGCCCAGGTCTTTTAGCCTGTACTCGGCGCTCCGCGGAGCGAACAAACCGCAATAGTCCGTTGACCAGACCGGGCCGCGATCTTCAATGCCGTCGAGAACCGATACGACTCTTAACTCAAGGTCGCCGCTGCGAAGAAATTGAACGCCGTAGTACGCCCCCACCGTGAAGACAACTATCCAGAATGCGCACGTCACCCACGTCAGCGGCAGCCGGTCTTTGCGCTTCAGAACGATATAGTCAACAGGTCCCAGCAGGACTGCCAGAACGCCCAGAAGCAGAATCACCCACCAAATACTCAAGGGGCGAATCCCTTTGTAAAGGTAGTTCATAACCGCGTTGCTTGCCGCCTGGGCAAGACCGATTTCGTAATAATCCGTGTTCTGATTGCTTGCGGTGCTGTTGGCGTCCCCGACGAATATGATCGTGCGAAAAGACTCCACCACGCTAACATCATAGGGGCCGGTGCGACGGTTACTCGTCGTATCAGCTTGCGGATTACCGCTGTCTCCGAGCACCGCCTGGATCCGACCGATCCAGAACTGCGAAGAATTCAACCTGTGCTTTTCAGTCAAGGTCGAAGGGTCAAAGGCCAGAACGCCCGCTCGCCCAAAGCCCGCATAGCCCGTCGCGAACACACAGTCATTCGCATCGCCCATCTCGGCCTCGCAAACCAGCGCCCCGGGCTTTTGCGCTAACGGCCAGCAAGCGACAGTCTCATCTTCGCCGGACACGAGGTCCCACTTCGCAAGCAGCGCCGAGTCAACCACTGTCTGCCTTATCTGGCCGACCTCAACCGGAAGAACCTGAGCGATAGGATTTGTCGCCGCCAGTGGATGCGTCCCCATAATCAGCAACAGCTTGCCCCCGTTGGAGACCCACTGTGCAATGGCCTCCAACTGCCGCGGATTAAACTCGTTCCAGTCCGGATCGTAAAGGATGAGCAAATCCAGACTCACGAACCCCGTCCAGTCCCACGGCGCCATTCGAGGCAGCTTGTCGCCCAGATACACCTTGCCCTGCCTTCTCTGTGAGTAGCAGAAAGACTGCGTGGGCAGCCTTAGCAGGCCAAATCGGCTGCCGCCGATGTGGCCTATCAGCATATCGCTCTCGGTAACCGCGGTGAGCGTTCGATTTTGTGTGGACCGGCCCCAAAGGTAGTATTTCTCCTCCCAGACAGGTCGCCCCAGTCTCTCGCCGCCGGCTTCCACCAGCCGCACGTTGCAGCTATCCGCCGCAAACGCAAATTTCGTCACAAGCGGCAGATGCAAATACAGGTCCGGCGTCAGCACGAATCTGTGCGTGACATTCAGCGTGTTCAGGCCGTCCTGAGGCGCCGACATTATCACCGCGCCGCCGAAAGGCTCGCTCAGAGTGCTCCCGATGCCGATCTCTACCGGCGTCCACTCCATCGGACGATAGTAACCGCCCCAGCCGCAGAAAAAATCTACGTTAAACGGCGACTCCTTCGCCGAGGCGGCCCCGGGAAGACCCAGAATCACAACTACTAACAAAACCGGCCAAATACGCAACATGCTAACTCCCACCGTAAGCACCGGTCATTCGTCAGATTTTCACTTTGCCATTATATACCAGCCACTCCACGCACGCAAGGAGCAAAACGGCCCCCACGAGAAACGGCCACAACGGCAGGTTCGACCTGCTAAGCGCCCCTTCCTGGGCCTGGACCTGCTGCCCCGAAATTACAATCTCACGCTGAGGCTCAATACTGCTTTCAAACTCATCAAGCAGGTTGACCGCAAAGAGCCTTCCCGGCTGCTGCGCCGCCTTGACGCCGTAAACCCCGACGCGGTCCGTCCCCGGAAAACGAATAGAGCCGGACGAGCTCGCCTTAATCTCCATATCAGGCAAGCCCGGCCCCTCTATACGAGCCGATACGTCGGCAGCAAGCCCGTCGATTACAATAGGCTCCCCAACCTCCAGATTCGCGTTCTCGTTCTGCCCGACCTGCATCCCAAGGAAGTTGACGGCGTTGTAGCAGAACAGCACAAAGCTCGGCTCAAACGGCCATGTGCTCTTTAGCACGTCGAACCCCACAAGAAGAAAGACGCTCCCGTTTCGCCGCAGAAGCGCCATCGCCGGCGACTCGTTGAATTCCGCAAGCACCTCCGCATCGCGGGGCAGGTCCATCTTGTAACATTTCTGAGCAAAGAGATTCGTCAGGCTGACGTATTTCAGCACCGCGTGCTTCGGCCTCCAGTCCACGACCACCTGGTTCTCAAGCTCCTGTGGCACGTTCACGTCGATGTCGCCCGGCGGCCGCCCGAAAACCAGGTACCGGCACTTGGGCGCCTTTGCCGGAAGATGATTATCAAGCACAACCACGTCATAACGCTCCTCCACGCTGAAGCTCGTAAGGTCGTTCGAATCGAACTCGCTCGGCGTCACTACATCCAGAACTGCCACCGAACAGGCTCGAAGCGCCAATTCGAGCACCGTGTTGCCCGCGGTAACAAGCAGAACCGACAGCCTCTTGGGAGGCGCCAGAATCGACCACGCCGCATCGTCGCTCGCCAACGAATCAGTCTGTAGCTGTCGAACACTCAGGACCCCGGCCTCAGCGTACGAAAGCGAAAAATTCACCGCCACTCTGCCCGGCCCGCTGGCATCCGCCCCTCCACTGTTCTTTCCCGCCGGAATAGTCACCGATTTGACTGCACGGACGTCGTCGTTGACGCTCAACTGCACGTCTGTAGTTACCGCCTCGTCGCCATAATTCGCGACCGTCGCAAAGACCTCTACATCATCAGGGTTCTCATAAGATCGGCGCGCCCGCATGGCCGTCACGCCCACGTTCCTGCCGGATTCGCCAATGCACTGAAACGTCAATTCGTCGGTATTGACCATAATCTGGTCGAGATCGCTAATCCGCCCGTCGCTGAACAGCATCAGCTTCGCCGTTTCCTGGCTGCCCTGGTTGGCCGGCTCATCGCCGGGCGCCTGCGAAAACGCCTGAGCAACCATAATCGCTTCGCCCAACGACGAGTCGCCGTCGCCGGCGGCTATCCGGTCTATGGCCATAATCAATTGATGCTTGTCGGACGTGAAGTTGCACATAACCTTGGCGTGACTGTCGAAGGCGATCACCATTGTCTCATCGCGGGCGCCCTGCAAAGAGAAAAATGACTCCCCGCGAAGCGATTCAACAAATACTCCGGCCTGCCTCTTGGCCTCGTCAAGACGGCTTGGCTCCACGTCGGCAGCGCTCATGCTCGCCGAGCGGTCTATCAACAGGACATACCGCCTCGCCCGACCGGACGTCAACGACAGAATCGGACCTGCAAGCGCAAGAAGAAGCGCCAGCAGCATCAGCAACTGCAAAAACAGCAGGATATTTCGTCTGAGCCTTTGGAACGGCGCATTGACCTGCAGGTCCTGCACCGCCCGCTTCCAAAGCAGCGTGCTCGATACGATCCGTTCACGGCGCTTGAGCTTCAGGAAATACAGCAACAGCAGCATCGGCACTGCCACTGCCGCGGCGACAAGACCTGTCCAGGGCGTCAACCATTCCATAAACGCACACTCCGAACGAATGCCGCCCCGCTATCAGCGAAGCAGCCGAATCCGCCGCAGGTAATTCAGCACCAGCGACTCGACCGAGTCGCCCGAGTTCGCCAGTGCATAGACCGCCCCGCGGCGGGTGCAAAAATCCTTCAATTCGTTGCAATAAGCGGTGACGTTTCGCTTGTAGTACTTCACCAGCGCCGCGCTCACCGTTATCTCCGCAACGTCGGCGTCTTCGATGTCAATGAGCTTCAAATCGCCTGCAAAATCGGGCGACAGCTCCTGGGCCGACAGCACCTGGATAACATAGAGGTCGTACTGCCTGCCGATAAGCCGCCGCAGCCCGGAATCATATCCTTCCTTGAACAGAAAATCGCTCAATACAATCATCACACCGCAGCCAATCCGTCCGCTCGCTATTTGCCGGCACGCCGTCTCGAACTGCGAAACCCCGTCGCACTGTGCCGTCAGAAGAAAATCCGCCATCTGATGAAGATAGTTGCGGCCCCGCATATTCGCAAGCTGGCCGGCCACGCCATCTGCGAACACGCTTATACTTACCCTGTTATTATTGACCAGGCTCACATACCCGAGAGCGGCAGCCAGTTTCTTAATGAAAAGATCCTTGGAAGGCTCGCCCACGCTCATTGAGGCGCTGCCGTCCACAACTATATGCACGGTGAGGTCCTGCTCTTCTATGAATAGTTTCAGGAATAATTGCTCCAGCCGGCCGTATATGTTCCAATCGACAAACCGCAGGTCGTCGCCCGCCACGTAAGGCCGATGGTCCGCGAATTCGACGCTCTGCCCGCGCCGCTTCGACCGCCGTTCGCCCTGGAGCTTGCCCTGCAAAATCTTTCTGCTCAGAACGTCCAGCGAATCAAGGCGGTTCATGAACTCCGGATCCAGCAAATCCGTCAGTCTCTTTCGTGATGTTGTCGCTTTACTCTTGTCCATAACACACCGGTAGGGTGGGGCTTGCCCCACCGAACTTCCCCCAGGGATGGCGGGGCCAGGTGGGCTGAAGCCCACCCTACATCAATACGCACGAGCGACCATTATACTGCCTACGGAACGTCAAGTTTCTGCTCCAGAGCCTTGGGCGTGCCTTGTACTATCTCCTTGAGCAGGTCATCTGTGCTCACGCCCTCCGCCTGGCCCTCGAAGTTCAGCAGAATACGGTGCCGCAAAGCCGGCAGCACCGACGCCTCGATATCGCTGAAGCTCACGTGGTAACGCTCATCCAACATCGCCCGCACCTTGCCTGAGAGCACCAGGGCCTGAACGCCCCGCGGCGACGCGCCGAAGCGAACGT
>Ga0315288_10006287_pt1 | contig 15075 bp, 9 predicted proteins | sample YL17G11_20_MG_FD_203454 | JGI IMG/M metagenome (GOLD analysis project Ga0315288, IMG submission 203454) | Sediment microbial communities from Yellowstone Lake, YNP, Wyoming, USA - YL17G11_20 | ecosystem: Environmental > Aquatic > Freshwater > Lake > Sediment | place: USA: Wyoming | collected... | reverse complement strand
TTCTTCCTGGCTGATGTGTCGGCCACACCTTTGACACGTGTATTCTTCTTGGCTCACATGAAGTCACCGAACATGTCGAGAGACTCTTCTGTCAACTGGTCATCCCAGCATTCCCAGCACATGCCAACATAATCCTCATAGTCTTCTTCACTGATCTCTGCACCGCAGACTGCACAATAGTGTTTTTCTTCGTTTTCTCTGGGCTTATCCTTCTTCGTACAGAACACCTTTATGGACACTATAACCTGTAGGTTTATCCCCGGTGTATTTCTAGACTTTATGAATCCAGGATACGCGTATCCACGTTTTGCGTGGTCTGCGCGTGCTCGAAGGTTCCGTATTATTAGCGCGCGCAGCAGAAGGACAAAAACTACGCAAATGATTTATAACAATTATAACAAAAGTAACAAACGCCATGTACAAGACTTGTGCGGTTTGTGGTCGAAAAGTCTACCCTGGAACTGGAACCTATTACGGTGGCAGACTAGTTCATATTAGTTGTTTAGGCATTGCGAAAATTCAACGGTACAGACTTTATGGAAAGCGAGGAAAATCGACACGGAGAAGAAGATAGTTGGTCAAAAATAACAATCATAACAAAAATAACAAAATCCTACCCAATCCGTTTTCGCCTCAATACCCTGCTGATCCAAAATACTTCGCAGACAGGAATGAGCACTTGGACTATTTCACTAAGGCAATTGCAAATTCAGCAAAAATCAGACCGCCAGCCCCAAGCAACTTCATGATTCTTGGAGATTGGGGGATGGGGAAAACTTCCCTCTTGTACAAAATGAAAGAAGTAGTGTTAAGAGAAATGAAAAGTGAAATCAACACGTTTTGCTTTCATTTCTCGCTTGATCCTTCATGTTGCAGAAATTGGGATGATTTTTCCTTAGCTTTACTGACACAATTGAAAAAGAATTACGAGACAACCGCAGGACTCAAAGAAAGACTCGTCAAAGAACTTTCAAAGTGGAAGATATCCTTCTCTGTTCCTCCAGTTTCTGTGCAGAAAGAGGAGACAAAGGAAAAGCCTTCTCTAGTAGATAGTCTTGAAGAGCTCTGGAAAAAGCATTTGGTTCCTTCGAAAGTTGATGCATGTATTCTCTTCATAGACGACGTGCATTATTTTCTCGTGGCAGGACAACCAGATGCATATTACACAATAAGAAATACTTTTCAGGAATTAGCTAGAAGAGCATGCAATTTCTCGCTTATCATGACAGGCCCAAAGTTGCTTTTCAAAGATGTTGCGGATCTTGCTGAACCATTTACGAGATTCTTCCATCCAGTCTATCTAGAGGCCTTCACTCTTGAAGGAACAAGGGAAGCAATAAACAAGCGAATTTCCGCCAGTAGACTGGAATTAGAATTCTCAGAGGATGTTGTGTCTGCCATCCATGAGAAATCCAAAGGACATCCGTACTTTGTTATGTTCATAGTGTATGAACTCGTCAACTTGACAGGTACTGGAAAATGCGTAACTCAAAAGGAATTCAATAAGATGTGGCCCAAGATAGTTACACTATTGGAGAAGAATGTGTTTGTCAATCGTCTTGGGGAAGTGTCCGACAGAGAAAAAGAGGTCTTACTTAGAATAGCGGAAATGAAGAAAGATCAGGTTTCACCGTCTGACATCAGAGGCATAGGAGGAGTGACAATATTCTTCTCAAGACTCGAACGAAAGGGTTTTTTGCTGAAAAAAGAGCGAGGACTGTACGAGCTATTTCACCCACTCTTCAAAGAATACTTGAGAAGACTGGCTCAGAGTTGAGGCAATGCAAGTACTAAGGTGCGTATGTTGAGATCTGTGCGTGCTACATGCTTGACGGAAGTGTTTTCTTAGATGCTTTAGGGTCAGATCTTCGATTAGTTGTTGAAGGATCGAATCTTGGGCTTGGCATGTTTTGAGGGAGCCGAACCCTTCATGCATTATCCTGCCAGTACCGTCTGTTCCAGCGTCAGTAACACTTTGGCGAAAGGGAAACCTGACGTGAATCTTATCTCGGCGTTTGAGAGAGCGAGACATAAATGGTCTCCGGACAAGCTTATTGTGACTTTGCCTTTCAAGGATTTCATGATTGCCGTGAGAAGCGTTGATTACTCTGGTTATGGAAAAAAGGCTGCATCTTAGAGCGCGTATTCTTCTTCGTTCACATGAAGTCACCGAACATGTCGAGAGACTCTTCTGTCAACTGGTCATCTCAGCATTCCCAGCACATGCCATCATAAGCTTCATAGTTCTCTTCACTGATTTCTGCACCGCAAACTGAACAATAGTGTTTTTCTTCGTTTTCTCTGGGCTTATCCTTCTTCGTTATGGAACACCTTTAGGGACATTATAACCTGTAGGTTTATCTCCAGTGTATTTCTAGACTTTACGAATCCAAGATACACGCACGCGCAAAGCCACTTGTTACACTTTGTCATTAGCGCGCGCGTGTATAGATATCGCCAAATACTGTGTTAACTTAACAAGTGCGTTCAGATTCTATTTGAAAGAGACCTAAGAGTCTATCAAATTGATTTTGTCCAATCTTTGCAATCCGAACGTTACGCAAATAAGGCTCAATAGTGAACTCTTCGCTGAGATTGGAACCCAAAATACAACTAATGGGTATTGGGTTTTTTTTCTCAGCCAACAAATCATGAATTATTTCTATTTTGACTCTAAATGGATAAAGATCCTTTCCCCAAATGTCCTCATTGTCTTTGTAGGTCCCAGACGTAACCTTGCAGATCGCAACCATGCCGCCGCGGTAAACATGGAAAACCATGTAGTCGCCTATATTCAGCTGTTCAAGAATTGCTCGGGCACGTTCAGGAACGCCAAAGACTCCTCTTCGCCTAATAATTCTCCAACTTCTGAATTTTACAGGACATAACCAAGCACTCATAAGAATACCCACTTGTTTTTTGCTTGTGAAACAGGTTTCAGGTTCGAGATAGGTCAAACATCCTTCCAATGTATTCTGGGTTGGATATTCCTTCTCTTTCGAATTGGAATAAGATGTGTTTATCCTCTTCGAGTTCCGTTCGTCCTATTTGATAGTTTCTGAACATTTGCTCCACTATGTTGTAGGGTGTGTAAGAGACTATGAAGGCATCGAGTTTCACTTCTGGGTCGTCTAATGTTTTTTGAATTTCATTTTTGAGGTGCTTATGAAGGTTCAGTTTTGGGTGGTCTAAGTCGCGTATGAATGTTAGCCCCTTTGGGTCTACGAAGAGGATTTCTTGCTTTTTGCCTTTGATTATCCACAGAATGAAATCTGGGTAGAAGGAGTGAGTTTGGAAGAAGCCTATTCCTTTGCTGCGGGTTAGATTTCTCAGAAGGTAGACTTCACAATCTTTTAATTTGTTTGGATTGGTTTCTAGGTAGTTAACTAGGTCTTCGACGAATATTGCTTCGCCTTCGTTTAGTCCGGTGGGGATTGTTATTATTTTGTCTGAGTTAGGTTTTATTAGTAGGGGTTGGTATAGGTGGTCTTCAAAGTTCGAGTTAGAAAGGAGTATGTTTCCTTTTGTTGTATATATTTCTCTTGATTCAATGAGTTTTTTAATGTCTGAGATTAGGCTTTGTGGCTCGTCTGCAACTCGGAGTTTATATTCTCTCGGTATGGTTTTGTCTGTCTTTTGAAGTAAGGTTGTCCTGAATTTACCTTTTTCCCAAGCGTTTCTTCTTTGGACGTAGAATCTTTCAAAATATTTTTTCAGGATGAGGATGATGATGTTGGAGATGTGTTCACATGTTTCTGAGAAGATTTTGTTGCTGAAGCCGTAGAGATAACTATCCGGGCAAAATAGTTGGTATTTTTGTTGGTAGATTATTTGTTGTAGGTTTTCCTTGGTGATTATGAAGTTGAACCAGTTTTTTTCATTTTTGTATTGTAAAATGGCGAATTGGATTTCGTTCCAGTCAAGAAGGTTCATTAGTCTTTTGTCTATGGTTTTGGGTTGGTTGTAGGTGGTTGTTGCCATTGTCTGCTCTTCTCTTCCGTCGATTACAGTTCCGCGGGGACGTAAGTCGATTCTTGCTGTGATTTTGTCGTCTGGTTGTAGAATGAATATTTCTTGGGAGAAAGGTGTTTCTTCTTTGGATTTCAGGATTTTAAGATTTTGGGGAAATGGTTCTCTGATTTCAATTTTGAGTTCGATTTCTTGATAAGTTTGTATGTCTTCTCTTTCGATGACTTCGCGGAATGTTTCCATGTAGTCGGCTCTTATACCATAAACGTTTAGGGTTTCGAGTGGTTCTAAGTATTTTGGGTGTGGTCCTTCGTTGAACCGGCTTCTCTTTAGGCTGTAGCCTTTTCCTTTGAGTCTTACGCCTCTTCCGAATAGTTGGATGATTTGCGTGCCTTCTCTTTTGCCGATGTTCAGTAGGCACATGCTGGATACGCGCCATGAGTTCCAGCCTTCTATGAATTTCTTAGCGCCGATTAGTATGTTGAGTGGAGTTTTTGGTTCGTTTATTTGGTCGAAAAGGCATTGTTCAGTTACGTCGTTTTCAACGTTTATTTCGTTTTCTTTTTCTTCTACTAGTTTGATGAAGTCGGCTCTGTTTCCAATGTTTATGACGCCAAAGTTCTTCTCTGAGTTACCTGCTCTTAATCCGATTTCTCCTTCTGTTTTCTTGAGGTTTATGAGTCGAAGTTTTTTTGCGGTTGATTTGCTTGAGATGTGGAAAACCTTGCTTAGAATGCCTTCGTAGATGTTTTCAGGAGTCATTTTTTCGTTTCTTAGATAAGAGAAGTTTCTCTCTGGGTATCTTGGTGCGAATACGTCTCTTTTTTCTGGATCTAGTATACCAGTGTTTCCGTTTAGTATTTTTGTCACAGATGATTGGACTACATTTTCTTTTTCTTTGAGGAACCAATTTAGGAATTCTACTACTTCTAACACGTCAGAGGTAGCTTCGTTGACTTTGCTGCCGACAAATATCCAAAGTGGTTTTTCTATGTTGTATTCTCTAATGTTGTTTTCGAGTTTTTCTTGAAGGAGCAGTTGTTCGTAGAATGAGATTAAGTTAGCGAGTTGGATTATTCTTATTTCTGCAGTAGCAAATTCTTTCGTACTTAGGTTTAGTATGCGGAAGTCTTTGCCATAGCCATCTTTATAGAAGTACTTGTAAGAGTAGTCGAAAAGTATTGCTTGTGAGTATTCTCTGAATGCGGTCTCAGCTGTGCTTGATATGGCTTGGCCGAATGTTGCACTATATTCGAATGTAAATCCGCCCTCCCTAACCAACCAGTCTCGGGTTTGTTTCCATTTCATGTCTTCTGTTGTTTGTCCTTTGTGACCTTCGTCAACAAGTACGAGGTTTTTGGTTCCGAGGCTGGATACGTCTATCGTTACGCCTTTGCCCTTGCCTTTTTTGTCTTCGGGTAGTTTCAGTTTGTGTATGCTTAGGACTTTTATGACGCCTTTGTCTTCTGTGCTAAAGTACCCGGCGGTATCCCCTTGGAATAATATGGCTGGTACGCCGCTTGTTTTCAGTTCTTCGAGATGCTGGTTTGTCATTTCGTCGGATGGTGTTATGAGCAAGATGTTTTCGTAGTTTATTTTGTGTGGACCCTTGTTGTATTGCATGAATTGCCAGTAGTTTATGTTCATGATCATGGTTTTGCCCGAGCCTGTCGCCATCCAGTAGGCTATTTTGTTAATGCTTCCGAAAATGTCGTCGAGGGTTATGCCTGAACCAAACGCCTCGAGTTCTCTTAGTATCCAATTGTTTATTTGTTCTAGGAGTTTGGTAGGGTTTTGGAAGTAGTTATCGAGGAATACTTCGGTGGAGAGCAGGGCGAGGTATTGGAAGTATTTGAGAGTGAGATTTTGTTTTCGTCTTTTTTTCCAGTTTTCGAAGTGTTTTTTGATGTTGTCGTCGTACTGTTTGAGTGTGTCTTCGGGTATAGTGTTGCCTGGTCTGACTAGGAGTGCATGGAACATGTGGCTTCTGCCTTCAGAGTCGAATTCTTCCGGGGTATCTCTGAAGTCTTTGATTTCTGACAGTTTGTTAATGCCAAATTTGTTTGCTATGAATTTGGCAAGTAGAAGGTGGTCTTCAAGCTTGAAAATGCCCGCTGGTTTAACCTTGATTTTGGCTGGCAAGAAGTCAGGCTCCAGTTAATCTTCTGAATTCGGGTTCAATGGCTTCTGCTTTTTCAACTATACTGTCCCCATTAATGAAGATCCGGCTATATTCTGTTTTGGCCAGTATTGTGTTCTCTATGAATTCTTTGTCTCGTCGAAGGTCAATGGTTGTTGTGTTGCGCCATATAATGGCAATGTTTTCATCTTTGCGCTTTCCGAATATGCAACGATATTCTCGTTCCTTGTCTTTGAAGGTTCGAAATTTTTCCACATTGACGCCGAGTAAATAGTTGAAGGTTTCAACCAAGTCGACTGCTGCAAGTCTTTTTTGGCCGCTATTGGTCACCTTTATTTTGTAGTCGAAGGGCATTTGGAATTTTTCAATATTGAGTCTCGTTGGGCTGTCACGGGTTTCAAATTCGAGAATATATCGCAGTAAGTAGTCTCCGAATTCGTCTAGTGTTTCTTGAAATGTTTTGTCTTTCTCTATGAATGCTATGTTGTTAAGTGTGTCTTCATATTGTTCAAGATAATGATACTTGAAAAATATTCCTAGGCCATTTGCCTCCGTCGGTTTTCCATCCTTCCAGTCGTATGAATAGGCTATTTTCTTGATTCTAGGCATCGTAACCGTGTCAAAATATTCAGCCATGTCAACGAGAACAAATTTCCTTTTACCCTTGCCGTTCTTGTTTAGCTCCATGACAGCATGTGCCGTCGTTCCAGATCCCGCGAAGAAATCTAAGATAACGGCATTGTTGTTGTTTCCAACAACAGTCTCTAGACAATCTCTTACGGTAAACAATGACTTTGGAAAAATATTGTGTGGATCCAGTCCCATATTCGTAAGCAATCTTGTTCCATAAGTTCCAGCATCATATATTGGATCTACCCATGTTGTTTTGAATTTTCCATGGGTTTGCGCAATTTGAATTTCAATTTTGCCTTCAACGTTTTTTACCTCAACCGCATCTAATATCTCCAACAAAGATTCTTTCGTATATCGCCATTTTCTTTCAACGCCGGTTTGGTCTATTGGCCACACTTCAAGAACACCATCGCCTTTGTTGATGATTTGTTTAGGTGGATGATAATTATCCGGTGGGACTTCTCCGATTTTAGTTATTTTGCCATCCTTGACGTATATTGGATAAAATACAGTTGCTCCAGTATCTCTTGTTGATTCCCCACCCCATTTTCTAAGACTGGAGTACTCCCATTCTGATTTTGGTATTGCCTTCATTCCAATTGTTTCAGTGCCTGTTGGAAAAAGAAAGTAAGCAAAGTCATGACAGTACGAAAAGTTGCTCCCCTGTATACCTCTAGGATTATGCACAATAGTCACGCATGTTTTATCATAACCGAAAAACTTGTTTTCTAAAAGTAAACCCAGTCTTTCTTGTTCGTTTTCATCTATAGCAACAATTATAGAACCGTTCTTGCTGAGTAGGCCTTTAGCTTCTTCCAATCTGTTTTCCATTAAGGATAGCCAAGAAGAGTGCTTAAAATCGTTTTTATACAGTATTTCAGTTGATTTTGAGTTATATGGGGGGTCAATATAAATACATGCAATTTTTCCCTTGAATTTTTCAAGAACCAGGTTAAGAGCCTGCCAATTCTCACTTTTTATGAAGAGTCCGTCTAGAATTTCATCCAGGTCATTTTTTTGGCTTAGTTTCTCCACTAAATGTGTCTTGAATTCTGGATTAAAAAACCTTGTATCTATTGGCAGTTTTTTCCATTCTTTCCCATCAATCCTTTGCTTCTCAATCAAATCCTTCTTGCTGCTAACTTTAGTTTTAAATAACTCTGCCCATTCTTCTAACTGTTTGGTGTTTTTCAAGACCTCATCGATAATGCCCTCAAGAAACTCCTCATCTGCACACTCCTTAATCTTGTCCAAAGTTATGACGTAGTCAGTTCCAATAACGAACTTCTTCTTCTCAAAAAGCATCTTCTGAAAATCCTCAATCTGAGCTAAGAAATCGATAATTTTCTTACCTATTTCACGAATTGCCTTAACCTTCGCCTTCGAAATACGCGCTCCTTTCTCGTCCAAATTCTCCAGCTCATCAAGATCTACAACCTCATTCTTCATGTAAAACTCAAGCTCCCGTTCCAAAAACCCCCCCAGATTCTTATGAATGAAATAATCAGTAGTGTTTCTCTTCACGTAATTGTTCAGATGCTTTTCAAGAACTGTCTCTTCCTCATCCACCTTAACCCTAAGTTCGCTACCAACACGATTGCCACCAATTTCAGAAAATATCTTGTCTATCGCGTCTGAAATAAGGTCTTCTTGAATTTTACTTGTTGTAGACTTCCGCTTTTCATCATCCGCAAGGGAAGCCCACTCAAAATAGATATCCACTTTCTTCTTCTCTTCATCGATTTTGACGGCATCAGAATTGCACAATATGAAATATTTTTCCTTTCCGACAACATTGTTCAGTTCCTCCTCAACTTCCCTAAGCAAAAAGTTAGCACTGAATAGACCAGCTTTGAAACTGTAACTTCTAAAATACTCCGCAGTTTTCACATAATACTGATCTTTATTCGCCCAGTGAAGAACCACTTCTTCACCATTATAAGGAACATAATACTTCTCTCTACCACCATATCGCCTTTTAGACATAAAATCTCCCTTATCATAATACCTCGAGAAAAATTCGTATATATGGTTGAAAACCTCGTTCAACTGCGCCTCCGAGACCTCAGCACCATTCAATTCCTCAACTTTCTTTCCATACTCCCTAATCTTCGGCGCATCCTCGTGCTTCTTGACATTACCCTGTCCGTCAATGGTTCCCTCGCCAAAATCTCGAACAATCTCTGCTTTGAGTCTCTCAACTTCTCGTTCTAGCTTAACCAAGCCAATCTTGGCATATTCCTTGAACTCCACCTCCACGGCCTTAATCAAATCATCCTCAATAAACCGCTCGATCTCCTTCCTTCGGAAATTCAAAATACGATAAATCCCAAAATCAAGGTCTGCCGATTCAAACTGGAACAGTTCCCTCAATAAAAGCCTGACTTTCTCACGAATGTTCTCCATCTTCTCATTCTCAATCATGTTATTTCCTCCACCTACATATTTCCTGCTGATCACACTTGCCGCAATGTTCTCCGCGATTCGGCTTGAAGCGCTTTTCCCTTATGTTTTCGACGACTTTCTCAGCATCTTTTATTGTTGTATCAACGTGAGTCTCGTCAACATCAACAGGCACTATCTTCGAAGAATTGCTACTCAAAAAAGCTATAGATCCGACTCTAACTTGCCTTCCAACACTTTTCAAACCGGCGGAATAGAGTCTAACCTGCATTTCAGCCTCATCCATACTCACCGAACCTTCGACCTCTTTGAAATCCAAGGTCTTATAGTCCCTAACCTCCTTGTCGCCTAAGACGTCAATCCTTCCAGTAATCGTAGCATTATGAATTGGAAACTCGATTCTATACTCCACATCCATACTCTTTCTAAGGTCTTCACCATAGCTCTTCGCATAATTCAAAACACTTCTACGCGCACCTTTCTTATAATTCTCAAAAACATAACCACTAGCAAATGGCATAAAAAACTCGTTGTCGACGGCACTTACTGCCGCAGTAATTGGCCCAAGCTCCTTGTCTCGCCTAAGAAGCTCAACAGATCTTCTCAAACAAAAGTGAACACCTTTGCCAAAGCCAATAGCCTCATCCAACTCAGGCTGGTAGCCGTAAATATTCCTCAATAAATACATGTAGGGGCACCTTAAAAATGCGGTAATTTCACTCGCAGAAAAAGTCATTATGTTATCCACAGCCTCCAATTTTCCGACGGAGAAACTTGGTAGCGTGCCCTTCCCGAACAACGAGATAACACTAGAATCCAGACTATCGATAAACGGGCTCCTGCTCATGCTTTTTTTCATCCGCACAAAATAACTTACAACTAGAGCATCCCGCGCACGCGTAATCGCCACATAGAACAACCTTCTTTCATCCTCCAATTCTCCCTCATATCTGCGTGCATCAAACATGTCGCGCGGAATGTTACACCAATTGAGCTCACGGCCAATCATCTTTGAAGGAAACCTGCCGGCAACAGTAGAAAACAAAAACACCACAGGCCACTCAAGCCCTTTAGCCTGATGCACAGTCATGATCTGAACCGCATCAACACCACGAATATCCTCAGCTGGCTGCTCCTCATATGCCGAAGCAGCATAACTATTCATAAACCAACAAAGACCCTTCAAATCCTCTTTCCAATGAGGAGTCCTGCCACCAACCCTATTAGCAGTCTCATAGTCGGTCAACAAATTGTTGAACCTACCAAGATTAGCCATGACTGCAGCATCAATGCGATTAGTATGAATTAGCTTCTCAAAACCCAACACAATCAAAACATCCTGATAAATCTTAGTAAAATTATCATATGATGGCTTCTTTGAGTTGAGATCAGCCTTAATTTCTCTAAGTCGTGACTCCACACCGAGCGGCATGCTGTAACGATACGCTGAACGCCAACAACTAAGTGCCGTCAGAAGAAGATCATCGCCAGCAGTTTGGTCATTCCATCGCCAAGGATCATCAACCCAAAAACCTCTTTCATAAAACCAAGCAAAAATCCGTCCCAATGCCTGCGCTTCATCCCTTTTGAACAATCCAATCTTACCACCAACAATGTACGGAACCCTTCGAGCTTTTAAGACATCCACAAGGGGTCCTGCGGCCAAGCTAACACTTCGAGTAAGCACGCCAACATCCGAGTATTTCAAGCCTCTCTTTTTCACCAACTCTTTTATCTGATCGGCAATCCAAACAGCTTCATCCTCAGGCGACTCAAGCTCCACTAAGCCAACAAAACCATCTTCCTTACGAGTCGCCACCATGGGCTCATAATGTGCACGCTCAAAACTGCCAGCAAACTTGTTCGCATTTGCCACTATTCTTATGCCACTTCTACGATTCTCCTTTATAGTAACCGTCCGAGTCGCATTGAACGTTTTCTCAAAAGAATCAAAAAAACTAACATCTGACCCTCTCCACTGGTAAATGCTCTGCCGAGGATCTCCCACGATAAAGATCTCACCATTCTTTCCAACCAGGCGAATGAGTTCTTCCTGAGTCCGATTAATGTCCTGGTACTCATCGACGATGAGATGCTTAACCATGTTTAATGTATCGGGATTCTCCCGAAGTTTCTGAACAGCAAGCAGAATCATATGCCCAAAAGTCAGCAACTTATGTTTATCCAACAAATACTCATAGTGCGCCAATTTTTCACAGAAATCAGGCGTCTCGATCTCGAGTTTTTTCTTGTCAAGCATCTCATCCCAAACCATATTAACTGCCCTAAGAAAAACCCGGCAGCTTTCAGAATAATTCTTCTCATATTCGTTGATCCCAATATCCCAACCATGCCTCATCAAGAACGCAATTTCCTCATTCTCGTCCAAAACGTTATAGTTTCCAAATTTGAAATAATCATCTAGAACCCTCTTAGCATAGGCATGAATCGTTCCAACATACATCTCGCCCAATTTTCCCAATTTACGTGGATCATGCTCACTTATTCTTTGATAAATCCGACTCTTCATACTCTGAGCAGCTCGCTCAGTAAAAGTGAACGCCACAATCGAACAAGGTTCAGCGCCCTCAACCAACAAAAGATATACAATTCTCCTAGTTAGGGTCTCGGTTTTCCCTGCACCCGCACCAGCAATCACTCTATTGAACCTAGAACCAGATAACACAGCAGCCGTTTGGTCAAGAGAAAGCTTTGTTGGTTTTCCCAACACTTCATCAACCAGTTTTTCATTCAGTCCTTGCATCTTTATGCTTCAACCCACAAATGATAGTACAGACGCCCTCTTTAGTTATGCATAAAACCAATTATAAGTTTCTAATCTAAGGTATTAAACAAAATCAGAATACAAAAGATTCTTTCATTTGCCTATTATGCTTTTGTTCATCTCCGATTTGCGAATCGATTTGTAATGGCGGGAGTTTTGGCGTGCATTATCTGAGAACATCACATACTGAAGCAAAAAACTCTTATGATGAGCTATCTAACTATGGTTATTGGTCAGGAGAGACCTAATAAATGGAACTAAAAAAGCAGAGAGTGGTTCTTTGGTCAATGCTTCGAAGAAGTTAAGAAAGTTCCCTGTCATATCTCGCAAACAGAGCTCTTACGCTAGGGTTTGGAAGTGAGAACACCCAGGGTCATATCTACCAAGCTTTGGGGTTTCGCACAATAGCTGATGGAAGCGCAGAAGCGCGTTCTTCTTTAGCCGGAAATGAATGACTTATAGTGGTACAATATGTTGTCAGGATTTAGTTTATGGTGTAGCAAAAGCTTTGTTGGCCCAGTAAACTTGCTGAGGACTGTCTGTTCATCCTTTGGATCAATTGCCATCACACTGTGATCAAACATCACGTGATGATTAGGGCATAGAATGATTATGTTTGACTCATGATCATCGCCATCATGGGGCTTGCCGAGTGGTCTGAGGTGATGACCCTCCGTATAATACTCATTGGGGCCAATTTGAATTGTTGGTGCTCTGCAGACTTGGCAGGAATATTTATAAATTCTCTTAAGCTCTCTGACTTTTTCAGTGTCTCTGACTCTTCTAAGAATGGTCTCCTGTCTGCGTCTAATCTCCTGCTTGCTTGATTCCCCTTCTGGATCAGCCAACAAATCGGGGTTTGCATAGGCACCAGAAAGCATCATCCTGGCTACGATTGGAAAACTTCGTGGAACATAAGTGAAACCGCCCCCACCACCTGTGATACGTCCACCCCATTCTACTGGCGTTTGATTATACAAGACGCCAAGACTATAGTCTATTGCTTGTTCACGTCTGTGCTTCCGGAGAAAGTCTATCCAAGCTTTTTTCATCTCTCGTTCCATTGAATATGGTGCGCCCATATTGCTTTGAGCAATCCTAGCAATGAATGCCGGATTTTCTTGGAGAAAACGCTGAACACCATAGAAAGCTTGTTTTACGTGACCCTGCAGATTATGCCAGTTAGTGTTATAGTCTTTTGCGCATTTTTGGCCTGTCTGTGAGATATCTATGCCACTTTTTCCCAGCATTGCTACATGTTTGAGGAATTCGTCAAAGGAAAAAACGGGTGTAGGTTGGAGAGTCTTCTTGTTCATCTAGTCTTTCTCCAGATCTGCTTTTTCAATCTCATCATACGTTAAGATCTGAATTCTTTCAGGAAGATGCTCGGCACGGTTTGTCGGCGAACCTAATTTTCTTTCTGCTTCTGCCTTCCTGTCCGATGGCACTACAAGAAATGTTCTAATTCTTAGATTTGGCAAGGCAACATAGAGATTCCTGAATCTGTTTATCTCACCATCGATTGTTGTTGTGTGTTCTATTTCGAAACCTGAGATTATCGCTCTTTCTCGTAGCCACAATACGTCGATCTCCCTGATAATATCGCAGGCATCCGGTTGTAACCCAAAGTATCCTCCACCAGAATCCCCCATTGGTATGCTCATGAATTTGAACTTGCGATATTTCCTTTGTTGCGTCTGTCCACTGTGGACATCATACCCTTTGGCTTTGCCCCTATTCGCCGTGTACTCCAGAACCGAATTCATGCTGAGACGTTCCACATTTCCTATCTTCGTTTTTCTTGATGGCATACGCTACCTCTCCTTTTGAACTATTCCAAGGCTTCTTTGAGCTTTTGTATAAATTTATCGCGCGATCTATCTCCACGCAAACCATAGGAAGGATGATAAGGCCGATTTCGATTTGATTCGATTTCTCTCTAAGAAGATGTTGACCTGTTTTCCAAAGGCAACTACCTTCTTTGGCCTAGCCATCAGAATCTCTTGCTGAAGAAAATAGAAACAGTTGGTCGGACAGCCTTCTTTCTTGCTGGCAATGCTAGTGCATTTTACCAGATTGGTGAAATAGGCTTTTTTGGAGTCAAAACGCAGTTCTTTGAAGGCATCACCTAGGAGCACAGCAGCTCTGGAACCTTCAGAAGGGTGTAGAACGGGCCGTTTCTTACGAAGTTTCTTTTTTGAAAACCCATACTCGCTCCAGGAAGGTGCCTGACCTACAAACATTATTTCACAGGGTTGTGCTTTGCACTCCCGCTCATCACGAGGGCAAGTGATTGCTCGATTATCCTGGTCATCCTTCGAAAAGATACCGCACTTGTAGCATTTTTCGCATTTCTCATAGATCTCATATTGCTGCTCTTCCATGAAAGTTGCCTCTTGTGAGGTGCAATTCAGCTCTATGCTTTATCTGTCTTCCGCTTAACGTGTAATCAGACTAGAAGCGCGCGCTCTGAAGGGTCACTAGTAGAAAAGGTAGCTATTTTCTTTTCTTGGATAGTTCTGTTCCGTCTATTTCGGTTATTATTCCGTGTTCAGAAGTTCTACGGGCCAAGTTCATTTTATGCGGAGCCTTAGGTCTTCTTTGTGGAAGTACGCTATGGATATGATTTTGAAGAGGACAATTGACACAGCCATGAATATGACTTGATAGTTGTAAATTATGATATAAGAGCTATCGAAGTAGCCTTTGCTCCATCCCCCAAAAAGGCCGATTGCTGAGAAGATCACACATTCAACTATCCATCCAAACATCGCCACGTACCGGAAAGATTTCCAGCGCGCAAGCAAGCAAAGAACACCTATTATGCCTGCAACCGAGCACGTCACACCAGCATATGTGCTAACTATCAATAAATTGTAACCTGAGCCATAGTACGAGTGAGCTGCAAAATACAAATCAATCACATATGCCAGTACAGCAATGTAAATCGGCAGGTTGGCAACGGCGATCAGAACAACTCCGATTGGTCTCCCAATCTTAGCCAAGCTTCACTCTTCCCGTTTCTGTTTGTCCTGCCATTTCTAATGTGATTACTCTCACTATTAGTAGCGCGCGCTGTATTGTTGTCTTCTAGGTATAAGCTTTTAGATGGTCACCATTGCTTCTTTAGTGGCTTTAACGTTTC
>Ga0315288_10006284_pt1 | contig 15078 bp, 16 predicted proteins | sample YL17G11_20_MG_FD_203454 | JGI IMG/M metagenome (GOLD analysis project Ga0315288, IMG submission 203454) | Sediment microbial communities from Yellowstone Lake, YNP, Wyoming, USA - YL17G11_20 | ecosystem: Environmental > Aquatic > Freshwater > Lake > Sediment | place: USA: Wyoming | collected... | reverse complement strand
GACTTTGGTTTTCGCACAAGGTCAAAAATTTATTTTGCTTTCCAGCACGATCGGGCCGATCGACGCGGGTATCGTGGACGCTCTGGAAAGCGCTTTTGAAAAAGAGACCGGCTTCCGGGTGCGGCATATGGGCGCCGGTACGGGCGCGACCCTGGACATGGCCCGGGGCGGCCAGTTCGACCTGGTGTTGGTGCATGCCAAGGCCCTGGAAGAGAAGTTCGTGGCCGAGGGCTTCGGCACGGAGCGGATCGATTTGATGTTCAACGATTTTGTGATCATGGGACCCGAGAGCGATCCGGCCGGCATCAAGGGCATGAAAAGTGCTGCTGAGGCCATGAAAAAGATCGCGGAAAAGGTCGTGCCTTTCATCAGCCGCGGCGACAATTCCGGCACGCATATTGCGGAGAAGGACCTCTGGGCCAAGGCCGGAATCAAGCCGAGCGGTGCCTGGTACCAGGTTTGGGACAAAGGGGCCAGCGGTAATGCACCTACCCTGCAATACACGGATGAAAAACAGGCCTATACCGTGATCGACCGGGCCACCTATTTAACCCTCAAGGACAAGATCAAGATCGTGATTCTGGTCGAGAAAGATGAAGCTCTTTTGAATTTCATTACCCTGATCCCGGTCAATCCTCAGAAGTTCCCCAAGGTGAATTACGAGGGCGCTCTGCAGTTCGTGAAATGGCTGACTCATCCGGACAAGGGCCAGAAGATCATCCGCGATTTCGGCAAGGAAAAGCATGGGGCTCCGCTCTTTTTCCCGAATTCCAAGGAGTGGAAACAGAAGTAGGGGCGACCGGCCGGTCGCCCCTACGGCGATCAGGTAAAGCCATTTCCGGTCTGTGTTGGGGCGGGTTTAAAAGACAATTTTAGGAAGAAATTGTGCCCCGCTCCTACCATGTAACAAGCAAAGTCATTTTATGACATTACATAAGAATAAAAAAGGAGAAAACTATGAAAAGGAATTTTAAATGGTTGGCAGTTGCATTGGCGGTTTCACTTTTATGCGTCGCTATGGTCCAGGCCCAGGAAAAGAATCTGATCCTGGCCACCACCACCAGCACTCAGGATTCGGGATTGCTGGACGTCTTAATCCCCATATTTGAGAAACAGACCGGTTATTTCGTGAAAACCATCGCGGTCGGCTCGGGCCAGGCCATGACCATGGGCCAGAAGGGCGAAGCGGATGTGCTTTTGGTGCACTCTCCGGCGGCAGAGAAAAAATTTATGGAAGACAGCTTCGGCGTCAACCGCCGGCTGGTCATGCATAACGACTTCGTGGTAGTCGGCCCCAAGGATGATCCGGCCAAAATCAAGGGATTGAAAAAAGCGGCCGAGGCATTCAAGAAGATCGCCGATGCCAAGGCTTTGTTCCTTTCACGCGGCGACAACTCCGGGACCCATTCCAAGGAAAAAGAGGTTTGGAAAGCCGCCGGCGTCAGCCAAGAGCAGGAAAAATGGTATCAGCAGACCGGCCAGGGCATGGGACAGACCCTGAACATTGCTGCGGAGAAAAACGGCTATACCCTGACCGATCGCGGCACCTGGTTGGCGCTCAAAAAGAATCTGTCCATGGAGATTTTAGTGGAAGGCGACGGTGTTCTTTTAAACATTTATCACGTGATCGAACTCAATGCCCAGAAGTGGCCCAAGGTGAATGTGGCCGGCGCTAAGGCGTTCGCGGATTTCATGGTTTCCAAAGGGACCCAGGAAATCATCAGGACCTTCGGCGTGGACAAGTTCGGTTCGCCGCTCTTTTTCCCGGATGCGGGCAAGGCGGATGAAGAGGTGGGAAAATAATCTTTTTCTGGCTACGGGGGCGCAGAAGATGCGGCCTCGTATATTAATGAATGGTTGTTGTATCGGTGAAGAAGGCAGAAGTCAGAATTCAGTAGTCAGAATGAAAGAATCCGAGAACTGATTTAAATGATTCTTAATTTTGGCTTCTGACTACTGACTTCTGACTACTGATTTTTGGGTTTCCCATGGATCTTATTTTTGAAGGCATTAAAAAAGCATTTTGGCTCCTGATTACCCTGGACCCGGAAGTGATCGGTATCACCTTCCTGTCCCTCAAGGTGTCGGTCCTGGCTACCTTGATCAGCCTGGTTATCGGCGTATCGATCGGCGTACTGATCGCTCTGACCGCGTTCCCGGGCCGTAAAATCGTGGTGAGCCTGATCAACACCGGCATGGGTTTGCCGCCGGTGGTGGTGGGTCTTTTTGTTTCCATGTTTCTTTGGCGCAACGGGCCGCTGGGCTTCCTGGGACTGCTCTATACGCCTACGGCCATGATCCTGGCCCAAATCCTGATCGCCACGCCGATTATCATGGGCATCAGTCTGGCCGCCATTCAGCATCTGCCGGTGAAACTCCGACTGCAAATTCTGGCCCTGGGCGCCACCCGATTGCAAATGATCTGGCTGTTGATCAAGGAAGCCCGGCTCACGTTGCTGGCGGCGGTGATGGCCGGCTTTGGCGGCGCCATCTCCGAAGTAGGCGCTTCCATGATGGTAGGCGGGAATATCAAGGGTTACAGCCGCGTGCTGACCACGGCCACGGTCATGGAGACCAGCCGGGGTAATTTCGATGTGGCCATTGCCCTGGGGATTATCCTGCTTTTGCTCGCCTTTTTCATCAACTGGCTCCTGACCAACGTGCAGCAAAAAGGCGCAATGAGAAGATAAAAACGTGTGAAGGTTTGAATGTGAGAAAGTTATAACGTGTGAACGTGAGAATGTGTGAAGAAGGATGTAGAGACGCACAACGTAGAGATGCAAAAGCCTTCATCTCTACGGAGACGTGCGTCTGGGAGTGAGAACGTGTGAATGTGGGAACGCGCAAATGTGCGAACGTGGAAGGTGAAAAGGCAAACGGCAAGGGTGAATGGTAAGAAATTTCTAAATCTTCGTGGCTTAGTGTCTTTGTGTGAGTAATCTTAATGAATCAATCGGAAACCATTTTAGAATTAAAGAATATCCTTATTAAAAGAGGCGGCATCCAGCGGCTCGCGGTTCCCGCTCTTGCCATCCAAAAGGGTGAAGTCCTTTCCCTGATCGGGCCGAACGGCGCGGGCAAAACCACCTTGCTGCAGACATTGGCGGCCCTGATCAAACCTGCGGAAGGAAGTATTTATTATTACGGGCAAAAAGTGAACGAGCAGGTTTCGGTCCTGGATTACCGGCGCAAACTGGCCATGGTTTTTCAGGAATCCTTGCTTTTCAGCATGTCGGTGTTCGACAATGTGGCCCTGGGGCTCAAAATGCGCGGCCTGCGCAAAGCGGAAATCCGCGCAAGGGTCATGGAACAACTGCAGCGTTTCAAGATCGAACACTTGAGTCAACGATCGTCCAAAGCCCTTTCCGGCGGCGAAGCCCAGCGCACCAGTTTAGCGCGGGCTTTTGCGACCGATCCGGAAGTTTTTTTGTTGGATGAACCTTTCTCGGCTCTGGACCCGCCCACGCGGGAAGCGTTGCTGGAAGACCTGGAGGCTGTTTTACATAAAATCCGCATCACGACTGTTTTCGCCACCCATGATCGCTGGGAAGCTTTGCGGCTTTCCGACCGCATTGCCGTCATGAACCAGGGCCGGATTCTGCAACTCGATACTCCCGCGCAGATCCTGAACCATCCGAACGATGAATTCGTAGGTCATTTTGTGGGTGTTGAAACGATTTTATCCGGAAAAGTGATCGGCGGTCAAGACGGGTGTTTCACGACCCAGATCAACGAGCAGAAGATTGAAGCCATAGGCACCTTGCAGATCGGCGATACGGTCAGTCTTTTTATCCGGCCGGACACGGTGATGCTTTCGGACCGGGTTTTGCCGGAGCAGACCAGTGCCCGCAATGTTTTCAGCGGAAAAATCGAAAAGATCATTCCCATGGGTTTTTACGAAAAGGTCAAACTTGATTGCGGCTTTCCGCTCGTCGCCTACATCACCCACGAATCCTCCCGGCATTTGGCCTTGCAGGCAAGCAAAGAGGTGAAGATTTTTATTAAAGCCACATCGATTCATGTCATTAAGAAAAGCGATCATGGGTACGTGACCAGAGTCGGGGCCGGCCCGATATCACCTTTTTAACGATTGCTGCCTGAAAGGCGGGCGAGATAGGAAGTGAAGCGGTGAAAGAAAGCCAGTAAGAACAAGGTCATTCCCGCTGTTTCCATGATTTCTTCAATGGTTTGCTCGAGCCGCTGGATCAAAAGGGTGTGGGTTTTAATTTTAAAGGAGTCCAGCACGATGGCCAAGCTGCTGATGATCACCGCACCTGCAAACAACAGGCGCACCCGGCGATTATCCTTGATCGCTTGCCACAGGAAAGGCAGGCCTAAGCCTTTTTAAAATTCATATATATCACCTGCCAGGCTTTATAGGAAGAGGTTTAATATGGAAATCCTGCCTTATAATCGCTTAATATCACATTATTTAATTGAATAATCGACAAAAGAGGATAAATAAAAGCATCATCCGATGCATTGACAATTATCTATATGTACGGTATCATATACAAAGTTATATACATTATGATCTTTATCGGAAGGTTTATAGATGAAAACCGTACAAATGACATTAGGAGAGGACTTGATCGCCGAGATCGATAAAATGGCCGTGCTGCTCGGAACCACCCGTTCGGAATTCACCCGGAAAGCGTTGCGGGAAGCGATTGCGCGGATGAAAGAAGTGGAAATGGAGGAGCGTCATAAACGGGGCTATGCGCGGAAACCGGTCAAGCCGGGCGAATTCAGTGCCTGGGAAGATGAACAAGTATGGGGTGATTCATGAAACGCGGCGAAGTGCGCTGGTATAAGTTTAGCCGGCCGGATAAAAAAAGACCGATCGTAATTTTAACCAGACAATCGACCTTGGAATTTTTAGGTGAAGTGACCGTGGCACCCATCACATCGGTGATACGGGATATCCCTTCCGAGGTTTTACTCGGAAACGAAGAGGGTCTGCCGAGGAATTGTGCCGTCAATCTGGATCATATCCAGACCGTGTCCAAAGAAAAAGTTGGTTCAGTAATCGGCGTTCTCGGTCGGGAAAAAACGGAAGAACTGCGCTCCGCGCTTCTGTTTGCCTTGGGTTTCAAGGAATAATTTCCTGACTTTTTATGGGTCCCCTAAAACAATACGAATATTCTCCTGGGTTTTTCTCACCTTTTCACTTTCACACCTTCACACGTTCGCACGTTCCCCCCTACGGTCCCACATGAATCGGTTCGGGCAGTTTGCCGAGGTACCAATCCTTGTCCCGCAAAAACGCTTCCAATTCCTGCTTCAGCATTTTCTATGGCTGTAAAATTTAGCCGCGTCTTCCTCGCTGCGCACAGCCAGGCCGATCACTTCCAGAGATGTCAAGTTTCGATTCATGAGGCTTCCTTTAAGTTTCGGTTTTGGATCGTTACGAATTGCTGATCTCCGGTTTTATTATAATCCTGTTGATCCTGTCGAAAAATTCGGATATTTTCACACCAAGCCACGAAGTCACAGGGGATAAAGCGATTTTAAATTCCTAATTACGAATTATTAATTATGAATTACTATTTTCTCCCCCTCACTCCAATTTAGCGGCATACGGTTGTTTTTCGCCGAGTACTTTATGGGCAACCGACAGCCACTTCATGATGGGGATAGCCTGGGGACATTTGCTTTCGCATTCCCCGCATTCCCGGCATTCGCCGGCCTGTTGATTGGCGTCGGCCATGCCCAAGCGTTGCCTTTCCGCAATCCAGCCGTATTGCCCGCGGGCATTATCAGGTTTGTCATACATCAAGCCGCTGTTATAGATGTCGAAGTTCAAGGGAATATCGACATGGTTGGAGCAGGGCATGCAGTAATTGCATTGCGTGCAAGGGATGGCGGTCAATTCATGATATTTCCGGCGCACCTGATCGAAAAGGGCCAGTTCCGCTGCGGTCAGCGTGTTTATTCCGGACCGGTCGGCATTGGCCACATTTTCTTTAATCTGCGCCAGGGTGCTCATGCCGCTCAGTACGACGGCCGGCTCAGGTTGGTTCCACACCCATTGCAAAGCCCAGTCGGCCGGATTGCGTTTATGAACGGCCGTGTCCCAGATGGCTTGAATGGGTTGCGGCGGATTGACCAAGCGGCCGCCCAGAATCGGTTCCATGATCGCGACGGCGAGTCCTTTTGAGGCTGCATATTGAAGACCTTTGATGCCGGCCTGGTTTTCGACATCCATATAATTATATTGGATCTGGCTTATCGTCCATTTATCGTAAGCATCCACAATTTCTTTAAAGACGTCAAAGCTGTCGTGAAAAGAGAAACCCAGGCAGCCGATGCGCCCCGCGGCTATGGCCCGCTCAGCCCAGCTCAATACATCCAGATCGCGCAGTTTGGGCCACAAATCTTTATTCAGCGCGTGCAGCAAATAGAAATCGACACGATCGGTTTGCAGTTTTTCAAGTTGTTCGTTGAAAAATTTGTCGAAATCGCGGGCTGATTCGACTTTCCAACTGGGCAGCTTGGTCACCAGTTTGACCTTGTTGCGATAACCATGTTTGAGTGCTTGCCCTAAAAAGAGTTCACTATTGCCGGCATGATAAACATAGGCCGTATCCACATAGTTGACCCCCTGGTCAATGGCATAGTGCAGCATGGCCGTGGCCTCGACCGTATCTATCTTTGCCATATCTTTATTGAGGCAGGGCAGGCGCATGGCGCCGAATCCCAGCGCCGATACCTTAAAATCCAGATGGCCGAATTTGCGATATTTCATTTTTTGTTCCCTCCCTCAACTCCTAATTACGAATTATTAATTAAATCCTGTCTAAAATTCTGGAATTTCCATTAGACGCAGCTTTTTTGATTTCAAGAGTTGACTTAGGCGGTAATTTCAGGGGTAGGGACCAGTATTCTGCCATGAATCATCCCCCAATCATATTAATTATCGACAACCAAATCGACAACCAAATCGACAACCGAGCCCATAAAGGCTTAGCGCATCACATAAAAACTAACCCTTGCTTTGCCTTCACGCTTAACGATGTCAAGTTTAATCATTTTATTGACTTCTTTCAACGCGGCTTGTCGGGTGACTCTGAACATCGCGGCAATTTCACTGATTGTGATCCTGCCGTTCATATTACAATGTTCAACAATCCGCATTTGCCGTTCCGTCAAGGCAATTTGTCCTTTATTTTTCGTGCGTGCACGTTCATCGCTTAAGCGGGCAACTTTTTCGCGGACCGATGTTATGCTTACGGCTACGCCTTCCACAAAATACTCAAGCCAGTGCGTCAAATCACGCTTTAGGGGATCGACCGTTCCAAGCGCCTTGTAATAATCCTTACGATCCTTGTCATAATAATCATCAAGGCAGAAGAATTGTTTCGTATCGAAACCGCGGGTAAACAGCACTAACGCGGCCACAACCCTGGCGGACCGGCCGTTCCCGTCGACAAAAGGATGGATTCTCACAAATTCGTAATGGGCTATGCCGGCCATGATGACAGGGTCAAATCTCTTTGCCGCTGTAGAATTAAGCCATTGTACATAATCTTTCATAAGCTGGGGCAACTCTTTATTTAATGGCGGCCGAAAGGATATCTCACCGGTCAGCTTGTTGCCTACTACCACATATTTATTTCTTTCTGAACGGTATGCGCCGCTGTCCTTAGGATCCGACAAAGTATCGACCGTAAGTAATCTCTGTATTCTTTTTAACATAAGTTCGGAAAATTTTCCATCTTTGGCAAACTCATCAAGGGTCTCCAGAACCTTAATATAATTGAGCACTTCCTGCTTATCTTTTCGCGAGGCCATTATTTTTCGACCTGCGGCAAGTTCGCTTACCTGTTCCAGGGAAAGGTTATTACCCTCTATGCTTGTTGAGGAATGCGCACTACGGATGATGGCGTCTTTGCGCAAAGAGACTTCCCAGCGCGGAATCAGCGGAGAGCCGAGAACCACTTCTCGAGCTGCGGCGATTTTGGTCAATAATTCAACTATTCTGTCCGTATATTTGAATTTTGGCTTAAACAAGTTACCCCCTCCGAGTATAAATCAAATTGGGTGACATTAAGGCACCCGGACTGCTCTACGCTCTGACATTGCTGAATCAGTTTAAACACGGACCCTTTAAGCGTCGACATGCCAATTTATCATCAGGCTTAACCCGCTCCGTCAATCCTTTATGACGCAACCGGAACCCCGTGACCGTTCGATCCGATCGGGAAAATGCTTCATGAGTTTCCGGTGAAAAAAGATCGATAAAATAAACTATGAATATTTCCCTCTTTAGGTCTTAACAATTTTATAATTTTATGGACGTCCCATGTGCTTCCCCTGAAGCAAGTCTTCAGATTCATATTCTTGGTTTGTCATTTCGATCAATTGATCATCATCTTTGAGTAAAAATATGCCAGTCATGATGAATCTCCGTTATGATAAGTTAAAAGTAGAATAAGAAAGTTAAACAACTTAAGGACGTCCCGGGTGTCCACCAAAATCCTTTACACCGTCAACTTTACTTTCCTATATTCATCCTTCCGCCCCTGTCACGCCATAGCTCCTGCCCACCGTAGACATATCGTAGTTGGGTTCGTGAAGGCGGATTCAGTATTCATTCTTGCCTCTTCAAACTTTCTTGCTTTTTTTATTCATCCCTAAACAACCTGACGGAAAAACCGCAACTCTTGTCGAGGAGGCTCCTGTTGAGGTGGCCGTTGCCGCAGAGGAGGCGACGGTAGCATGCGTTTGACGCATCGATCTCCGAAGCACTCCACCAGTAACCGCGGATGCCAAAATCGTAGAAAGAACCAGAATAGTCACGATAACCGCCTGGAAGGGCAGAAAAACCACTTCTGTTATTCTTTGCCAAGTCGTTACCGATTGTCCCGGCATCCACGCCTGTTTTCCAATCCGTCTTTGCTGCCATGGATTTAGCTATCTTATCGTCCGTTTTTGTTCCATCCCAATTATATCCATTGGCGATTAAGTAATTCTGCAAGATCGTCCACTCCGCATCGGTGGGCACATGCCAGCCTTTTGGGGCAAGCTTCTTTGTGTCTACAGCATACCAGTTATAGAGTGCACCATATTTTTTGATGCTATCTGCATGGGTCGTGTTGTCGTAATAACAATACCCTGGTGTGGTAAGTTTTCCCCATGCAGTGTTATCCGTCACCAAGGGTATTGGAGTACCATCATTATACTTGGTTGTTCTCAAATTCTCTACCGTCCACACCTGATTCCCTATCTTTACCGTTGTATAGACATTTCCATCAATGTCAATAACGGAACTAGTGTTGTCGTCTGCGCTTACAAGGCAGGCTGATAATAGAAACGCAAAAAACAAAGTTTTGATCGCGATGTTTTTCATAAAGCCTCCGAAATTATTGATTACTCATTCTAAATTACCAATGAATGGTTCTGGCAACTGAATAACTTAGCAACTTAAGGACGTCCCGCATTCTACACCCTATCAGGAAATTCCGTTGCGGTAACCCCTAACCGTCCCGTAGAGACGTTGCGCGCAACGTCTCTACATTTATCCCGTACCACCCGCCCCTGGCCTCGGTTTCATAACAATGGTCTTCCTCTAAATCAAAACGCCGGATGGTCGGGGGCTGGTCATGGTTCATAGCATCGATCCCTGAATCACTTTTTATCTTTTTTTTTGGAGAATTTTCGTTTTTTGTTCGAGCATTTTTACGGAACGATCGAAATCGCTTTCAAGTTGATCCTGTGTCCTTATCCTTTTCACGGTGAATTCGTCATATTGTTTTTCCGCATGTTGGATCGCTATCTCATGAGAAAACTTATGATTCATAAATCCGAACGATTTTTTTCCGGGAAATATTTTGCAATAATTTTTCAATTGTCCCACCTTGGGCGGCATAACCAACGGCGATTTCATCCGCCTGCTCGATCATAAAGCGGTTCCGTGCCGCGGCGGTTTCCTTGTCGGGCCGCTTTACGCTTTTCTCGAAAATGGTAATGATCAGCAGTCTACCCGCATCGACGGCCGATTTAAGATCCGGTTCGATTCTGGTTTTCAGACCCCTCGCCAACGCCATGATAATCGGTTGTGTTCCTGAAAGCAGATAATGAAACACGTCCTTTTCGATTTTCGAATGAAAGCCGCTGATAACGCATTTTCCCTGTTCGCGCTGTGCAACGGCCCAATCGTAACATTTCAAAACGATCGAGGCAGGTATTTCTCGGCTACAGAGAAAGGCGGTTTTATAGAGATTGAGTAGTTCTGTATTTCCGAGGGTGTCGATAATTTTCGAACTCAATGGACTTACCCCAATAAACAAATAAACCTTTCTTAACTACCTGATATCATGACATTATTATTTTATTTGTTTTGGCTCCTGCAAATAAAAACCCTTGCTTGTTATCAATGGGCAGCCTGTAAGAGACGGTCTTTTTAGCACCCCTGTCAAGCTTCACCAGCAATCCCTGAGATACCCATTTCTTCAAAATCCTGGATACTTTGGCGGTATCCGGATTTCCAATAATCGCCCGCACTTTTTCATTGGTTACATAGCGCTCCTGGCTGGATAAATAGTTCATTACTTTATCCCATTCCGTCGATCTTAAAGTATTGAAAAGCACCACCCTGACGGCATCCTGCAAGTGAGGATACGTAAAGAAAACGGGCGGATACAGGTTGCTTTTGTCCATTTCAGCTCGTATTGCCCGAACCCCTTCATTCTGGTCAAGGTTGGGTGGCTCAGGAAATTCCCTTAGGTGCTTTATTATCATATCATTTCTGTATCCTTCAGCACGAACAAAACCAATATTGTAAGAAGTTATATTGTAGGGGAAAAGACCCGGACTCTCGACCTCCACCCTGTCTTCAAAGATTTTCACTTCAATGTCGCGCTTAATATAATAGTCCCGATGAATGACAGCATTGGTAATCGCTTCTTTTATAGCTCTTTCGGGGATGGCATATCTTGTAATAAATCCCGAAGAAGGGATACGCATGCCTGCCCTGAGTAAAGTCAGGACATATTCATGAACTTCGCTAATTTGTTTTATAAGAGGTCCTTCAATAGTCTTTGGTGTGGCTATAAGATTAAGGGTCTCGCCCACAGTCTCAATCGTCCCCTCGAATTGAAAAATCCGAATCACACATTTGGTGTCCATGATATTATGAGGGTAAAGGGCAAACAGTAGCGTTGCCGCTCGCGTCGGTTTAAGAACTCCTCTTTCGTCCTTTCGTGCAAGCCCAGTGTTGAAAAGAATATTCGCTACCCCATCCGCCTTTATTTTTCGATTGATTCGCCACATTTCGAGAAATTCGGTCTTCAAAAGGTCGAAATCAACATCCACCAACTCTTTTTCCGCCCTTTGGAATCCTTTGGCATAAGAGAGATTTACAATCTCGTGTGGCGTGAGAATTTTATTTCCCTTTTCAAGCCTAATAAATACATGGTTATCGATTGCGTGAAAACTGGTTGTGCTCTTAGGAATGGAAAGCAATCCAATGCTTTTGCCATTAGGACAGGGCAAAATTACCGGCGGCCAGAGTTGTGAAATTGGAGGGGTGATTCTGGATATGTTTCTTCCTATCTCGTCATGTTTTTCCAAGTTCTCTTCAATACCAAATACCCGTTCCAGACCCCTAAATTTTGTTTTCTCAGGATCATCGACACCAAAGACGATGATGCCGCCATCTGTATTGGCCATTGCCACAATTGATTCGATTACCCTTGTCACCTTTTCATCTTTGCCTAATCTTTTGAATTCCGTCGTCCGGTCTTCTCCGGGGATGGCAAGAATCGTTTCCATTAACTTTAGGCAATCTTTATTGTCCATTTCGTAAAACTCCTGCATCAGAGAACGAGTTATTGTAGCAAATGTTATTGGCCATTATCATCAGCCTCTAATCCCTTACCCATGCGGTATTTGATGTCATAGTTTATGATGAAATCGAACTCCTTATGGATAAAAACTTTGTCTTAACTATGTTGCCAAGTTGGATCCATGTCGATTCCAAATTCAATTTTCAAGGCCAGGCAATTTTTCTCTTCTGACAACTTAATAACTTAAGGACGTCCCTGGTCCTACGGAATAGATCAAATAATCTTTGTCTTCAATTTTGCATTCACGCGGCTTAATTGAACCCAGCTTAATCAAACAAGGACTTGAACATTTTGCAATAAGGTCAATTTCTCTCTTAATACGCCGCATATTTTCATCTCTAATACTCGGATCATTAGCATCGCCTGGGATTAAGACCAGTTTCACCGCCTCGATTTTATTATTGATTTTGGCTTTATATACAACTTTGAAACCGCCGGAAGCGATTTCTTCCATGTTTTCAGCTTCAGGTATCACCTGTAAAACTTTCTGAAAATCAGGCTTATCCATCATTGCTCCTCCTAACCTTTTCCTGGAAAACAAACCTTAACTAAAAGAATTACACAACTCTCATTTTTTCTTTCCGGATGATTTTCGATTTTTTGGTTTAATTTTCGCTTTCTCTTCCAAGATCCTTTTTAAAAGCTCTTCAGCCGGTTCATCGTTCGGATCGGGCTCCACCAGCTTACCGCGAAAGGCTTTGGCCAGGACCGCTTGCTCGATCTTTTCCACCCGCCCCATCACTTTTTTATATTTGGCTTCGAGAGAATCGGCAAGGGAGAAGAGTTTTTCGACGCGACGTACAATTTCGTGTTGCTCGGGGAGAGAGGGAAGAGACAAAATTAAATTTTTAAGGACACCTTGATTAATTTTTGGCATGGTGCCAGCAGTACCACTAGCATTGTCGCGCATGTAATTTCTTATTTTTTCCCATGAAAGAAAAAAATATAAAAAATCTGGAAGCAAAATATTTTTCCTTGCTGAAAGTCTAATCATCAAATCGGGATAAATAAATTGATTGTTTTCGCCTTTATAGATCGCGGGGATACCCACATACTCTAGAGTGTTTCCTCTTTGAATGATAATATCGTTTCTCTTCAACCATGCTGAAGAATCTTCTGGTATAACCTCGTCAAGATATTTATAGAACTTGGGATTAAAAACGCCGGCTGTTGTCGCGCTTAATGATAACACTCGAATCTTGGTTCCATATTTTACTGGCTTCCCGGAATATCCATTTTTAGGTTTTGATTCCAACGCTTCCGGGAGGAAGCATTCCTGCCAAGCGGCGGACAAATCATTTTTTCCTCTCCAATCCTCCGTCAATCTGCCCGAACACGCTGCCGAGAGAACGCTCTGCCGGAATTTTTTGAGAATGCCGGGAAACTTTTCCAGGCGCGCTTTTGCGCTTTTCACCTTCGGTAGAATGGTATCAAGCTTTTCGACAATGTGTTTTTGTTCGTTAAGGGGCGGAATAGATGTTTCAGATTCTTCAAATTTGGCTTTAGTGATATGTGCCAGGCCAGCGGTTCCATGCGCTGCAGCTATATATTCATTTAGATTGCTATTTATAAGATACATGAAAAATTTTTTATTAATGATTTCAGCAAGCTCTTCAATACGAAAGATATGCTGATTTAGAACGGCTCGGCCACCTTGCCACATATGAGCACCGAATGAAGTCCCGGGCGTTCCAGACCAAGCAAAAAGCAGATCACCATTTTTTACATAATATTTTGTAGGTGCTTCGAAATCACAAAAGTTGTAATTACTTATCTCGTTATTCAGATTTTGAATGCGTATTATCGGAATCCCAGTTTTACTCCACTCATTAGACTTAAATGCTTTTCCATTTATAAATACCCCTAATGTTTTAAAATTTGTCTTTACCCGATGCTCTCTGCCCATCATTCCCTCACCAGCATTGCAGCAATCTCATTTAATTCATCCACGACCGCTTCAAGTTCGCTAACTGCTTCAGCGATCAAATCAGCCGGTTCGGGCAGGTCATTCGGGTCATCCAGGGTATCGTCTTTCAACCATTTAACATCGAGTTTGTAACCGCGTTCTTTGATTTCATTGATATGAAAGCTTCGAAAGCGGCTTTCGAATCCCTGGTCCTCGCGTTTACTGCTTCCGTTCGGATCTTTGCCGTAGCATTTTATGAAATCCGTAAACATTTCCGATGTGAGGGGCCGGTCTTTTTTGGTGCAGCTCGGGATGTTGGAACGATTATCGTAAATCCAAACTTTTTCCGTGGATTTTCCTTTTTGGAAGAAGACCACGTTGGCTTGGGCATTGGCATAGGGGATGAAGGTTCCGCGCGGCAGGCGCAAGATGGTGTGCACATTGCAATCCTGCATCAATATTTCAAAAACCTCGCTGGCTTTATCCTCGAAAAGGCAATTGTCCGGCAGCACAATGGCGGCGCGGCCGCTTTTCTTCAGAATGGTCAGCACATGCTGCACGAAATTAAGCTGCTTGTTGGAGGTGGCAATAGTGAAATCGTCGCGGGTGGGCGCCTGGCCCGCACCTTTGGTGCCGAAAGGGGGGTTGGTGAGTACCAGATTGAAACGCTCGCCCCGATCCGGTTCGTCAATCGTATCGCCGAGATGAATAGTGGGCCGCAAACCGTGCAGAAAGAGGTTCATCAGGGCCAAGCGGCGCGGACGGGCGACCAAGTCCTGTCCAAAATAAGTTGACTCCTTAATTCTTTTGACTTCTTCAACCGGCAGCGCGCCTTTGGTTTTTTGCATGAGCCATTCATAGGCCGCCACCAAAAAACCACCCGTGCCGCAGGCCGGATCGCAGATCTTGAATTCCCGGTCTTTCAGCGGATCGGGTTGCATGAGTTTTACCATGGTCTGTATAAGCACACGCGGTGTAAAATATTGTCCCGCGCCTTTTTTACCTTCACTGGCCGCTTTTTCGAGCAAGCCTTCAAACGCCATGGCTTTCACATCCACGCCGAGACTTGACCAGTTCTCAGCGTCAATAAGAGTAATGATTTTTTTCAGATTCACCGGGTTATTGAATTTCGGCATGGATTGGGCAAAGATATCGCCAAGCAGTCCTTTGGCATCGCGTAACTTTTGAAGAACCTTAAGATAATGGTCCGTCAAATCAATGCCGGATTTGGCTTTGAGTGCTTCCCAATTGCAATTCTTGGGCAAACTGACATCTTTTTCATCAGCCATTTTCAGAAAAAGAAGATAGGTAAGTTGTTCGATG
>Ga0315288_10006280_pt1 | contig 15082 bp, 31 predicted proteins | sample YL17G11_20_MG_FD_203454 | JGI IMG/M metagenome (GOLD analysis project Ga0315288, IMG submission 203454) | Sediment microbial communities from Yellowstone Lake, YNP, Wyoming, USA - YL17G11_20 | ecosystem: Environmental > Aquatic > Freshwater > Lake > Sediment | place: USA: Wyoming | collected... | reverse complement strand
TGGAAATATCGAAGAAACGAGGCATTGAGTTAATAGCGTAGACCTTATGGCCATTCTCCCAAGTCTGATTCATGGCCGTCTTCAAGTGTTCGCAGTATTCAGAAACAGTTTTGGATCTGTGATGGCAAATGCTGCATTCGTCAAAAGGTACTTTCGTACCCATGGACCAGACAACGGACCCGTTCTTATCGATGTCGGATACGATGTCCGGTGCCTTCTTCTTGTCCACAGACACAATCAGAAGGACTCGGTGCATTGCTTTGTCGTAAACAGGTAATTCTACTTTGCCAAACGAATTGAGTGGATCTTTATTAACATGGTGTTTGAATACATGGGCACAGCAGAAAGTGTTATAGCGTGGGAGAGGGACCCCGGAGTAGGGTGGTGGGTTCCTGCCAGCTTCCATTGGGGTCTGGTTGCCGAGGAGATCTTTCTCGAAGAAAGCATCCCCATTCACGTTACTACCCCAGAAGTCCGCTGCTCCCAACGCTACAATTAGCAGGTAAAGAAGATCGGGGTCCGGGGTTAGCTTCTCGAGATAGGTCCTCACTTCAACCGGAAGAGAACCGGCTGTCTTTTCAAAGACAACAGCACTCATCCTTGGAAGGATGCGCGTGTTCGGCTCGCCGAAGCGGTCGAAGGCAGGGATCTCGAGAAGTTTATCCATGCTCATTCGCCAGTACCTAAAGGAGACTCTCTTGCTTAGGCGCTTTTTGAGGAAGAAGACTACTTGCCATCCCTGCTCGTCCTGTCCACGTTCCAGCTTTCCCAGCTATTCCAGTTGCCTTGCCCACTCCAATTAACCCCTTGGCAAATCTACCTATATCCGGAAGAGCACGAGCTACAAAGGGGATGGCGGCAGCTACTGGCAAGGCAGTTTTATCCATGGTGGCCCGTTTGGCGAATTCTTTCAGCGTCATCGTGACGTTCCTTACTTGGCCGGGCCAGTCTTCTCGTGTTTCTTCTGCCACTTGCGAGCAAGAGGAATCCCAACTCCAAATCTGCTCAGAGCAGCTGTTCCCAAGGAGGCTGTGGCAAGCGCTGCCATTGTTTTCGGATTTTTGGCGTTAATCATTGCCTTGTTTATAATGCTAGTGGGGATTCCACCGGCAACCCCTCCGACAACATCGGCGCCTAGCCCCTTAGCCGCACTCCTTATTTTTTCGCCCTTTTTGGCAGAAACGGCTCCTGCGATTGGAGAACCCAGTAAGAATCTGGAAGCTACTGGATGGCGCCGAATCCACTTGGACGTTCTTCCTTCCGTCTCACTCTTGGCAGCCATCTTCGCAAACTCTTGCAGTGTCATGATCTTTCTCCTAAGACACTAAATGTCTATCTTCTCCGTTGAGAAGATTTAGAGTCATGATCTCTTCGTACTCGCCTTTGAATCCGTCCTCAGGAGTCTCGTCTGCCCAGGCAAGCCTATATGGATCATGCAGGTTTTGCTTCAGAGTAGCACGAAGATTCTGGTCAGCATTCGATGGGCATGTTTTAGTGACCTTGTTCCCATTCCTAATCTTGATCTTAGTAGGAATAGGAATAATAGCCTTGATCAGATTGGAAAGAACTTTGGTGTCCGACTTGATGCTGAGCTGCTGCCCTTCAATGGACACCTCAGCCGCCTTGATCGGCTTGTTACCCATGCGCTCGCGAACCACAGTCAAAGTCATTAAGAAACTCCGTATCCGCCATGCATCGCAGCCCAATCTGCAATGCCAACTGGTCTGAATCCTTCTCCTTTGCCTTTGCCCTTACCACCACCCAAGTTCTCCAGATAATTGCCCTCCATCCTTACCAATTCGCTCATTGTTTGTGGATCGATCTGTCCCCACTGATGCATCTTTTTGAGAAGAGATTCAGCGAGTGGCTTGTTAGTGGCGACTGTATGGGGAGCAAACTTCTGAAGAGTTACAAAGTACTCAACTACCTTCTCGTCTTTCTTTAGCTCTGGGTTTTCTTCCAAGATCTCTGTCAGGATTCGCTGGCTATCTTTTCTGAGCTTCATTTTATTGACTAGTCCAGAGATGGGATTGCTCACCATCCCAGCGCCCTGTCCAGCACTATGTAAAAGAGAAAGGCCAAGGGTAGCTAGTGTGGCAGCAATGGCAGCAGGACCAACATACTTGCCACCTGGCAAGTCTTTAATCACCTTGCCCATTCGCTCTAGAGGAGATTGCTTGCCAGCTCTCTCTAGAAATTCTTTAACCCAAGCAGGAGCTTCTTCCCCAGCAGCCTCTTTGATCATGCTGGAATCCATCAAGTCTTCGAATGCTAGCCAGCTATCGACTCCATACTCTTTTACGAACTCCTTGGATACGGCTGTCTTCACAGCATCAACCATGTCTACGACTTTGGAGATCTCTTCGGGAGAGCAATCTTCGAATGTCTTGCGAACGAACTCCATGGTCCGTACCTGGCCACACTCCATGGAATTGATTACGCCAGCTCGGATCGCTGACAACTTCGACAATTCCTCGCTGGAGATTAACCCGTTGACGCTGAGGCGCTCAAGCAGGTTCATTAGCAGTTCCTTTCTTGTTCCTGCGACCAAGGAGATATCCGAGCCCTCCGCTTGCACTTAATAGGCCCACAGCTTTTGCTATAAGGCCCGCCTTCCCTTTTCCTTTAACCTTTGGATTTGGCAATACTCTATTCCTGCGAGCTGCGACCCTTGCAGCAACTTCCGGCTTGCTTAGGTGCTGACGGATGCCGGCACGATACTTCTCGACCTCTTCCTTGGTTCTGAATGTCTGGCCAGTGCCGGCTCCTAGATTAAGCTTGGAGCTAGACTTTTCAGCCATCTTGCGCATCTCTTCAGAAAAGGAAGTCCAGAAGCTCATGCTTTTCCCCACTCAACACAAAGAAGGCTTACGCATAGCCTTCTTCATCGTCCGGATCGGCCCTGTGGGCAGCGCCACCCTTGCTGGCAACGGGGGCAACGTTTGATGTCTTAGGGTTCTTTGTGCCACCAACAGGAGTGGGAGCCGCAGCAGCCTTGCCTTCCTTGGTCTTGCCAGCGCCTTCACCAGGGGCCTTGTCTGCCTTGTAGCCAGCGGCTTTCGCCATCTCGGCAATGAACCCATTGAAGCCAGGGGTCACGAAAGCGGAAGCGGTCTTATCCTCTTCCTTTTTCTTGCCTCCACGGGCAAGCATTGCGCCTAGCCCAGCACCGCCAGCAGCGCCAGCAGTTCCGGCTGCGATAGCCTTCCCAGTTGGAGTCTTGACTTTCTCGAGGACCTTGGCTGCTAGAGCCTTACCCTTTTCGGCAATGCCCTTCACAACCTCTTTTGCTCCAGCGACTTTCTCCGCCATTTGCAGATCTCCTACCTAGTACCCGGTGGGGTACGCCTGTTCTTCTTGTTTCTTCTTGTGTTTGTGCCAAGCGTAAGCACCAGCGCCTACGCCTGCCGCTCCGAGTCCAATCCCACCGTAAGTTAGGGCTTTCCTGGTGAAGTCTTTCATACGACTTTGATTCCCCTGCTGAGCGATCTCTTTGCTTACTCCGATATTTCCAGCACGTCTAGCTTTAGGAGTAATTCCTAACGAGGACTCTCTGCCTCTACGAAATTCGGCTTTGAGTTTAATCGAATGACGCCTAGCAAACCTAGAAAGTGCTTGCCCACCTCGTTCAGCGCCACCAATTATGGATCCACCAATCCTGGCTACGCCAGCCTTCTTTTCTAATCTATCTAAAAGCGCTGACATTTCCATCTCCTAAGCGTAAAGGACGCGTGATGGGTCTTGGGTGAGGTGGGGGGATCTATCGGTTAACCTTAAGTTTGGATATTCACTTCTTTGCTTTTTGCCCCGTCGCATACCCCCTACTGTCCCCACTGCAGTAGCCCCAATTATTGCTGGTTTCGCAAGACTAGCTTCTCTTAAGTTGTGTTTATCAGAAACTTGGCGAATAATCTTTTTCGTATCGACAGATGGATGCGAACTGCCCTTAGATGCCCAAAGTAATTTATCATGCGTATCTTTATCTAATTTCGAACCGACAGAATCAAGTACTTTCTTAGCCTGATGAGCTTGAGAGCCAAACATCTTTGGCTTAAGCTTCTTTGTAAAAAGCCATCGACCAGCCTTTTCGGCAGACTCTGTCCACGAAGCTTGTTTAACCATCAGTCTTGTGAAGCCTCGCAAATCCATGGTTATTTATTGCTTCTGCTGCTCATTAAGGACGAATTGATCAACTTTCTTTGACTTGTTGAGATCGCCAATCCGGTTCCGGACGTAAACAAGTTTCTCATCCAGAGTCTTGCCGGCGCGATTGTTGCTTTCGTAATCAGCCTGGTAGTTTGCCAGGGTATTGAGCGAGACCACGATCGGGTGACTGCCATTAATTACCTGCACGCCGATTGGCTCGCTCATATTCTTCAATTTAGGAGAAATGAGCGCTTCATCCACAGCTTCGCCATGTTTCTTCATTAGATACTGGAGTTTAGCTCCAAGGACTCCTTCGTTGACCATTCGCTCAGCGGTCTTTACGAAGATAAGAGCGATCCGGTTTTCATCTCCAAGATTGCGAGTAGCGGTCCAGAGGTCATCGAGAGTGGCCCCAGTTAGAACCATTTCCTTGGCAAGCTTGTAGAAATTCTCGTTCTCTGCTTCTATTTTATGATTAAGCATTACCTGGCGAGAACTGATTTCTTCCTTTGCCGATTCGATTTTCTGAATTACCTGGTTAGCGATCTTAATCCCCTCTTCAACTTCCGGGACATTACCGATCTCAGAAACTCCAAAAATCTTATTAACATCTATTGTGGACTTTTTTGGAGCAGTGAAGTAATCGCTCGCCACTTTCTCATGCTGATCGGAATCTAGTGCTGAAACGATTTTATTGGGATCAGCAACTTCGAAGGTGAATGTTTTGTCTTGGGCGCTCTTGAAAAGCTGGGCGTATGTGCTGTGATTCGCTACTTCGCATACACGCTGAATTTGAGTAGGCATCAGATCGTTAACTTCAGCTAACTTCAGAATAGACGTGTTCATGGACATACCGTTTTCAATGAAGTCTTTGCTTACGATATGCCCCCATTCTACAAACTGCAGTGGGCTTATTGTTTCACCCATGTTAAGTCCTCTTATCAGACCAAGCCCCACTACACGTAGGGCTTTCCAAGGTCATCTACACAAGATATTATAGTGTCTGATGTTTTTGATGTCAACACCTAATCCGACCTAAATGCACAGAAGTCAGTATTAACCCAATAGACTAATTACGGGGTGTTTTACATCAGTTTTTCTGGCATAAGAGAAGTAATGAGGCTAATCTGTCTGATTAGCCAGGCGCCCGGCAGGAGACCTTCTAATGGAGCAGGAACGAGTCCAGGAACGAAGTTTGGCAGAGTGGATGGATCTGTTGTTGTTTTCCACTGGGCACAGGCCCGACTCTTTTTCTCTACATGTTGGGCCGAAGCAGAAGATCTTGGAACAGGCCTCCACCATGTCCAAGGCTCTCTGTCTGATCCGTGGCGATCAGGCAGCAATTGCCACCGTGATCCCCGATTTCGGTATCCAGAAGGTGGAAGCAAAGGGGGTCCCTGCCGTCAATCCGACCAATGAACAGATCAGGCAGAGGATCGCCAACGGAGAAGATCTGGAGGTTCTCGCAGAAGAACTCGGTCACGACTCGACCAGGTCTCTCGCTCAGATCAAGAGTCATATGAAAGGAAGGGGACAGAACAACAATCAGAACGTGCAGAGATATCCTGACGGGCGTGTGATGTGGACCCCTGAGATGAACAAGAGAGCTCGGACGGTCCAGGGAGACGAACTGAAAGCGTTCGCCAAGGAACTTGGAGTTTCGGTGAGCGCTATCTACTCGCGCCGATACAGCAAGGCGTGACATTTGTCACGGTGCATACGCCGGATAGTGTAACATGGTGTTACACGCGGAAAGACTTTTTCATGAACCCAGGGGGAAATAGGGAGTTGTTTCATGGCCAAGAAGAGAAATCCAATAGTTGATCCCTTAGGGAAAGCGGCACAAAAACAGGCAGCGATCATCTGCGCTCTTCAGAACAGAGTGACGATGGACATCCTCGAGATCGGGAGAATCCTCAGTGAGCTCAACAACGATCTGGGAGATGATGACTTCGTCACCTTCGTAAGAGAAACCCTTGGCAACGGGTGGACCATCAAGAGAGCTTACCATTACATTGCCAAGGCTGAGCAGTTCTCGTCTTGGACAAATGCCGAGTGGAACAAACTTGGTTCTTCGATCAAGTACACCTTGTTCCAGATCGGGATCCCAAATGCAGTGGCACAGGCGCTTCAGAGGAAAGCGGCCTCTCTGCTTGGGACTGTCCGGACCATCCTCAGACCTACGTACGAGAGCATCTACAGCCAAAACGCGCCCAGCAAGACGCGGAAGCAACGCCTCTTCCGTGACGATGCCACTCTGAAATCCCTTCCGGACAAGAAACTCAAGGGTGGCATTGTGAAGTGCGTTGAAGTTACAGACAATGGGATTGGCGGGAAAGTGGAGCAGATCAAGAAATACGATCGGAAGAACAACGTAGTGTACTTCTCCATCAAGGGCATCGTGAACGGTCAGGTGGTGGAGTCCTACGAGGGTCTCGATGGGAACGTCAGCGTCGTAGCAATCAAGCGTTGCTTCGGACTGCTCTAACGCGCTTGGGAAAGGGAGTTCTCTTCACCGGCGCGAGGGGGGCTTCCGAGTACCACGAGGGGGGAGTAGCAATACTCCCCCTTCTTTTTTAGGTATAAGAGTTTCAGAAAGGAGAGTAAATGATCGTCCAAATGTTCTGCATCCATTGTTACCATCATCATCAGGTAACCATCAGTTGCGGTGATATAGGAGATTACAATCAGCCGAATGTTGCTAGGTGCATTCCTCATATTGATCCTCGTGAATGCATTTCGAACCTCAAGTCCAGAATAAATGAAATCGTAATGTCCGTCAATAATCTACAGAATCAGATGGCGACTGTAACCAATTACCTATTGAATCAACAGCATGACCACCTTCCAATGTTCTCTAATCTTGGCTTGGCCTCTCTGGAGGCCCCATACGGCCTAGAGATAAATCATCCATCTTAATGGTTGCACGATAACATCATAGATGTTACAATACTCTCAGGAGAACAAGGATGAAGCCAGAGGAAGTCAAGGATCTGCCCGATCTCATTACCTACATACGGGTCCATGCCAAGCAGATTTTCGTCAGAGCGAAAATTGATGGAAAGATGGTTACCGCAAGCCTAGCAGATCTGCCAGATAGGCTGAGGAGTGAAAAGGAATTGGGCTTTCTCGAGAAAACTATAGTCCCGGTCAGACTACTTACTCCGGAAGAGTCCGCAGCTCTACGCAAGAGCGACTTGGACGATCCGGCTACATCTGATCCGAAAGGAGTCTCTGATGGCGGAGCAAAGCCAACTGGAGGAGGAGAACAGCCACCTTCGGGAGATGTTCGAAAGAGCTAGGCGATACAGAGGATTTGAAGCCTGGCCCTGTCCTCTTTGCGTCTACGAGAATGGCGAGTTCATCCATTCCTGTGCGATGCATGTACAGATAGACGCGATGAAAAATCACATCGCCATCTTAGAAAAACAGGCCTGTGGTTGTGATGCGATGAATGGCTACGTGTGTACCATTCACGAAGAAGGCAGACAGATCTACCGCAAGATGGAGGAGGAACTAGATCGCCTCTATCCGTAAGGAGGAGACATGATAGGTCGCTACATCGCGCTCGCGGACAGAGACGGGTTGTTTAAAGCGAATGATAAGATATGGGTCCATTCCTGTATCTGGCAGAGTCCGGGCCCAGTTTGGGCTGCAGCAAGCAAAAACGATGAAGTAGCTTCGTTCTGTATACAGATGGAGTCAGTAGAAGAATTCTATAAGCTCTTTCAAAAGGAGCCAAACAAATAAAGGGGAAACCCTTTATTTTAGCCCCTATTCGGGTATAAGAACTATGAAAGGAGAAAACGATGGATCTAGCCGAATTTGTCCTCAAACATGCGGAGCGTGGCAATTGCACCTGCGGACGGTGCATTGATGCTCCTGCTAACCCCAAGCAACCTGGTGGTCATACTATCAATCTGTCCTTCTTCAAAGTAGCTGCCAAAGAGAACCCCGATAAGGACGAGATGCTCGATCTGGTGAAGAAGGAGTTTCCCCAGTGGCTGAACGGGGCAGAACACTCCTACCTTGAAGTTGGGGGAGACATGGGAGATCAGGGGCTTGCCATCATGACAATAGGACTGGGCCACCTCTTAGGCATTTGGGAATGCCTGTGCCCAGAGACCATAATGCCTTTTCTCCCTCCCAAGATGAAGCAACAGATGGCAGAGAGAGGCCTTGTTTGCCTCCGAGCAAAAGGAGATCATAATGCCGGAACTAAAGGATAAGATCAAAGGGGCCAGCCAGCAGCAACTCATCCTTATGTTGTACGAAGGTGCCATCAGGTTCGCCGGAGAATCCAAAGAGCGGATGCAAGCCAAAGACAAACCAGGAGCACACGACAAAATCACCAGAGCCCAAAACATTGTCCTGGAGCTTCTCTACGCCTTGGACATGAAGGCTGGTGGCGCCGTAGCAGAGAATCTTTCTTCTCTGTACAAATACGTTTACCATCGTTGGGTTGAGGCTGATATCCATCAGTCAACTGAACGTGTGGAAGAAGGGGTGGGGATCATGCGTGGCCTCAAGGATGCATGGACTCAGGCCCTGGACAATCTGGATAGAAAGGTCGCCGAAGATGCCAAAGAAAAAGAAAGCCCCAAAGTTCCGAGTTGATGTTTCCTGGGAGTTCGACAACCGAGATATTGATTTTGACTTCGAAAAGGGCCTAGAGAAAATCGCCAAGAAGTTCGGAGGGAAAGAGAGTGGATCCGGTGCTGGGTTTGGAGAACGAGATGTAGGATACTTTAACTTCCCAACGAAAGTCAAAGCCGAGGCGGCAGAGAAAGCTCTCAAGACGGCCATAAAGAAGTCCAGGAGAAAGCTTGTTACTTCCTCCATAACTTCTGACGAGGATGAATAACATGCCTAAGCCAACCAAGGAATTTGCGAAGAAGTTCGTAAAGGCTATAGAAGTTGAAAGAAAGAAAATAGGAGAGGCCAGGGATCGCTTAAGGGACATCCAACAGGACATCGAATCTCTTATTGAGGAAACGGATCAAGGGTTGGAAGCTCTTGATACAGCAATCGATCACCTCAGTTCCTTGTCCTAAGGAGACCAAATGAAGCTCATCCTTTGTCCCAAGTGCCAGGACATCCTAAAGGTTGGACTAGATCAAGATCATGCAGCCTTCTGCCGTTGCCGTTTGTCCTGGGGATATTATGCGGGAGACTTGATCGCCTATTACGGTGGCAAGGCCGTCCCGCTAGGCTTCGATAATTCCTCTTTAGCCAAGGCGATTCAGACTCAACCAGCAGATGGCCTTGGACGTCGTTTCGATGCATTTGTGATCCCTCGCAAATGCGACACCTTCATTAAGCTCAAGAAGATAGGAGATAATGAATCATGATCAAGAAGCTGATCTGTTGGCTCTGGGGCCATAAAACAATACACAAAGCAGTTACCGGGAATACGATGGAAATCACCCAGTCGATGACCGGGATGCTAAATACGGTGCCAATTTTCAAGTACGAGCGCACTACGTTCTGTACCCGATGCGGAGAAATGGTCCATGATGATAAGCAGGCACCATGTCAATCTGGCTGTACGAAAGGCAAAGAAGTCTAGTTGCCACGTCAAGGTTTCCGCTCTAGGATTCAACTGGAAAGGAGACCTTATCGCGAGGGTCTCCAATCGCCCTCGGTTCAGCAGAAAAGGAGGAGGCCTTCATGCTGAGATGCGAATCATGTTGGCCTACCCTATGACTCGGTTCATTCTTTTGTGTCGTGTCAATAACAAGGGGGAGATCCGCCCTCTGCATCCTTGCCGAGCTTGCAAAGCTAAAGCTGATGAACTGAGCATCAGGTTCTTAGAGGAGAGAAAAATTGGTGAACGAAATACTTGAGACTTGCAGGAGTTGCTTGCGCACTGAGGCCCTTCTGCTCCAGCTAGTTCGCTCTGGCAGCCATGCCTACGGACTAGAGACTCCTGAGTCTGATGAGGACTTCAGAGGAGTTTTCATTCCCGCTCCCGACGATCTTCTGGGCATGCATCATGCTCGTCATGTAGAGCGCAAAGAGCCAGACGTAGTTCTCAAGGCTCTCGAGGAATTCATGCGGCTGGCCCTTGAAGGGAATCCAAACATCATCGAGCAGCTTTTCATCGATGATAATAATCTCATCTACATAGACGAGATGTTCGGAAACTTCAGGGCCCACCGCAAAGCGTTTCTGAGCACGAGAGTGCGCAAGGCCTACGTTGGATATGCCATAGGCCAGCTGAAAAAGATGAGAGCTGGGCATACCAGAGATCTGGGAGCAAAAAGAAAAGAGCTCGTTGACAAGTTCGGATTCGACACCAAGAACTGCAGCCATACATTCAGGCTGCTAATCCAAGGTAGAGAGATAATAGAGACAGGTAATCTATCTGTCCGTCTTTCTCCAGGGAACGTTGAATTCGTTAGGGCCATACGCAGAGGAGAGATCTTCAAGACGATCGACGAGGCCCAGGTAAAGGCCGACGAGTTAATAGCGAACCTGGACGCAATCAAGAGCCCCTTGCCAGAACACCCAAACTTCGCCCTGATCGAGAAAGAAGTAATTGATACCCAGTTTATTTTCTTGACTCGATAGGAAGTCTAGGTATTATGGCATAAGATCAATAGAGACAAATAATGTGTTTGTCTTAACCAGGAACATCCAAGGAGGAACAGTGAACGCAACAGTCGTGAAGTCTAGCGATATGGACACAAAGTGTTGGTTAGCTTTGAGGTTCTTAAACGAATGTCACAAATGCACCAGAGTTGAATCCTGTGAGCTGCCAGGGGCAACGCAGGCTCGTATCAAGATCACCCATCAAAGGATCGATATGTCACGACGTCAAATAGAACACGAGCGCCAAAAGATCGAGAACCTACTGCAGGAAGCAGGAAAGGAAATGGCAGGATGAAACTTGGGAGGATTTGCCTTCTTCTAGAAGAAAAACCGGAAGGGGTCAGCACGTCTTGTACCAAGGATCTCATGGACGTCATTGGTCTGATAGACCTTGACAATCCTAAAACTCTGGAAGAAATCGCCAAAAGATCGTATGAAGATCCCGAACATCCGGATTGTCACCTCGCTGTTGAACTTCCCTGGGATTCTTTGGAACCGATCGACAAGGCGGTCAAGGTTGAGGACACACAGTTTACACTCAAGGCCCTTTTGGCTTTGGTGAAAGAACGGATTTTGGAGGAATCAAAGAAGTGAAGATCAGAGAGAACCGGCTGATGGTGTTGAGGCAGATGCAGCCTGATCGTTGGTACGAGAAGGCGGAGTTGCAGGATGCTGAACTCTTCTTGCTGCAGAGGATGGCAGAAGAGGGGTTACTCGAATCACGGTTCGATCACAAACAAAACCGGTTCACTTACAGACTCAAGTCAACGCTGCAACACGCCTAGTCTCCTTCGTTGCGTCCTTAGCTCAGTGGCCTAGAGCACTCAGCTCTACTCTTAGTAACGGCCCGTAACAGGGTAACAGATAAGAGTATCTGAGGGGTCGGGGGTTCGAATCCTTCAGGGCGCACCATTGGTCGGTGGGCGTCGTGGGACGGGTTCTTAAAGCTATCGAGCCGTAACAGGCTACGCTTTAAGGATAGGGTGGTCCGACTCCATCTCCACCGACCGCCACATTTCAGGGGAGAGCTTAACGGAGGGTGTGGGCCAATTGGATAAGCCGCCAGACTGTGAATCTGGCAATTGCCGGTTCGAATCCGGTCACTCTCCCCATTAAGGAGAACATAATGTGGTACTGGATTGGGGTGGTGTTTTTTTGGACCGCTGCAGGAATTTTCATATATTGGAGCCGAAAGCAAGAGAAGAAAATGAAAGAGGATTTGGATAAAATCGGAGAAGACATCAAGAAGACCAAGGCAGAAATTGCAGAGTTCGAGAGAAAGCTCCACGTCGAGCGTCTGAGAAAGGCCATAGAAAGATCAATAAGGAACTGAACATGCCTACTACCGAAGAAGCTCTGATCAACGAGATGTCTGGCTATTGCGCAGAGATCCGTAAGGCTCATGCGACAAAGTGCAAAGAGTGTAAGGGCACTGGCAAAACACAAGGCGGGCCAGAGGTAATAAAGTTTCTGGGCGATAGTTGTGCTCACTGTCGTGGCGCTGGAATGGTAGAAGCCTTCTGGCCACGCATCGTAACCGATCTCGAGAGAGACCACGATCTGCACCTTGCTAACAGTCTAACTGCCAAACGTGGCGACTGGGTAGCAGTACGCTCTTGCAGTGACAAGCATGGGACCAAGACTTATTTAGGTATCATGCTTGGCGATCTAGCGATCTCGATCGGCGTCGGAATCTCTGAGCAGACCAAGATGATCATGAGCCCTCATCACAATCCAGCGATGTACGTTCCTGATCTCAAGGACATCGTGTGGGGATGCGGATCTTGGTGGCATAAGATCTCTAAGCCAGAGGACCTCGAACAGATCACGGATAAGGACATTAACAACTGTTGGTACGTAAAGGCGATGAAAGAAATGACGGAGGGAGAGGAAGTAAAGAAATGATCGAAGAACCTTTCGAGGACTCAGACCTCTTTATAGACCCTCTTCCGGCTCCAGTACATGCTGTCACCGTTAAGTATAACATTTACGAAACGAAACCTATCCGCTTCAATCTAGGGATGGCAAAATGGTACTCGCCATTTAGGCGTTACTGTTTTTTCCCAAAAGCAGAAGTCGTCTTAAGTCCAATTACTCTGGACAGAATTAAGAATGTTCTGAAAGGATTAGATATCGAGCGAAAAAAAGACTATGACAGAAGAATGAAGAACAGATCCAAAAGGAGAAAGGAGAGGAAAGAATGCCAGAATTCTGGCAAACCGAAGCAGGGCACCGATTCTTCGAAGGCACCCTGCCCAGACTCACCGACACCTTAAAGCTGCTTTCTGATCAGATCAAGAGAGCTAACGATCTGAAGGAACACGAACTAAAAGAAACGTTAAGGTCCCCCTATCAGCAACTATGCGAATGCCCACAGTTTGGATTAGACGCAAAGAGAGGAATATGTCTTAAGTGTGGGAAGGATATTCCAAACTACCCATGGACACACGCAAGCGATCGTCCCGATGGGGGACCTCCTGCCGAGAGTCAACAAGAAAGAATGGGGACAAGCGACGATGCCTAACTGTCATTTCTGCAAGAAACCCCTCGACCCCAGTCTAAAGAACATCAACCAGGACGGTGGCTGGGTCTTGCTCGAGTACAGACGTCCTTTAGTATCAGATTTCCATCCAACGTGTCTGTATCACGCTGGAGTTAAGGAAACCATAGCTAGTGAGTCACCTGAGGGACTTGAACCAGCTCTGCTCAAGAGACGCAAGGCGGAGATCTGGAAGAATGCTTCCTGGGCTGAGAGGAACGTGATCAGTGAAGAAGAGAAAAGCCAAATCGGAGTTCGGTGAAGGATTAGTTCAGCAACTTTGTTATTTCACTAACCATTTCGATAATGAAATGGGCAGAGACATCTACATCGTAGCGTGCTTTGCTAAGAAGTTGAAGACCCATTCTTATGGCGATTGTATTAAAACGATACCGCTAGCAGGTTATGCAAAACTACAACTAACAATGGTCTTCGAGAAAGAGCCAAAACTCTTTCGTGACCTTAGCAAGAAACTTTCCCGTACCAAGCGCCAGAGAGCTATTCTTTCCAAGAAGATCGAAGAACAAATTCCACATATGATCGAGCTCTGGGCCAATGGAGCATCAGACCATCTATACGGGATCAAGTTGCCAGACAAGAACCCAACCAAACTAAACATGGAGATCTTTGGCTTGCGAAGCAGAGCCTTAGCCATGGGACATGGATTTAACGATCAGAGCCGAAAGCTCTGCACCATGGAGAACTTCGAAGGCCTTATTGAGACAACCAAGACAATAGCCAGAATGATCGACAGAAGGCTAGGGGTCAAAAGCGACCCTGGTCAATGGCAATAAAAGGAGCGCGAAAGCGCTTCTTTTTAGCCGGTATAAGGGAGCTAGTAAGGAGGAATCATGAAGGCTAAAAAGAAACAACGCAGAAACTACACTTGGATGACCAAAGAGACATTCAATGCAAAAGTGGTTTGTGGTAGCCCAGACGCCGAAGTCTACTGTCCTAATAGAAGTCCTAATAGAAAATGTCTTGATGTTGGAGATACCATAGATCTAGAACCATACGAATTTACAGATCATGAGTCTTTCGTTTGTAAACGTTGTGGCTGCGATCGGGTATTCGATCTAGTAGATAGGAATGGCGATGACATAATATGCAGATGTTTCAAAGTGATCATCGCCAAAAAGCCTATGAATTTTTGTGTATCCTTCAGGGTTTGCGCAAGGTGTCTATTCCCACACTATAAACGTTTCGCTCCTGTTCTGAGAAAAAACGATTGCGCGTGTGGCTCTATAGCCGGATGGAGAATCTTCCTGCCTTCGCCTAATGATTGTAGCGATGGGATCCACGATCCTCCTCCTCCAGACACAGCTTTTATCGATACAGAAGCCAAGGAGAGAAAACATGTGTGAGGAGATGAACATCGCGAGGCCATGCAAAGCTTGCAAACCTGCACTTATGAAACTAAAAGAGTGGGACCCCGATGACTGGGATCAAGATGAACATGATATAGTTATGGATAAAGCCGAATTCAGACTTTCTCTTTTCAAGAGTCTTAATCAAAAGGGATTCAGGTGCCCTCAGTGCGGATGGAAAAGCGAAGCTCTCGTTAATGACCACGATGGAAACGATTGGTATTGCAGATGTTTCAGAGCTACCATCGCTGGTCGAAAGATTACGTTCTGCGCCTTGGCCTTACTGTGCGATAACTGTTTTCATGTTGAATATTATAGGCCAGCTGTAGAATGGGAGTGCACTCTTGGGGAAAAGGAATTCAGGATCTATCCCCCCATAAACGAGAATTGCGCAAACGGAACTTACCCGATACTCAGCGCCCAAAAGGAAAGGATG
>Ga0315288_10006278_pt1 | contig 15084 bp, 12 predicted proteins | sample YL17G11_20_MG_FD_203454 | JGI IMG/M metagenome (GOLD analysis project Ga0315288, IMG submission 203454) | Sediment microbial communities from Yellowstone Lake, YNP, Wyoming, USA - YL17G11_20 | ecosystem: Environmental > Aquatic > Freshwater > Lake > Sediment | place: USA: Wyoming | collected... | reverse complement strand
GGACGGCTATCCCGTGCTGGCGACCAGGCAGGAGCTGGAGGCGTTCCAATGAGGAGGAAGCTCATCTGGGACGAGGAGCTGATGCTCCAGAGCAGGCAGCTCCTCGAAACGTTCAAGGCCCAGGCCTTCGACATGGTCCTGATCGGCGGATGGGCCGTCTATTTCCTGACGAGATACCATATGTCGCGCGTTATCGATTTCCTGATGAGGGACAGGGAGCTCTGGAAGATGAGGTCATTCATCCAGGCCTCCGGCGGCCGGGAAAAGGCGCCCGGCATACGCAAGGTCGGGTTCGAGCTCGGGGACGTCGGCATCGACATCTACACCGAGACCCGGAGCGGGCTCCCTGTCGACGTCAACGAGGTGTTCGAGAAGGACCTTTTTGTGATCGAGGACGGCTACAAGGTCCTCGAACCCGGCAGGCTCCTGAGATTGAAGCTCGATGCGGCGAGGGGGCGGGACCAGAGCCCCAAGGGTTTGAAGGACCGATGCGACATACTATCGATCTGCCTGAAGGACATATCGTATGTGGTTAGCTATAAGAACCTCGTCCTAGGGACCAATGACCGTGCGGCCCTGGAGGGCCTCCGCTCGCTGGTAAAGAATGCCGATATCGAGTTCGAGTACGTCCTCGGCGAGAAGGTCAGCCCGGGCCGGGTGAAGAAGTTCAAGGAGAGGATCCTTTCCGCGCTAGAATGAACCTGAGCGGGGCTGCTCTGCGTCCTTAAATATGGGCCGGGGACATGGCCATCTGACATTCGGGATTTGATAATGCATCGACAGCATTCAAGTTGGATGGTTTCTTGTATCCAGCCGACTAATGATTATATCTATAATGATTATGATTATAATCATTGCTGGGTCTTTCGAGCTTCGACTATACCCTTGCCGCCACGGACCCGGACGCAGGCGATGTGCTGACCTATTCCCTTGACGGGGCGCCGGCGGGCATGACAATCGATGCGTCCACAGGGCACATCAAGTGGAAGACCGCAAACAAGGACGTTGGGACGCACACCTTCAAGGCCAGGGTCACGGACAGGCACGGCCAAAGCGACGAGCAAACGATCACGGTGAGCGTTGCCAAGAAGTCGGCCGTTTTGCTGGGGTCCAACCTGCTGCTCCTGGTGCTGGGCCTCATCATCATCCTGGCGGTCCTGATCGCCATCGTAATCGTGCGCCTCAGACAAAAGAGGAAGGGGCCAGAAGAGGAAGCGCCCCGGGAAGAGCCCATGCCCGAGGAAGGGACGGAGGAAGAGGTGCAGGAAGTCTAGACTCACTGTCGAAAATCGATAGTGAAATAGGGAAAATACTCGTGTATTTTAATAAGGAGGATAGTTCAAAAAATAGGAAAAAAGGGACTCGGTTCCCCGGACTTATTGGAATAATGTCTGGCGGTTGAATTAGTTCCTCCACAGATAATGAATTTTACCAATAATCGTATTTGTATACCATATTTCTCGGGCAGACCCACTATTTTGTTCCCAATTAATGAACACCTGGCCGTAAGAATCAGTTGATAAAGAAGGATTTGTTCTTACTATACTACTTCCGCTCTGAACGCCTAAATATCTTAATGATTCGTATGTCGAACCCCAGAAAGTCACTCTAATAACGCCAAGATCCTGATTTGTTCCAGAAACAAAATAGAACGCAATGAAAAATCTATTAGCACTATCCGCGGTTACAACTAAATTGTTAGGAGTATATATAAGTCCTGTAGTAATTGCTTGGGCTTTGGGGGTAATGTCATAGTCCAAAGGATAAGCTCCATCGGTCGGATTTAACCGCGTATAAAAGATACTATATGTATATGTTACCGGATTTATCTGAGACCAGAATAAATTAATTTTTAAACCATGTGTTGCGAATTTTACAGCCTGCCAATTATCAACACTCATTGGTTGTGTAATTGGATCAATAATAAGATTTAGAGAATATACCGCCCCTGAATCATAGGTTGTTATTCTTACAGGTTGGCAAATAGGTGTTCCTGTGTCTATATTACGAGATAGATAATAAACCTCTCCATTGAGGTGAGTCGAATCATTAGTTTTATTGATATACGTAATATAAATTTTTGGTTTTGTCGGGCTGCTATCAAGTCCATACGTTTGATCGCTCATTTGTAACATTTGTGAATCTGTTTTTATTTTTGGTGAAATTTGAGGACAACCATCGTTAGCGATTGTAATACCTTTTCTCGTAAATGGTGTTCCGCCCAGTCTATATATTGAAAGAGAGACATCATAATTCTCTGGGAATTGACCGCCAGAGCCCGGGCATGACCAACCTAAACCTATATCTCTTTGAAATGCCACATAGATATCATCGTAACCTACTGCAATCGCAGGATTGGATTCGCTATGAGTATCCGCATAACCAAAATCTATATTTTGAATTAAACAAGTTGCTTGACCACCATCATTGGGGGAAGGTTGAATAGCAGCGAATTTAATATGACTAACAGAACTAGCAATTTCCACCCAAGTAAGATAAACCGAAAATCCCCCCGAACCAGCAAATATATCTGCATCCAAACCCCATTTCTGATTTACTATATTTATACATGTAGAATAGTGTAATCTGCTGGAACTTCGACGAATTGTCGAACTAATGTTTTTAAGCGGATATTTCTGGAGCATTGACAACATCAAGGATATCGAGAATCTCCGTAATATTCTTTTCGAGTGCTGCGTATCTCTCGTTCAGCATCGAGAAATATTCTGTTTTCGATTTTGCCGGAACATATTCTTTTCTCGATATCCTAGGTTCTTGGCCAAATCGCATAGCGTTTTTCGTGAACGGAATAACGACCTTCTCGATGACCAACACGAACATTCTGACAAAACATTGTCCGGCCGGGGTGAGACGATACAGGTTCTTGCCGTCGACCTTCACAGCGAGGCCATGGCCGCGAAGTTTACGGACCGCATAGCCGATCTGGGCAAGCGTGAAGCAGTCCTCGGGTGACCGTCCCTGGTCTTGATTGACGAAGTCTGTCAGCTCTCGCATCGTCATACCGATCACATGGTTCTGGGTCAGTCCCTTCATGACCGAGGCCATCTTCTCGTCATTTATCTTTATGCCCGGGATCCATTTTTCACCGACCATGACACGCTCGTACGGGTTATGGTCTAGGTCCTGCCGTATCCAGTTCGGGTCGATGGGTTCTTTGATGCTCATCGCGCGTTCGTTGATGTTCCGGCAGGCATCGCGGATGCCTTCGAGATCCTGTTTCCTCAGGCCGAGGTCCTTTGCATTATTGACGGTGCTTTCGCACCGCAAGGCCAGTTGTTTCAAGTACTCCTTATATTGCTGGTTCTTGTACTTCGCCTTCAGACAGGGCTTGGTCTCCACGATGCTCAGCTTGGTCTTGAACTCGTTCCTGTAGCGCCGGTCGATACGGCGCTTGAACACGAAGGACAGGTTCTCGGGTTGGGCGAGGTAATAGTTCGATATCGTGTGGTTGAGGTAGAAGTTGTTAAGGAAGCTCTTCTGCTTGAACACGATGTTGGAGCAGAGTTCGGCCTCGTTGATATAGCTCCGATAGTCGAGGTTCTCCAGATCGGGCCATAGGGCCCGGATCCATTTCCTGTCGTAATGGAAGACATCCCGATAGGACAGGGAATCGCACAGGGCCTGGAACCGTTCGGGGTCAATCGTTCCAAGGTCCTGGAAGGAGTTGTAGTACATCCGGATCTCGTCATTGAGGAGGTTCTGGTGTTTCAGTTGCTGGACGAGCCAGTTGTGCTGGTTGAAGTATCCCCTGATGCTGTTGGGCAGGTATGTGTTGAGCGTATGGCTGCCCAGGCCGAAGTCCCTGTCAAAATGATAGATTGTATAGTGATAGACCCGTCGTATCTTCCTCCGGAGGATCTTCTCCTTTGAGTGCCAGTTCCAGCAGTTGGCATAGGCCTGTTGCTTGAATATGGCCACGATGCGGTCCTCGTCGTCAGGTATCGGTTGGATCTTCTGGAAGGCCCTGGTTGCAGGTTCGAGAAGATTGTTGCCGATATCGAGTTCTATGATTTCGAGGTTGTTGTCCTTTGCGAGTTGTTCGATCTGTTCATGGATATGGGCTGTTCTGGCCTTGACTGCCTCTCGCGAAACTTCGCCATATTCGCAACACAAGTATCTACCGAGGCCCGCCTCGTGTTGGAGATCCTGGACAATGCAATTGGTTATGACCCGGTCGAAGCATTCGTAGCTGAACTTTATATGGTCGAGAATGGCCTTGTCCGAGAAGACCCGTTCATGGAAAAGGATAAGGACAAGGAAACACAATATTGGGTCGATGTTGGGTACTGACATACATCAACATCGGGGGAGCCCTCGGATAAGGATTTCTAAGGGTTCCCCTTTCCATCTATTATATTAGATATTATACTTCCATCCGATTTTATTTGTTTATATCTAATATAATAATTTGGAGAACTGTATTCAATCCAAACATTTTCTACATTACCTTGTTTATCACTAAGGGAAATAGGCGAAAATGATTCTTTACTTAATGTGCTTAATCGCGTTTCAAATTGGGTCCAATATGTAGCATCTATGGCAAAATAAATCTCAGAATTACCACTGGACCTGAAATCTGACCATAAAACAACAAAAGTACCTGATGATTCAAGAACGCCGACAGGTGAGAAGCCGGTATGGGTAAGCCAATTCGATCTCAAAACTGCTGAGGTATTAACAATGCCATCATTTCGAATTTCTCTATATGAGATTTCATTCGTTTTATTTACGTAGAAGTAATGAATCAAATTATTGCTATCAATCAAAACATTCAGATTATATCGGACATCGTAATTATTTGGCGTATGTGATGGATATGTTTCGGTATCTATCTCAACTTCATTATATGGATTTAATGGGCCAGATGATTTCTGAAGCATGAAAATCCATTTCATCTTCGTTGTATGTCGTCCAAATAAAACAAAATTTGCAACATTATTAGAATCAATTGCAGCATCATATAATAAATTATAGGATTCGAGATAAGAATGTTGAAGTGGAGGATATTGATAACATTGCAGGATACATGAAGTTCCACTGATTCCACTGTTAGAATCTGTTCTCCAATGTCTAAGATTATAATCTGGTAAACCACCACCACTTAAGCCAGTATAATTCATGAACATAATTTGATGATATGTTCCCGGCGATGCTCTATCGTTTAAAATAATCGGATGAAGTATACGTTGGAAACAACCCGAGCCAGAATATTGATAGGCAATGAGTCTAGTATATGTAACTACTCCGGCCCGATTGACATTGAAATATTTAAGATTACAATAATACGATCCTTCATCATAACTCATTACTAAACGAGCTTTTTCACTACCCGTAGATCCCCATATATAAAAAGAAACAGGATCCCAAAAAAGATCATTTGTTGCTGTTGTTATTCGAATATCATTGGCATATCTTGGAATTCCCGAGGGAGAATATCTTTGGAAATATAAATTTGGATAACCTGCATTTCTTCCATCATACCAAAATGCCCAAATATCACCATCCGGACCAATTTGAATTGATGGAAATGACTTACCTGAAGCAAAATTTGTTAATCTCTTCTCATAAACACCTAAGCCAAAATCTATTTGATAACCATTTTGGTCAAGTTTTTTCAAATAAAGTTCAGAATTTGAATTTGAATAATCTCTGTAATCTGACCATACAACATAGATAGTGTTTCCATTTATTTGAACTGTAGGATAAATCGAATTTCTAATAGCATTAGTTAAGCGAACCCCTCCAGAAATAGGAGTCATTTGAGAATATGCCTTTTGTACAGCAGCACCTGTATCTAAAAGGCCATAACCATACTTTGGATCCCAACCTGCGGTATCATCTGGGGCAGTAGTTTGTTGAGCCGTTGATGTCAATATCCCAATAATATCTCCATTTGTTAAAGCTGGATTTACAGCCATCATCAAAGCAGCTGTTCCGGATACAAAAGGAACTGCAAAAGATGTTCCTTTCCAATTTGGATAATATTCTTGACCAAGTTGATGGTCTCTCAGCGCGCCATAAATATTTTTCCCGGGCGCAACAAGTCGTAGATGATTTCCATAATTACTTCCCACACCAGGACCTTCATCCCATCGTATATAATTACCCGCATTCTGTTGCACTGCGCCGACCGCAATAACACGACTATATCCCGAAGGAAACCACCTATAAAAATCCGAATTGCCATTTCCAGACGCTGCGACTAAAACACATCCATAATTACTATAAGCATTATTAATTTCAGCATTAAGTGTAGGGGAGAAAGTTGTTGTAGTTGTTAAAGACATAGAGATGACTTTTGCACCATGCTGATATGCATATTTAATTGCATAGGAAACATGAGTGTCAACTGTACCTGCGTCTTTCCATGCCTGAGGATAACCGCCAGTAGAATCTAATACTTTTATTGGCATATAAGATATATTCCCGACACCTGCCATCCCATGATTGTTATTTATTTGTGCAACGGCCACCGATGTTACGGCTGTACCATGTCCATAATCATCTTGGGGATATTCGGTAATGGAAGATTGACATCCTCCCCCTACAATTTCATTGCATCCCGGTATTCCGCCATATGATAAATCATAATGCGTAGGAAAATTATTTTCAATCCAAAGACCACTATCGAGAAAAGCAATAATTGTACTAATACCATTAATTCGATAACCCCAAGCATTCGATGCATGAATGGCAGCAAGTCCCCATTGGGCATTGCCTAAATAATCTGGATCATTTGGTGTATATGATGATCCTGGCGATGTTGCTCCACCAATTTCTGAAGGTTTTATTAAATAGGGATCAATCCATTTTATTTCAGGTCTCGACAATATTCTACTCGCGAAATCATTATAATCTGAAGAAATTCTTAAAATTAACCAGTCCGATTCAGGAAAATTATCATGTGAAGTTTTACTAATCAATTCGGTTTTTTCTAGACCAGGTATATTCTTAAAATTTTCCAAATATTCTGGTTTAGAAAAAGCAATATTTACAATATCTTTCTGACCAATATATGATTTGATATTCATCCATGGATATAAAATTATTTCTTTGGACCATTCTTTGCTATTTAACCAAGAAGCATTAATTGTAATTGCTTGACATTTATCTTTAATTACAGTGAAAATTAATTTTTTGGATATAATTTTTCCAGGATATATATTTTGAAATTCTATATGATTGATAATTGGTGAAATGGAATCCCCTGCGAGATTAATATGGAGGTTAGTAATTTGTATATTTCCAATATTTTTAATATTTATCGAAATAACAATTGTTTTTGGTGTTTTAAAATTATATATTCTGGAATTATTTTCATCAATTTTAAGATAATCTACATTTTGAGGAATTATTGAGAATTCGATTTGATTTGAAGATGAAGATATTTTATTATTCATTGTGTGAGAATTCTCTTTAAAAACTTCATTTTTTTCACCAATTGCTAAAAAATTAAAGGATCCGACAATCATCATTAGGCATACGAAAATGTTCATCTGTGTTTTCCAGAATGAAATAGATTTCATATTATTCACCTCATTTTTCAAGGCAAGAAAATAATAGAAGATATATAATTATTACGATAAGGTTTTTCAATAATTTAATATTATACTTATTTATAAATATAATTAATTGAAATAATCTAGGGTCGGAGGCGGGGTTTCCCCCGCCGTCCGCCACTCCGAACCGACGTGAGGGTCGCTCATACGGCTCTCACAACCTCATAGGGCTGTAGTCGGTCAGTATATGATACGGGAGCCTCAGTCCTGCTGCGTAGACCTCTTGCATAGGGACATTCCATTTGCGGTAACTCGTGCCCCTTTTCTTCATGCGAGTCCTCGTCCGGGTCAGTAGCCAGCCGCCGAGCTCCCAGAATTCGCTCGGCGGAACGAGCCGGTAATAGTTGGTCCAGCCTCTCACGATTGGCATTGCTCGGCCCATCATCTCCTTCAGTGGCCTCATGTCATGCCGTCTCATGACTGCACGGACTTTCTCCGTTAAGTTCTTCAGGGCCTTTTTCGTCGGTTTCAGTCCCTGCTCCGTGATGTGATACCCGAGGAAGTCGAAGCCTTCCCTTGCGTGGACCACCCTCGTCTTTTCTTCCTTCAGAGCAAGGCCCTCCTTCCGGAGCGCCTCCTCTATGGCGCCGAGGGCCGCCTCTGCCTCCTCCCGGGTCTCACATTGGACTACCAGGTCGTCGGAATACCGTGTCAGCATCCATCTCGACCCGATTACTCGGTCAAAGTCCGCCAGGTATATGTTCGCCAGAACCGGCGACAGCGGGCTTCCCTGGGGCACTCCTATCTCCTCCGCTCCGTTCTCCAATTCCCCAAGCACCCCGGATTGCAGCACCTTCGAGACCGTTCTCAGGAATGTCCCGTCCGCTATCCGCTCTGCCAGCTTGCCCAGCATCCTCCTCCGGTCTATCGTGTCGAAGAATTTCAGCACGTCCGTTTCCGCGACCCATACCTTTCCGTTGCGTATCCCTTCCCGGACCCGTTCTATCGCATGCAGCGCGCTCCGCCCTTCCATGTAGGCGAAGTACTCGGGCCCGAACCTGTCCTCGAAGACAGGGTAGAGCACCATCGCTATTGCACTGTGCACAATCCTGTCCTCGATACAAGGTATCGAGAGCCCTCTTTTCCTCCCGTCCGGCTTCGGAATCCAGACCCGTTTCATTGGTTTTGGGTTCCATTTGAAGAGGCGTAACGCCTCTCCTATGGCCATCGTTCTCCGCTTCAGGTCCTTCTCGAACTCCTCCACCGTCTCCCCGTCCACTCCCGGGGCTCCTTTGTTCTTCCTGACCTTATCCCATGCCGCTATTACCGTCCTTTTCCTGAACAGTAGGGGCATCAGCGAGTGGAGCTTCCGCCCTTCCCATTTTAGCAACGGCTTCACGGGTCTTCCTCCCCGACGGCACCCGATACGCCCAAGGGACGCTCCGCGTCCTCCCCCCTTTTCGGTGGTTCTCCGTCTATGACAGGCCGGGTCGCCTGCCGTTCCGGTCCGTTCCCTCGGAGGGTCAGCATGCGTATCTCTTCTACGCCGCCTTCGGTTGTCCAAGGGTCCTTTGCTCCTTCCCGGTTTCCCGGGTCGTCATCGCTCGTATGACCCCATCCGACGCCCTGGCCTCTTTGCTCCCAGATTGCTCCGAGAACTACCACATATGTCGCACCGGTCGGTATCGCCCGTCCCTTCCGGGCTGCCGCCTTCGCATCGACATCTTGGAAGACCGAGGGCCTCCCAGGGTCACCATGACTGCCCAATGCACATGTGCCGTCCTCACTCACATCCGGGGACTTCCATCCACGGCTTCCCCCTCTTAAAACGAGGTCGCCTTCCTCCGGCTGCTGGTTGTCGGTTCGTCTTCCTACGACCCACGTGCTTGCCTTGGCACCCTTCGGATTCGGGGTTTCCCCCGACACCCTGTGCTGTACTAGACCTTTCGGATGGCTTCGGGTCTTGGCTTTGTCTTGGAGCCTGTGATTCTCACAGTTCCTTGGCTTCATCGTCTTTCCTCGGCTGTCATGGCCGCCTGGCGCGCTTGAAGCGGAACAATATCATACGAATCTTTATATTCTTTGATTTACATTTCATTAAAGGATGAGATATACTAAGGAAAAAATAAAAATCATATTCCTTTTTTTATTTTCACTATTTATACTATTTTCCATTTCAATCCCCTCTGAAGCTTTAATTTATTCTATGAATACCCAACTTGCTGCTGTAACTATTTCCTTCAATGATGAGCACCCACAGGATAATTCAGGATATTCCGTTTCTGGGGTGGGAGATATCAATGGTGATGGTTTTGACGATTTCTTAATCGGAGCTCCTAATTATAAAAATGGGGCGGGCAAAATATATCTTTTTTTTGGAAAATCTTCGGGATGGGATGGGGATAATAATCTCTCAAAAGCCGATGCTTCTTTCATCGGTGAACAGTCGGGAGATCATGCAGGATTATCCGTCAAAGGTGCGAAAGACGTAAATAATGATGGATATGATGACATACTTATTGGAACTCCATACAATAAGGACGGAGGTATTAGTTCAGGTAAAGTATATCTCATTTTAGGAAAATCGTCAGGTTGGACATTGGAGACTGATCTTTCCAAGGCCGATGCATCCTTTTTTGGCATACACGACAATGATAGATTGGGCTGGTCGGTTGCTGGTGCTGGGGATGTCAATGGTGACGGTTATGAGGATATTTTAATTGGAACTTATTCAGGTTATTTATATCCCGCAGGAGGTCCTGTTTATCTCATATTCGGAAAAGCATCCGGCTGGGCACGTGATATCAACATCTCTATGGCTGATGCGTCTTTCTTCGGCGAAGTGGCCTCAATGTATGGGGGTACAGAATATTCAGTTGCGGGAGCCGGAGATGTCAATGGTGATGGATATAATGATGTCTTAATTGGGAGTTGTTCAGGTGGTAATGCGGGAGATACCGCGGGGCAGACCTATCTCATTTTAGGAAAAGCATCGGGCTGGGCTAAAAGTACTTCGCTCTCAAAAGCTGATGCCTCATTCATCGGTGAAAACACTTGGACTGCTTCAGGATTCTCAGTTGCTGGCGCTGAAGATATCAATGGTGATAGATATGACGATATTCTTATCGGAGCCCCCGGTATTAATGAATCCAGTATTAATCCAGGCCATACCTATTTGATTTTTGGAAAGGCGTCTGGCTGGGCTATGCGCACTTCCCTTACCAAAGCTGATGCATCATTCATCGGCGAGGATAACCCCGATAGGTCTGGCACTTCAGTGGCGGGCGCGGGGGATGTCGACGGGGATGGATATAATGATATTCTGGTTGGCGCCCCTGGCAATGGCAAAGGCAGTTTAAGTGCAGGTCAGACATATCTGATATTGGGAAGACCATTGAATTGGACTAGAAATGTTTCTCTTTCCAATTCTAATGCATCTTTTATTGGTGAGAATGCAAATGATAGTTCAGGATTCTCAGTTGCAAGCGCAGGGGATGTTAACGGCGATGGATATGATGAAATACTCATTGGCGCCCCTCATTATCTCAATGGTCAGGAACTAGGTAAGACCTATCTTATTTCCGTCGATTCAAACTTCAAACCCGGCTCAATCGAATCGATCAAAGCATATTCTGACAATAGCTATTCGATCGAGGTGAAATATGCACTGCAGAATGAAGAAATATTCGTCGAATTACGTGGTGTCGATGGGAATATCAGCCGAAACGATACCGCCTTGGTCAAAGTGATCAGCACCGCAACAGATCCCATCGGGTTTATTCTAAGGCTCAGAGAAACAGGGAAGAGTACCGGCATTTATAGGGGCAACTTCACGATTAAAAATAAGACACATAAATCCCATTTCTGGATTGGTGCAGCAGATGGAGAGACGGTGAAAATATCCTCGGTCCAGGAACCAACTAAATATGTAAACATCACAATAGGCTTGGCCATCCTACCTAAAACGGACCCGATATATGTCAATGAATATCAATCGTTTAATGAGCATTTCTGGGCGATTGGCCCTGAGCCTAATACCTGGAAAATGGTTACTGATGCTAATTGGCTACATTGGGATGACAATACTCAGAACTTATCGGGAACACCGAATAATGCCGATGTCGGCAATCATTGGATTAATATCTCCGCAGTCGTAAATGGCTTTGCATCAAGATTTCACAATTATACTTTAAAAGTGAATAACACATTACCAGGAATTATCACTAAGGATATCACTACTGTATTTCAGGACCAATACTATTTCGTGGATTATAATTCAACTGATGATGGACAGGGTATTATCACTTGGCATCTCAAAACGAATGCTAACGGTTGGCTTTCGATAAATTCGTCCACTGGATATCTATCAGGCAAACCCTCGAACAAAGATGTTGGTAAATATTATGTGAACGTGAGTATTGATGATGGCAACGGTGGTTGGGCCTATTCGAACTTCACTCTGACTGTTGTGAATATCAATGAGGCCCCAGTAATAACATCAAAGGATAATGGCACCGCATATCAGGATGTCGCCTACTCGATCCAATATACGGTCCGAGATGAGGATGTCGATGATATCCTTATTTGGAGCCTTAAAACCAACGCGGGAAATTGGCTTCATATTAATTCGTCCACGGGCCTCCTTTCCGGAATACCTACTAATGATGATGTGGGAATATATTGGGTTAATATCACGGTGATGGATCTCGCACTTGTTTACGACTTCAGTAACTTCACCCTTACCGTTGTGAATGTAAATGACCCCCCAAGAATAACGAGCTTGCCTGTGACAATGGCCACACTTCATGTCGAATACAAATATCAGGTAATTGCGGTGGATATCGATGTCGGTGACGTACTGACCTATTCACTTATAGCCAAACCGGATGGCATGACAATCGACAATAAAAGTGGTCTAATTAGATGGACCCCTACGAATACCCAGAAGGGAAATAATTCCATTGTTGTGAGTGTCTCTGATGGTATGGCTGCAGTGCTCCAATCCTTCAATATCAGTGTTCCTAATTACAAACCAGTGATTTCAGCCATCCCGGACCAGACCATCACGGTCGGTGACAAGTTCAAATATCAGATAACGGCGAACGATTCAGATCCGGGAGACATCCTCAAATATTCGATAACCGACGGCCCCGCTGGGTTATCCATTTCCTCGACGGGACTAATAACATGGGTTCCGACAAAAGGACAGATTGGCAATCATATAATTTCGATGAACGCTTCAGATGGCATGGATAGTACAGTCGTTCATTTCAATATTTTCGTGAAGACGAAAAAGACGATCAGCACATTTACCAATTCAGAATCCCTAATTCTAGCAATCATCATAGCCATCATCTTCGTGATTATAATAATTGTAGTAGCCCTTAACCTAAGAAAGAGAACGGATGGAACTTCTAATAGGAAAGGGAAACAAACGATAGATCAATCCAATAATAAAAAGGAGCAAAATAAATCAAGGAAAGATAATACAAGAAAGAGAGAGAAACCAAGGAAGACCTGAAAGAGATAGATTATTATCCCGCTTTTTAAAATTCCTGAGGGTCCCGCTTGCGATAATATGAGAGTTGCGATGGGGCGAATCTCGCCAATTAAAAATAGATGTGAGCCCCACGATCACGAGCCAGCCCACCAGGACGAAGATCAGCGTCGGCGAGACCTTCGACTATACCCTTGCAGCCACGGACCCGGACGCAGGCGATGTGCTGACCTATTCCCTTGACGGGGGGGCGCCGGCGGGCATGACCATCGACGCGTCCACGGGGCACATCAAGTGGAAGGCCGCGAACAAGGATGTGGGGACGCACACCTTCAAGGCCAGGGTGACGGACAGGCACGGCCAAAGCGACGAGCAGACGATCACGGTCACCGTTGCGAAGAGGTCGGCCGTTGTACTGGGGAACAACCTGATGTTGCTGGTGCTGGTCCTCATCATCATCCTGGCGGTCGTGCTCGCTATCGTGATCGCGCGCCTCAGGCAAAAGAGGAAGGGGCCAGAAGAGGAAGCGCCCCGGGAAGAGCCCGAGAACGGGACGGAGGAAGAGGTGCAGGAATTCTAGTCTCACATTAAAAAATCGATAGTGGAAAAAGGAAATGGGCCATCGTAGTTTGAAAAGCAGCACATCATTCTTATTCTCAATATTTCTCCTTCTCGAGATACTCGTCGCTCACGCACTTGAGCTGGACGCGGCCGAGCTCCAGGTCCGTCCTTTCCCTGACCGGCAGCACGACCACGCCCTCCTGCATGTGCTTGGCACCGGGTACAAGGCTCGGGCCGGCCGAGAGCTCCACGACCTTCCCGAAGGAGTACGGGCCGCGATGGACCGTCGGCACCCACGGAAGCCCGGCCCCGACGCTCCGGGCCTCATCGACATCAAGGAACCTGCTGTGGTCCCAGATGTCGAAGACAGCGACCCTGATCTCGTTGTCCAGGCCATACTTTAGGTTCTGGACCTTGCCATAGCACTCGCCAAACACCACCACGCCGGGATGGGCCCTGCACCACGTCTCGATCTCGGGACACGACCTCGAGCCTAGCCACCAGAGGCTCTTCGGGTCGTCCTTTCTCCAGTCGTGCCTTGCGCGCACCCACATGCGGTCCTGGTACCAGACGAAGCAGGAGTTGCTCCCATGGACCTTCTCCGTGATCAGTATCTCCTCCCCATCGATGAACTTCGCGGGATACCTGTGGATGTCCTCGACATCGTACTTGGGCACAAGGAGCCCCTCGGGCGGGTTCTCGAGCTCCCCGCCGGTCGTCGTCTCGAGCGGAGGCTCGTACCTCGTCACTCCGAGGATGTCGGAGACGTCGTCGCCCTCCTTCGAGCCTGGCGGCGCCTGCAGGAGCAAGCCTTGGCTCAGGGCGCCCCGGAACCTTCGGACCCGGATCCTCTCGGCTTTTTTATCGGGCCGCTTCGGGTCCTTCAGGAAGGCGAACTCCGGCCTGTCGAGCGGCACCATTGAATCGGGGACAATGTAAGCGGCCAGGGAGCCGACCGGGAAATCGCTCGTGCGGACGACGCATGTGTATCCCCACACGTGAACAACAGATAGTGTATCCGCATTGGGGTGCTTGTCGACCTTCTCGACCCTGACCACCTCGACCCTATGGGTTGATTTCTTTTCTACCATCCTAGGAACCTCCAGCGGTGAGCGATTGAAATGTTCAGGGACATCCCGAGGTCCATGCCGCACATTCTTCCAGGGACGGTCGGGAGATCGCGATGCCTTTGTACTACCAATGTTGGGGCGGTCCGGCTTATGGTAAGGCGAGGGATATTAATTTGGCCACAGTATTTAAGATGTCGTCCCATGGATAAGATAGACCATCTAATGATCTCACGTGAGATAATTTACATTAGGGCAATTTCCACAATCACCTGTGCAGTTCTTTGGCTTCTGAAAACATTCCTTGGGATCACGACCGCCTTTGCATTCATCAGTGCGAAAATCTTCGCAATCTTCGCATTTGGCATTTCCGATCGAGGTCTTTCCAAAATGAATGAACCAAAACGTGGGGCATATGTCACTGGCCATCAGTGATCTT
>Ga0315288_10006277_pt1 | contig 15086 bp, 15 predicted proteins | sample YL17G11_20_MG_FD_203454 | JGI IMG/M metagenome (GOLD analysis project Ga0315288, IMG submission 203454) | Sediment microbial communities from Yellowstone Lake, YNP, Wyoming, USA - YL17G11_20 | ecosystem: Environmental > Aquatic > Freshwater > Lake > Sediment | place: USA: Wyoming | collected... | reverse complement strand
TTAATATGGGCCGGGATGTTTCCATCTACCCTTTCACGTACATCGGCGATGGATGCCAGATTGCTGACCGAGTCGTTATCCACCCGGGCGTTTACATTGGAGAATCGGTACAGATTGGGGAAGAGAGCATCCTCTACCCCAATGTGGTCATCATGGATCGATGCTTCATCGGAAAACGGGTCTTGATCCACCCGGGAACCGTCATCGGGAGCGATGGATTTGGGTTCGCCCGGGATGGGGCCCATTATATTAAGATCCCCCAGATGGGCATCGTGCAAGTGGACGATGATGTGGAAATTGGAGCCAACTGTGCCATCGATCGGGCGGCCATGGGTAAGACCTGGATCAAAAGAGGGGTAAAGACCGATAATCTTGTCCAAATCGGACACAACGTGACCATCGGCGAGGACACTGTTCTCGTCGCCCAAGTAGGAATTGCGGGAAGTACGAGAGTGGGTAATCGCGTTTCCCTGGGCGGTCAGGTGGGAGTCGTCGGGCACATTAAGATTGGAGATGGAGCCATGGTGGGAGCCCAGTCTGGAGTGGCCCAAGAAGTGGCCCCGGGCCAGGTCATCTCAGGAAGTCCGGCTTTCCCTCACCGGGGATGGTTAAGAGCGCAGGCTGTTTTCCCCAAACTCCCGGAAATGAAACGAGCCCTGGGGGCCCTGGAAAAAAGAATACAGGCCTTGGAAGAGACAATCGCTAAAAAGGAGAAGGTGTAAAGGCGCACCCCTGTGTGTACCCCTAGGTTTGGGCAGACACAAAGGTCTGCCTCTGAAATGAAGGAGAGTGTTTTGGAAATTCACCCAACGGCCATCGTTCATCCCCAGGCAAAGATTGCTGCCGGGGTGAAGATTGGAGCCTATAGCCTGATCGGCGCAAATGTGCGTATTGGAAAAGATACGGTTATCGAATCCCAGGTGGTGATCGAAGGGTGGAGTGAAATTGGGGAGAGATGTCACCTATTCCCCTTTGTTTCCATCGGTGCACCTCCGCAGCACTTGCGTTACCGGGGAGAGCCAACCCGGGTCATCATTGGGAATGATAATTTGATCAGGGAATTCGTGACCATCAACCGGGCCACGGTTGAAGGGGGAGGAGAAACAGTCCTAGGCAATAACAATTTCATCATGGCCTATTCCCATATCGCTCACGATTGCAGGGTGGGAAACCAAGTCATCATGGCCAATGCTTCTACTTTGGCTGGGCACATCGAAGTGGAGGATTTCGCCATTGTCGGAGGGTTAGTGGCCATCCATCAATATGTCTGCGTGGGCTGCTATGCTATCATCGGGGGTGCTTCGGCTGTGCCCAAGGACGTTCCGCCATACATGTGTGCGGCCGGAAACCGAGCCAAGCTATATGGTTTGAACGCGGTTGGGTTGAAGAGGCACCATTTCCCTGAGGCCACCATGGCCGCGCTCAAACAAACCTATCGGATTACCTTCCGCTCCCATCTGACTCTTACCAAGGCGATCGAGAAAGTGCATGCAGAAGTTCCTGATTTGCCGGAAATCAGCCATTTTGTGAACTTCCTTAAGAAATCGAAGCGGGGCATATGCCGATAAAGCGAAAGATCGGATTAATCGCAGGAAATGGCAGACTTCCCCAGGTGCTGGCTAAGGGCATTCGGGCGAGTGGCCATCCGGTAATCGCCATTGGACACAACAGTGAGACAAGGAAAGATCTGAAGAATTACGTGGATTGCCTGAAGTGGGTGCACGTCGGTGAGTTGGGGAAGATCATCAGCCTGCTCGTGGAAGAGGGCGCGAAAAGCGCGATTCTTATCGGTGGGGTTTCCAAAAGGCATTTCTTTTCCAGGGCCAGACCGGACGGGCGAGCCCTTAAAGTTCTAAGTAGGCTGAGAGATAAAAAGGACGATGCCATTCTTCGGGCAATCGCCGAAGAAATCGAAAGTGAAGGAATCCAGGTCGAGAGTCCGGTCCGCTTTCTTAAAGAGAGCATGGCTCCGGGAGGTTGCTGGACAGAGAGGAAGCCAACGGAAAGAGAAAAAAAAGACCTCACTTTTGGCTGGAAGATCGCCAAAAGAGTGGGCAATCTCGACGTGGGCCAGAGTGTCGTAGTTAAGGACCAGATCATTCTGGCTGTGGAGGCCATCGAGGGGACGGATGAGACCATCCGCCGCGGAGGATTGCTGGGCCGGGGCGATGTGGTGGTCGTTAAAGTCTGCAAACCCAAACAAGACCCTCGGCTGGACCTGCCCGTGATCGGACCTGGAACCATCAGAACATTGAAAGAGGCCGGAGCTTCTGTTTTGGCGGTTGAGGCAGGGAAGACGATTGTCGTCGATAAGAAGAAGGTTATCCGCGAAGCCAACAGGGACCAAATATGTCTCATCGGTATGTAAAAAATGTTCATTCTGGGTCTTCAGAACAGAAGCTAAGGGTAGGGGTTGTTGGAATTGGCTACCTGGGGAAATTCCATGTGGAAAAGTATGCCGCGATTCCAGAGGTTCAACTCGTAGGATTAGCAGACAGGGTACCAGCTCGGGCTAAAGAATGGGCCGATAAACAGGGAACCAGTGCCTTTTCCGACTACCACAAGCTTTTGGGAAAGGTGGACGCGGTGAGCGTGGTTGTGCCCACAGACCAGCACTACCGCGTGGCGAAAGATTTTTTGCAGTCTGGAAGCGATGTATTGCTGGAAAAACCCATATCGTCAACCCTATGGGAAGCTGAAGACCTGATTGCCACGGCCCAAAAACATGGGCGAATTCTGCAAGTGGGTCACCTGGAGAGGTTCAACCCGGCCATCCTGGCCGTCCGGGAAAAAATCCGTACTCCTCTTTTTATTGAATCTCATCGGCTGACTCCCTTTCGGGGCCGGGGAACAGAGGTAGACGTGGTGTTAGACTTGATGATTCACGACCTGGATATCATTCTTAGCGTGGTGCGCTCAAAGGCGGAACACATCCACGCCGTGGGAGTGCCGGTACTCACAGAGAAGGTGGACATTGCCAACGCCAGAATAGAGTTTGCCGGCGGCTGTGTAGCCAACATCACCGCCAGCCGGATCTCAGCGGAGGATCAACGGCGCCTCCGCGTTTTTCAACCCGACACCTATTTGACTGTGGATTATGCCGCCAAGAAAGTAGCCATGTACCATCGGGTCCCTGTACCTGGCAGCCCAAAGGCCGAAATCATTTCGGAGCAGGTTAAAGTGGAACCCGGAGATGCTCTCGAGAAGGAAGTCCGCTCCTTCGTCTATTCTTCGATGAATCGAACCCCTCCTGTGGTTACGGGGGAAGATGGAAAGAAAGCCCTCGCCGTGGCCATGGATGTTAATGAGCAGATTCATGCGAATATGAAAAGAATTCCTTCTATTGCTTCTTTCTACGAGATGAGAGAAGACCTTCTGGACGCATCTTGGTAAGGGGCGGCCGGAGGGGGAAAAGATTGGCTTTTGGGATCTGGGAAGAGAAAGGTCATGATCGTGGTTGGAGAGGCTTCTGGAGACCTGCATGGTTCCAGAGTGGTGAAGGCCATAATGCGCCTGAATCCAGAAATTCAGGTGTTCGCCATGGGAAGCGAGCACCTGCGACAGGCTGGTGCCGAAATCATCATCGATTCTTCCCGGTTAGCAGTGGTAGGCATTACCGAGGTCTTTGAGCACATTAGAGGTCTATTCAGGGCCTATCAGAATTTAAAGGAGTTTATTAAAAATAATAAATTATCCCTGGCAATTTTAATAGATTTTCCGGATTTTAATTTATCTCTGGCCCGGGTAGCCAAAAAGGCTGGAGTACCCGTTCTTTATTATATCAGTCCTCAGGTTTGGGCCTGGCGTTCTGGCCGGGTGCAAAAAATCGTCCGGCGGGTTAACAAAATGGCCGTAATCTTCCCTTTCGAGGTACCCATCTATCAAAAAGCCGGGTTAGATGTGGAATTCGTCGGGCATCCACTTTTGGACGTTTTGGGTTTAAACCCACAGGAAGGTTTATCTTCAAATCCTTCAGAATTCAGAGGGGACCCGCTCATCGCTCTGCTTCCTGGGAGCCGGGAAAGGGAGATTCAGTCTTTGCTGCCCGAGATGGTCCGGGCCGCCGAAATATTAACTGCAAGGAAACCAGGGTCGAAATTCATTTTACCAGCGGCTCCGACGGTGAATGTTCAGGGGCTGAAAAATCTCTCACAATCCCAGGCTGCCTCCATCTCAGTCGTCGAAGGCAAAACCTACGAGGCCATCATGGCCGCAGATGTGGTCATTGTGGCCTCCGGTACGGCTACTTTGGAGACTGCCATTTTGGGAAAACCCATGGCAATCGTCTATCGGGTTTCCCCCTTGAGCTACTGGGTAGGGAAAGCGTTGGTGAAAGTAGATTGGGTTGGGTTGGTAAATATTGTCGCCGGGAAAAATGTTGCGCCTGAGCTTCTCCAGGGGGATTTCAAAGGCGAAAGGATCGCCGCCGCGGCGCTGAAGATTTTGGATGATAAGACCTACCGCCAGGAGATGGTGGAGGGATTAGCGGAGGTCAGGAAAAAGTTGGGCACTCCGGGCGCAGCCGAGAGGGTGGCCAGAATGGCGTTGCAAATGATCGAAGCAAATAAAGCTGTCAGCAGTCAGCTGGCACTGGAAAATAGTCTTTAGGAATTTCCATCTGGGCATCTTTAGACACTTTCGTTTACTTTCGCTCACTCTAGGCATTTCACTTGGACCTTTATCGCAGGCTGTTACAGTTTGTTAAACCTTATTGGACGCGCCTGACTGGAGCCATGGTCTGTATGCTTTTTGTCTCCGCGGCCACTTCAGGCTCCGCTTTTCTGGTCAAACCGGTCCTGGATGATGTTTTCTTCAAGAAGGACCTGACCATGCTGAAGCTGATTCCTTTGGCCATTGTCGCCCTTTTTATGCTCAAAGGCCTTTTCGATTACGGGCAGGCTTACCTCATGTCCTACGTGGGCCAGCGGATCATCGCTGATTTGCGGGAAAAAATTTATAACCACCTCCAATCCCTATCCCTCTCGTTTTTCACCCGGAACCCAACCGGTATGCTGATGTCCCGTATCACGAACGATGTAAGCATGGTCCAGGGTGCGGTGACGGATGCGGTCACGGGCTTATTAAAGGATTTTTTCACCATCATTGGTTTGGTGGCCGTGGTTTTCTACCGCGACTGGAGATTGGCGATTGTGGCCCTTGTGGTATTCCCGCTGGCCGTCTACCCAATCTTTAAATTTGGGAGGAAATTGAGGTCTTATAGTGCTCGAAGCCAGACCGCCATGGGAAATATCTCGACGATCCTTCTGGAGACCATTTCTGGAAATCGCATCGTCAAAGCCTTTAACATGGAAGATTACGAACGAAAGCGGTTCGCCAGGGAGAACCGCAGGCTCTTTGAAATTTCAATGAAATCTGTCCGTGTTCGGGCGATCTCCCACCCTCTGATGGAGTTTCTGGGCGGCCTGGGGATTGCTTTTATTGTATTTTACGGTGGCTACAATGTTATCAAAGGAGTAGCTACCCCGGGGACATTCTTCTCTTTTCTGGCGGCTTTGCTGATGCTCTACGAGCCGGTAAAGCGCCTGAGTGGCGTGAACAATGCCGTTCAGCAAGGCTTAGCTGCGGCCTCCAGGATTTTCGAAGTTCTCGATACAGTCCCGGAGATCCGCAACAAACCGACGGCCAAACTTCTTTCCTTCGTGTCCAAAGGGATTGATTACGAAAACGTTTCTTTCAAATATGAAGAAGATTGGGTATTGAAAAATATCAACCTCCATATAAAAACCGGTGAGGTGGTGGCTTTTGTCGGGTCGAGCGGGGGCGGTAAGACAACTCTGGTCAACCTCTTGCCCAGGTTTTACGATGTCAGCTCTGGAAAAGTGCTCATCGACGGCTGGGATATTCGCGATGTGACCGTAGAGTCTTTAAGGGGCATGATCGGAATTGTCACTCAGCAGACGATCCTCTTCAATGATACAGTTAGGAATAATATCGCTTACGGTAAAATTAACGAACCCTTTGAGGAAATTGTCAAAGCTGCGAAAGCAGCCTATGCGCATGGGTTCATTCAGAATTTGCCCAATGGATACGATACCGTAATCGGGGAACAAGGAGTGAAGCTTTCAGGAGGGGAACGTCAGCGCATCAGCATTGCTCGGGCCTTGTTAAAGAACGCGCCGATCTTGATCTTGGATGAGGCCACTTCTTCTCTGGACTCGGAGTCCGAAATAGAGGTCCAAAAAGCATTGGAATTTTTGATGCAGAGCCGTACCACCTTGGTGATTGCTCACCGTCTTTCCACGATCCGGAAAGCAGACCGTATCGTGGTCATTTCCGACGGGGTTGTGGTCGAAGAAGGAACCCATGAGGAATTGTTAGAGAGGGAAGGGGAGTACAAAAAATTATACTTGCTTCAGTTCGTGGATAGCGATTTGGAGAGGATCAATTTGCTGGAGAATGCCCAAAAGCTCAACGCGATCTCATAAGAGGGGGTTTAAAAAAATAAACATTTATAATTAGATAGATGGTAAATTTTAAGATATTACTTAATAATTTGATTAGCAACCAAAAAGAAGGTAAGCTGAGGAAAATAGTGCTTGCTCCCCTTGGCTTGCTTTCTTTTTTTTATGGCTGGGCCGTCTTGGCTCGGGTATTCCTTTATGCCCGGGGATTATTGCAGACCCATTCCCTTCCTTGCAAGGTGGTAAGCGTGGGGAACATAACGTTGGGAGGGACTGGCAAAACTCCCTTTGTCAGCCTGCTCTCAGAAATGATCAAGGCGCGGGGGTATCGAGTGGCCATCCTCAGCCGGGGTTATAAGGGAACTTTTCAGGAACCTTTTAGCCTGGTCTCCGATGGGAGGCGAATTCTGATGGATGCGCAGCAGGCAGGAGATGAACCTTATCTCTTGGCAGGGAAGCTCGAAGGGGTTCCGGTGATTGTTGGAAAGAAGAGGTGGTTGTCGGGCAAGTACGCCGTGGACCATTTCCAAGCCCAAGTCGTCATCTTGGATGATGGATTTCAGCATCTCTCTTTGAAAAGAGACCTGAACCTTCTCCTAATCGACTCGTCTTCTCCATTCGGGAACGGGTACTTAATTCCCCGGGGAGTGCTCCGGGAGCCCCTGGGACAACTTTCCAGAGCTGACGCCATTGTTTTGACAAAGGTGGGAGAATCTGCTAACGTCAAAATTTTAAAGGAAATTTTAAAGAAGATCCCTGGTGGGTATCCCTGCTTTCAAGTAGATTATGTCCCAGATGAAATCCGGTGGGATGATAATGAAAATAAATCTTGGCCGGCTGAGTATATGAAGAGGAAAAAGATTTTGGCCTTTTCTGGCTTAGCCAAGCCAGAGTCATTCCGGCGGACCCTTTTAAGTCTGGGTGCCGAGATTGTTACGGTCGAAACCTTTCCCGACCATCATTGGTATAGCCAAAGAGACGCGGAAAAGCTGTGGGCAAAGGCGGCGAAATTTGGGGTTGATGCCTTGGTGACAACGGAAAAGGACTTGGTAAAGATGCAGGGTTTAACTCTAGGCGCCATTCCTTTGTGGGCGCTGTCCATCCGGCATTTTTTCTCTGGAAATGATCAACTGAAATTTGAAGATTTCCTTTTTTCAAGGCTGGGCCTTGGAAGTTGAGAGAAATTTTTATCCGATCCCAGCGGAGAACGCTGAGATGAAGCCAATCCAGGAAAAATTCCAGGAAAATATGCAACTATAAACAAATGTCGGCGTTAGCGTACGAAACGATTTTTATGGTCAGGGACCCGGGGATGTTTTTCGTTCGAATGCCTACCCGTTACAGGAATGGTTTCTCTCTCCGGTCCTCGCGAGCTTTGCGGTGAAAGGTTTCGGATTTTTTCGCAGGGAAGGAAGCCGATCGTTTGGCCAGGAATTCCTTGTTTCAGCCATCAATCTCATTCCGCTGAAGTTGAGAGTCCGGCTTCTGGAAGGTTTGGGGCAATTGCTTTATAAGATTGACGGGCGGCACCGGCGAATTTCCCAGAGGAACTTAGCTCTGGCTTTCCGAGAGGTGGGTCATGAGGAACGCTTCCAGATTGCCCGCTCCGCCTTCCGAAATTTGGGTAGGGTGATGGCCGAATTTTCCTTCATCCCGCGGCTGACCCAGCAGAATATCGGACAATATGTTTTTTTCGAGGGCGCGGAAAATTTTCACCGGGCGCACGAAAAGGGGAAAGGGGTTCTTTTTCTCACGGCGCACTTTGGCAATTGGGAATGGATGGCCGCGTCCTTTCCGCTTCTATTTGGTCGCCCTTGTCACGTGGTCGTCCGTCCCCTGGACCACAGATTCTTCGACGGGGTGGTGGAACGATTACGGACGTGGACGGGAAACCAAACGATTCCCAAGGAGAAATCCATGGGCCGGATCTTGCGCCTCCTGAAGGAGGGGGAAGTGGTGGGCGTTCTTTTAGATCAAAACGTGGCACCGCAGGAGGGAATCTTTGTAGATTTCTTCGGTGCCCTGGCTTGCACGAACGTAGGGATGGCTTTGCTGGCGCTGAAGACCGGGGCACCGGTGGTTCCGGCTTTCAACACCAGGCAGGCTGATGGGCGTTATCGAGTGTTCTTTGAGCCAGAATTACAGTTGATCAGGACCGGGGATAAAGATCGGGACGTAGAGAAAAATACAGAGCTCTTCACCCAGGTCATCGAACGGTACATCCGTGAAAACCCCGATCACTGGTTCTGGCTGCACCAAAGATGGAAGACCCGGCCCTGGCAGTCCAAAAAGATAAAAGGATCATAGGGATCAGGGGGAAGTCTTGAAGGTCCCACTTTCAGATGTGAAAAGGGTCCTCATCCGGTCCGCGAATTGGGTGGGAGATGCGGTGATGACCCTGCCAGCCATCGCATCTGTGCGGCTAACTTTTCCTCAGGCGAAGATCTGCATGCTGGCTAAACCTTGGGTAGCCGAAATTTTTCAAGAGAACCCTGTAGTGGATCGGGTGTTTTGCTACCAGAGTCCAGGCATCCATCAGGGGCTTCGCGGGAGATGGCGGCTGTCTGGGGAATTGAAAAAGGAAGGTTTTGAATTGGCCCTTCTCCTGCCAAATTCCTTCGAGGCGGCCTTGATTTCTTTCCTGGCCGGGATCCCCCGGAGAGCAGGGTATGATACAGATGGCAGAGGACTACTTCTGACCCATCCCGTGCGAATGAACGGGAAAATAAAAAAGGGCCATCAGGTTGATTATTACCTGGAAATGGTTGGTTCATTGGGTTTCCAGCACGCTGAACGCATCCCTTCGTTGAAAGTTTCAGAAGAACGGCAAAAAGAGGCGAGCCGAATGTTGAAGGCTCTGGGGCTGGAAGAATCGCAGGGTTTTGTGGGAATAAGCCCTGGGGCGACGTATGGTCCGGCCAAGAAATGGTTTCCTGAAAGGTACGGAGAACTGGCAGACCGGATGGTTAGAAATCTGGGAGCCCAGATCCTGATTTTTGGGAGCGAAGCGGATAAAAAAGTGTCCTCCCAAGTGCGCCAGAATGCCCGAGTTCCATTAGTTGACTTGACTGGGATGACCACGCTGACGCAAGCGATGGCTTTGATTTCTCGCTGCCGACTTTTTGTAACGAACGACTCAGGGCTAATGCATGTGGCGGCCGCGCTGCGGATTCCCTTGATTGCCATTTTCGGATCCACGGACCCAGGGAAGACTGGCCCTCTGGGCGAAGTTTGTCGGGTCGTGCGCAAGCCCCTAGCCTGTGGTCCCTGTTTGAAGGCCGAGTGCCCGGAAGAAAGGCGTTGTATGGACCTCATTTCCGTGGACGAGATCTACGATGAAGTGCTCAAGGCCTTTCCGAGGAGGATGGGCCAATGACCAAAGGGCATGTGGCGGTCTTCATGGATCGAGATGGAACAATCTGCGAGGAGGTGGGTTATCTGGATTCTGTCGAGCGGCTTCGCCTCCTTCCTAGATCAGGAGCGGCTATCAAATTACTCAATGCCCGAGGGTTCAAAGCGGTGGTGGTGACCAACCAATCCGGCGTGGCCAGGGGGTATTTCTCGGAAGCCCGTTTACAGGAATTGCATGCCGAGTTATTCCGCCAATTAGGTCAGGAGGGGGCATTTCTGGACGGCATTTATTACTGCCCTCATCATCCCAGTGAAGGGGAGGAGCCCTATCGAAAAATCTGCGAATGCCGGAAGCCAGCTCCGGGTCTTCTTAGGAAAGCGGCTGAGGACCTGGACCTGGATTTGACCCTCTCCTACACAGTGGGGGACCGTCTGGCAGACCTGGAGTGCGGGCAACGAGTAGGTGCGAAAGGAGTATTGGTTTTGAGTGGATATGGAAAGGAAGAGCTTCAGTTTCAAAAAGAGAAATGGGGATTTCAACCTTCCTTCATCGCCGGAGATCTTTACGAAGCCGTCCGGTGGATTATTGGAAATGCGGAGAGGGGATGAAACCCAGCTCAGATTGCCCTCCACGGAGAATTTTGATTGTCAAGCTCAGCGCCATCGGAGACGTAGTGCAGACCCTACCCATGGTGGAAGCCCTGAAGAGCTACTACCCACAGGCCCGGATCGATTGGCTCGTGGAGGAGGAAGCCAGCGACCTGCTCATCGACTATCCAGCCCTGGGAAAAGTGATTATCAGTCGCCGCAAGTCCTGGCAAAAGCGACTTTTCCGAAAAGGCGAATTCTGGAACACTCTGCGGGAAATCGGTAAATTCATCCGCGATTTTAGAAACCTAGAGTATGACTGGGTTATTGACAATCATGGGATTTTCAAGAGTGGTCTTTGGGTAGCTTGGAGCCGGGGCAGACGGAAGATAGGTTTCCAAGCTTCGCCGGGAATCGCAGATGAGGGGAATTACTTTTTCACCAACGAACGGTATAAGCCGCTGAACATTGAAACCCATGCCTTAGATCGTTACCTGGACCTGATTACCCAGTTGGGGGTTCCCGTGAATAAGCCGACGTTGGATTTTCCCGTACCAGTGGATTCCCGAAAGAAGGCCGAAAATCTTCTCCAATGGCATGGCTTTTCCTCGCACCCTTTAGTAGCCATTCATCCCATTGCCAAATGGGCAACCAAGCAATGGCCTTGTGGGAATTTTGCCAGGCTGGCCGATGGTCTGGCGGAAAGGGGAGCTTCTGTGATTTTTACCGGAAGCCCAGAGGATCGGAAACCCGTGCAAGAGATTTTTCGCTGGATCAAAACACCCCAAAAAGTATTGAACCTTGTGGGGCAAACCAGTTTGAGAGAATTAGCAGGGCTTTTTTCGCTCTCCGACCTTGTATTAACTACCGACACCGGTCCCATGCACTTAGCCGCGGCCGTGAAAGCCTCCCTAATTGCCCTCTTCGGGCCGACGGCGCCCTGGAGGACCGGACCTTATGGGAACGGCCATGTGATTCTACGCAAATCCCTGCCCTGCAGCCCCTGTTTCCAGAAAAAGTGCACTACGATAGAATGCATGAATTCTCTATCGGTGGAAGGAGTTTTGGAAGCAGCAGAAGACAAATTGCGGATTGCGGATCGAGGATTGAAGGTAAGACAATAACGTAGTAGAGATACGAGGTTGAAAATTTCAAATCTGCAATCCGCAATCCACAATCTACAATCTTAATGGAAGGGGGATTTATGACCCTGAATAAAGATCTCCTGGAGATCATCGCCTGCCCGAAGTGCGTTCGGGACCCTGGATGCACGGGGGAGCTGGAATACCGGCAAGCAGAAAACCGGCTGGTATGCCACCATTGCAAATTAATCTACCGCATTGAAGATGACATTCCCATCATGCTGATCGAGGAGGCGATTCCCCTGGAACCCCCTCCGCCCGCAGATAAAAGTTAGAGGCATGCAAAAAATCTCAGTGGCCGTCATCACGAAGAACGAAGAGCTCAACATTCGCGAATGCCTGGGAAGCGTGAGGTGGGCGGATGAGATCGTGGTGGTGGATAACGGGAGCACCGACAAAACTCGACAAATTTGCCAGAGCTTCCAGGCTCGGGTGTACATCGAGGAATGGAAAGGATTTTCCCGGCAGAAGAACAGCGCCATCGAGAAGACTCGGAATGAATGGGTTTTAAGCCTGGATGCCGATGAACGGGTTAGCCCCGGCCTGCGCCAGGAAATCGAAGGAGTCCTGGAGCGAGATCTCTCAACCGACGGCTATTTTATCGCCCGGAAAAATTTCTTTCTCGGCCGTTGGATCAAACATTGCGGGTGGTACCCGGATTTTAACCTGAGACTTTTCCGGAAGAGCCGGGGCCGTTTCCAGGAAAGGGCCGTGCACGAACGGGTGGAAATTCAGGGGAAAGTGGGTTACCTGAAAAATCCTCTGGAGCATCGAACGTATCGCTCCCTCAGTGATTTCTTTGAAAGAATGGATCGCTACTCCACCTTAGCGGCTCGGGAGATGCAACACGACGGAAGGAGATTTAGATTTTTCGATGTTTTCTTCCGTCCGCCCTTTACCTTTTTGCAGATGTATCTGCTCCGGGCCGGTTTCTTAGAAGGATACCTGGGGTTCCTTCTATCCGTTCTTTATTCATTTTATACCTTTGCCAAATATAGCAAGCTGAAAGAGTTGCGGGAAGAACGGAACCATGATTAGTATTATCACTCCAGTCCATAATTGCTTGTCCCATAATGAAATTTTTTTGGAGTCTTTAATAAAATATACGTATTCCCCTTATGAATTAATCGTTATCGACAACGCCTCTACGGATGGCTCATACGAGCTCTTCAAAGGGACGGGGTGCAAGATTATCAGAAATGAGAAGAATCTATGTTACCCGGAGTCGATGAATTTGGGCTTAGCCCAAGCGCAGGGGGACTTTATTTGTTTCTTGAATAATGATGTCTTTTGCGGAATAAATTGGGATAAGCATCTATTGGATGGAATGATGATGTATAATTTGGATGTCGTATCGCCCTGTGGAATTGAAAGAATGCCCAGTTTTCCTTTAACCCATTTGTTTTCTAAGCGTTGGCGAAAGGCAGGAGAAAAGAGACATTTGGGGGCCAGTGCAGATGGACTCCGCCGTCTTTTGGTTTCTATGTATGGAGACTGGCAAAAATTTTCTAATACCATATATGAAATGTATTATCCCCAAATCATAGAGGGAATTGTAGGGAATTGCGTTTTCCTAAAGAAGTCGGTTCTAGAAAAAATTGGCTTATTAGACGAGAGGATCCAGTCTTCCGACTGGGATCTTTACTTGCGCATCAAAAAGAGAGCGGAAGACATAGGCGATGTTCATCGGGTAATGACCGTTTGTTGGGCCTATTTGCACCACTTTATCAGGACTACCCTTAAGAGTAATCCCGAACCTTTTGCCTGTACCCATCCTAAAAATAGCATTGAGGAAAAATGGGACAAGGAAACAGTTAAACGACTCTGGCCTTTTCCCAACGAAGTCCAGGAAAGACCGTCTTTTTACAAGGAGCCGATAAATTATTGGGGATACAAATGGGGGAAAATAGCGAGCAGAAGGATCAAAACCGACCATGAGAATCAGTGGATTCAGTTTTGGAAAAAACTTGATAGAGCTTGATTATCCCGTTGTGGAATCTATTACCTCCGTATTACCCCTGGTGGACGAGTTTATATTTAATCTGGGGGATTCAAGAGATGCCACAACTGAGCTGGTGACTTCCATTCAGAATGATAAATTAAGGTTTATCCACTCCGTTTGGGATGACTCGATGAGAGAAGACGGTTTAGTCTTCTCCCATCAGGCCAAATTAGCCTTCCAACAGTGCACGGGAGATTGGGCCATCTTTGTCAATGCCGATGAAGTCATCCATGAAAAAGATTACGACTGCATAAAAAATGCCCTAAAAAAATCGCATGACCGGCGAGAAATCATGGGTCTTATGTTCCGGTTCTACCATTTCGACGGAGATTACTGGTCCATGAATCCCTGGAGATATCACCAAGAGATTCGAATTGTTCGGAATGATGGACGGGTGGAGCCCTGTGGAGATATGAGCGGCTTCCGTTCTGTTCAGGATCAACTCTATCTGAAAAGTGGCCCCAAGGATAGATGGACTTTCTCCGGAGCGCACATCTATCATTACGGTTGGGTGAGGAAAAATCCCCAAATTATGCTGGAGAGGAATAAACGTCTGGAATATTACTATCATAACGATTCCTACATTCAAGAGAATTATGGGGGAAAGGAAGAATTCGATTATGAATATTACGAAGCCCTGAAAGAATTTCGGGGCGAGCATCCAGCGGTCATGAAAGAACGCGTCTCCAAGGCTGTCCGGCTCAGGGAGAGAAGAAACCGCTGGCTCAACCCCCGCTTCTATAAGGAGGTCTTTACTCATGGCTTCAAGGGATAAGATCTCCTTCGTTATAGTCACGTTCAACGAGGAAAGAAACATCGAGGAATGTCTGGAGACGGCCAAATGGGGGGATGAGATCATCGTGGTGGATTCTTTTAGTACAGATCGAACATTGGAAATCTGTAAAAGATATACTCATCGCATATATCAACGGCCATGGCCAGGGTTTGGGAAGCAAAAGAATTTTGCCATCGAACAGGCCTCCATGGACTGGACATTTATTCTGGACGCCGATGAACGCCTCCCCGAAGAGCTCAGGAGAGAAATCGAGGGAATTCTGCATTTGGCTGAAAAGGAGTTTGCTGCGTATCGGGTACCTCGAAAGAACTACTTTTATGGTCACTGGTTAAAATGGGGGGGGCAGTATCCTGACTGGCAGATACGTCTTTTTAAGAAAGGAGCCGGGTTACTGGACGATTTTGAGCCCCACAATAGCTTTATTTTTGCGGGCAAACTCGGGACTCTAAAGAACCCATTGATCCATTACACCGAACGGAACATCAGCGATCATTTTCCAAAACTGAATCGATTTACCAGCTTGGCCGCTGAGGTACGGGTGCAAACCTGTAATAAAGTGCATTGGTACGACTTGGCCTTTAGGCCATTGGTTACTTTCTTTCAAGTCTATCTTCGGAAACAAGGTTTTCGGGATGGGATTCCCGGGTTTATCCAAGCCGTATTTAAGAGTTTATATACCTTCGTAAAATATGCGAAGGTCTGGGAGATTCATCAACGAAAAGAGATTGGGGAAAATGCGCATAGGGATTGATGCGACTCCTATTTTTTTGCGCAAAGGGGGAATA
>Ga0315288_10006276_pt1 | contig 15088 bp, 7 predicted proteins | sample YL17G11_20_MG_FD_203454 | JGI IMG/M metagenome (GOLD analysis project Ga0315288, IMG submission 203454) | Sediment microbial communities from Yellowstone Lake, YNP, Wyoming, USA - YL17G11_20 | ecosystem: Environmental > Aquatic > Freshwater > Lake > Sediment | place: USA: Wyoming | collected... | reverse complement strand
GAACCGGCGTTGACTACTGGCGCATTCCCTTCGACATGCGACCCTATTTCAGCACGATGGGCAATAACAAGCACACGCCGATCGTCTGCTCGTTCACGTGCCAGACGGTATCACTCAGCGGCTACAATGACTCGATGACCGGGAATACCTGGGTGAAGCTCGGGACGCCGACCAATCTGGTCGGGGCGGTCGCGGTCATCGGTAACACCCATTCGGCAAGCAACGTCGCGGGCCGGCGCAGCGCGATGACCCGGGGTTTCTTCACCGGCGTTTTCGCCGAATCCCTGCTCCACCTGGGCAATGCGACGCTGCGCGGAAAGCTGCAGCTCTACAACGAGTATCACGATTCTATGGACTACCGTGGTTTCAACCTGCTGGGCGACCCGGAGCTCAACATCTGGACCGGAGTCCCCAGGCCGCTCACGGTGTCGTACCCTGAGTACTTCCCTTTGGGGCCGGGTGCGTTTCCGGTAAGCGTGACGAAGGCCGGCGCACCGCTGCGTAACGCCCTGGTCTGCATCCGGAGCAACTCGGGCATCTACCAGTACGGCTACACCGATGACCTGGGGCAGAAGTCATTCAGCATCAATCCGGCGGTGGAGGAGACCCTCCTGGTCACCGTCACCGCGCGCAACTGCATTCCCCACGAGGGGAGTGTCTGGCTCTACAACCCGTCCGGGGTGACCGAGCGGCCGGCGGCAGGGCGCGATTCGCCGGGGCGCCTGACCGTGAGCCCGAATCCGGGTCGGGCGCGTTTCGCGATTTCGGCGCAACCCGGTGCGGAGGTTTCGATTCACAGCTCCGATGGGCGACTGGTCTGGACCGGCGCAATGCCGGCGGCCGGCGCACTGAAATGGGACGCCAGCAACACGCCAGCCGGGATCTATCTCGTCCAGTCGGTCAGCGGTGCCCGCGCGACGGTTCACCGGTTGCTGCAGGTAGTGAGATAGCTTTGCGACGAGTTCTCCCGGCGGTCACCTTTCTGTTGCTCGCCGGCGCGCTGCGGGCGCAGGACGGTGCGCGGTATCTGATTATCACGCACGACAATTTCGTCCAGGCAATTCAGCCGTTGGCGCAGTGGAAGACAAAGAAAGGCATGCTCGCCAAGGTCGTTCCGCTATCAGTGACCGGCAGTTCGGCGACTCAGATACGAACCTACATCCAGAACGCGTACAACACGTGGCCGATTCGACCGGAATATGTGCTGGTGGTGGGCGCGCCGAATCTGCTCCCGGTTTCGTTGAGTACACCACCCTTCGATGGGACCGATGATGCCTATGGCGACATGTCAGGCGGCTATCAAGTCGAGATTCCGGTGGGCCGGTTCTTCTGCGGCAACCTCGCCGCATGCAGCACGCTGGTCACGAAATCCCTGACCTATGAAAAGACACCGTATGCCAGCGGTGACTCGACCTGGATGCAGCGGGGCACAACCATCATCCGCGAGGACGCCCCGCCGGACGAATACTACCAGGCTGACTGCCGCTATGTCCGCGGCCTGTGGTCCGGGGCCGGTTTCGTCCAGACCGAGAGTCTTATCAGCCCGGCCGACAGCTCGACCGAAGTGCGCAACGCCATCAATGCCGGCCGGGGGTTCGTGCTCTACCGGGGCCGGGCGGTCTACCACTGGTGGACGCCGTTTGACCGGGTCTGGCCTTACACGCTGACCAACGGTTCGAGACTGCCGGTCGTCGTCTCGGGTTCCTGCATAACGATGACGCTCTACCCGGGCCGCACGGTGCAGGCGGACTCGTTTGTCCGGGCCGGGACGGCCCAGGTTCTGCGCGGCGCGGTCGCCTACTTCGGCACGACCAGTTGGGGGGAGCCCATAACGATTCAGCGCAGCGTTGTGAGCAAAACGTTCTTCGCCGCGGTTTTCACCGAGGGACGTTACAAGCTGGGGGATGCCTGCAAACGGGGCAAGTTCTGTCTTGACTCGGTGCTGCCGGGCGATCGACAGTACTACCAGGAATGGAATCTGCTCGGGGACCCGGAGTTGCCGCTCTGGACCGCGGCTCCGCAGTCGCTGGCTGCGGACTACGATGCCCTGATTCCGATCGGGCCGGATTCCTTTGACGTGACCGTAACCAGTTCGGGCGCGCCGGTCGCCAACGCGCTGGTGTGCATCAAGAGCAATTCCGGAATCTACCAGTACGGCTATACCGATGCCAGCGGCCAGATTTCATTCAGCATCGATCCGACCGTGGAAGAAATGATGGACGTTACCGTGACCGCCCGGAACTGCGTTCCCTACGAAGGACACGCGGAGATCTACAATCCGGCCGGCATGGCCGGTCCGCAGGTCCCCAGCCGCCGGGCGCAGATGGTCCTGACGGTGAACCCGAATCCAGGACGGGCGCGGTTCGCGGTGGTCGCTCAGCCGGGCGCACAGGTTTCGATTCATAGTTCCGACGGGCGACTGGTCTGGAAGGGTACAGTTCCGGCGTCGGGTCGGCTGGACTGGGATGCCCGGGCAATGCCGGGCGGAATCTACATTGTGCAGTCGGTGAGTTCCGCGGGCGAAACGGCTCGTCAGACTCTGCAGGTCGTGAGATAGCCATGAACCGCCTACCGCTACCCGCCTACCGCCTACCGCCTATCGCCTACCGCTTGCCGCTGACCGCACTTGCGCTCCTGTTCGTTGCGTCTGCCCTGGCGGAAACCGGCGGCCGGTATCTGATCGTCACGCCCGACAGCTACGCCGGGGCAATCCAACCCCTTGCGGACTGGAAGACGCAGAAGGGCATGCTGGCGCGCATTGCCAAGCTCTCCGAGACCGGCAGCAGCGCGGCGCAAATCCGGTCCTTCATCCAGAATGCGTGGAACAACTGGCCGGTCCGACCGGAATACGTGCTGGTCGTCGGCGCGCCGAACCTGATTCCGGCTTCGATGAGCGGCAGCGACGATGCCTACGGCGACATGACCGGCAACTACGAGGTCGAGATTCCGGTCGGGCGGTTCTTCTGCACGACGCTGACTGAGTGCAGCACGATGGTCATCAAGTCCCTGACTTACGAGAAGACGCCGTTCGCGAGCGGCGATTCGCTCTGGATGCGCAAGGGCATGACGACCATCCGTGAAGACAACCCGCCCGACACCTACTACCAGGCGGATTCCCGCTACATCCGCGGGCTCTGGAATGCGGCCGGATTCCTCGTTACCGAGAGCCTGCTCAGTTCGTCCGGGCACAATTCGACCAATGTTCGCGCCGGCATCAACGAAGGCCGGGGTTTTGTGACCCACCGCGGCCAGTGCGTCAGCAACTGGTGGTCGCCGTTCGACCAGGTCTCACCGGGCACTTTGACCAACGGCGCCATGCTGCCGGTTGTGGTGTCCGGCTCGTGTCAGACCCTGACCCTGGCGTCGGGTCAGACCATGCTCGCCGACCAGTTCGTGCGCGCAGGAAATCCGCAGACCCTGCGCGGCGCGGTCGCCTATTTCGGCACCTCGGGCATCGGGAGCCACGTTTCGCTGCAGCGCGGGACCGTGACCAAAGGGTTCTTCACCGCCGCGTTCAGCGAAGGCCGGTACAAACTCGGCGACGCCTGCCGACGGGGCAAGTTCTACCTCGACTCGCTCGTGCCGGGGAACCAGTTCTATTACGAGGAGTGGAATCTCATCGGCGACCCGGAGCTGCCGCTGTGGACGGACAAGCCCGGCCGGTTGATACTGGCCGGCGACAGCTCGATTCCAGTCGGACCGGTGAATCTCAACGTGCACGTCACCCGCGGCAACACGCCTTGGCCCGGAGCTTTGGTCTGTGCGATGATGGATTCAACGGTATATGTGACGGGCACGACCAACAGCTCTGGTGACGTGGTCCTGAGCATCAATGCGGTGCATGTCGGCAATCTAACCGTTACCGCGACCGCCCGCAACTGCGTGCCGGCCCAGCGCCTCGTTTCGGTCTTTGCCGGTAACGCGCCGTATGTCGAACTGCAGCGCACGCTCATTGACGACGCGGGCGGCAACGGCAACGGCCGGGTCAATCCCGGCGAGCCCATCCGGCTCCGGCTTATCCTGCGCAACGCCGGCGACAGCACCGCGTTCGCGGTGACCGCCGGCCTCGCGTCGGCCGACACGTTCTCGACCGTCAGCGAGTCGCTCACGACCTACGGCGACATCCTGCCGCACGATTCGGCGCTATCCCTCGGGTTCTGCGCGTTCACGGTTTCGGCCAGTTGCACCAGCGGGCAGAGCATCGATTTCGCGCTGCACGTCCGCGACGGCCACGGCCGAACCTGGAGCAACCCGCTCGCCCTGCCCGTCTCTGCGGCACGGGTGAGCTACGAAGCGAATCTGGTCGATGACCCGCCGCCGGGCGGAAACGGTAACTCGCGGCTCGACCCGCGCGAGAGCGTGCGCCTGATTGTCAATCTGCGCAATCTCGGGACCGAAGAACTGGGCGGCGTCTCGGCCTTGCTGCGGTGTGCGAGCACTCACGTCGGCATCACCGATTCCACCGGCTTCTATGGCGACATTCCGGTCGGACTCAGCGCGAGCAACGGGCAGGACCCCTTTGCGCTGGTATCCAGCCCCAATCTGCCCGGGGCGCCGCTCGTCTTCTCACTCGTCATTGAGGGGAGCGGCGGAACTTACAACTACCGCCATCTGCAGCAGTTCACGCTGCTGCCGTCTACTTCGAGCGGCCCTATCGGCCCTGACCCGTACGGTTACTACTGCTACGACGACACCGACACCCTTACCGGCCGTGCGCCGGTCTTCTCGTGGCTGGAGCTGGCGCCGCCCGGCCCCGGTACACTCATCGGCGGAATCACCGATAGCGATGTCGGTTTGGACACGCTTGACCTGCCGTTTGCCTTCCGTTTCTACGACTCGAGTTTCAGCCAGATTACGGTGGCATCAAACGGGTTCGCGTGTTTCGGTCGCACCGGCTACCGGGGTGGCGAGAACACTCCGATTCCCAGTGAGGCAGCACACTACCGCAATCTGCTGCCCATGTGGGACGACCTCAATCCGGATCAGAACAATAATGGACACGGAGACGTCTATCAGTACTTCGATCCGGTCAACCATTGCTGGATCGAGGAGTTCTATCAGGTCGGTCACTATGGATACCCGAATCAGCAGGAGACCTTCCAACTGATACTGCTGGATCCGGCATACTACCCGACGCCGACCGGAGACGGCGAGGTGCTGTTCCGGTACGCAACGGTTGTGGAACCTGGCTTCTCGACGGTCGGGATTCAGGACAACACCTGGACCCGGGGCATTCAGTACGTATACAATGGCGCCTACGACCCGAACGCGGCCGTGCTCGCCGATTCGCGTGCACTCCGCTTCACGACGCTGTCGCCGGTGGTTTCGAGCGAGGCCTGGCTGACGCTGGCCGGGCTCGTGCTCGACGATTCGTCGCGCGGCAACGGCAACCACGTGGCCGAGCCGAACGAGGAAGTCCTGCTTGTCATCGCGCTGGGAAACCTGGGCGAGGATTCCGCCGCGGCTGTGCAGGGAACGTTGCGCAGCAGCGACGGCAATTCCCTGGTGAGCGATTCGGTAGCCGGTTTCGGGACGATTCCGGCGCATGCCCAGGCGAGTAACAGCGGGCATCCTTACGCAGTGCGGATTGCCGCCCAGCCGAGTGAGAGCCTGGCGCAGTTCGCACTCGCGTACACGGCGACTGACGTGTCCGGGGTCCTCTATTTCACGCTGCCGCTGGGCAATGTCACCGGCGTCCTGACGCCGACTGAGGCGCGGGCGTCCAGCTTCACCCTGGGCGCGTATCCCAATCCGACGCGCGCGGCGCCGGGCATCCGTTACGGGTTGCCCTGGCCGGCGCAGGTGGAACTGGGAGTATTTGACATCAGCGGCCGGCTGGTCCGAAACCTGGTCCAGACGCGGGATGTGGCCGGCCGGCACGAGCTGCGCTGGGACGGATGCGATGCCGCCGGGCGCGCGGTCGGCGCCGGAATCTACTTCCTGAGGTTGAACGCAGTCGACGCGGGCCAGGTGCGACAACTGGTGCAGAAGCTGGAAATCGTCCGCTAGAAGAAGCGAAGTCCCAATGACCAAATCCCAATTCCCAATCAAGTCTCAAATCCCAATGCTCAAACTCCAGTCCTGTTGCAGGCAGGCAATCAGTTTGGGACTTGGTGCTTGGGGTTTTGTTGGTCATTGGAACTTGGGATTTGGGATTTCCCGGTGAGACTCAGCGTCCTGCTGGTCGTCGGGGCCTGGAGCCTGGCGTTCGCCGTTGACCCTCGCTACCATCACTACGGCCAGACGATAGCTGAGCTGAACCAGCTTGTCTTTGAGCACCCCGGCATCTGCCGGCTCGACACTATCGGCTATTCCACGACCAATGACTCGCCGCTGGTGGCCATCAAGTTCTCGGACCATCCAGACGCCCAGGAAGACGAGCCGAGGGTGCTCTACAACGGCGTGCATCACGGCTGCGAGCTTATCGGCAACGAGATCTGCCTGTTCATGGCGCACGACCTGGCCGACCGGTATGGTTCGGACCCCGGCGTCACGCGCTGGATTGACTCGAACCAGATTTTCATCGTGCCGGTGGTGAATCCGGACGGTCACGCTATCAACATGGCAGACCTTGATACGATGTGGCGGAAGAACATTCACGACTACAACCATAATGGCGTCTGGGACCCGGATACGGACGGCGTGGACCTGAACCGGAACTACGACTTCCTGTGGGAGATGGGCGACCCGAACCAGGGGTCGCGCTACTACCGTGGTGAGGCGCCGTTCTCGGAGAACGAAGCCCGGGCAATCCGGGACCTGGCGCGGCGCGAGAGATTCGTGTTCGAAATCTGTTGGCATTCGGACAAGGACCCGACCCTGGGCCAGACGGTCTACTACCCCTGGCGCTGGGGCAACGGCTTCTGTCCCGACTATCCGGAAATCAAGACCATCGCGGAGTCGGTCGGGCGTCGAATCGTCAACGATCTGGGGAGCGGGTTCTATGCGGCAATCTACGGCAGGGCAACCGAGGGCGGGCTGGCCCGGCACTGGCTCTACCACGCGCTCGGAACGTTCGCCTACACGATTGAGGTGAGCACCGGCTACCAGATTCCGGGCTATCGCGTGGACTCTCTCTGCCGTCGCGTCCTGCCCGGGGCATACTACCTGCTGGACCGCGTGCGCGGTTCGGGGATCACCGGGCATGTGGTTGACTCGGCGAGCGGCGAGCCGCTGGTCGCAGAGGTGAAGGTGCTGGACGCGACATCGACCCCGGACACGATTCAGCCGCGCATGTCCGATTCGGCGTTCGGGCGGTTCTGGCATCCGCTGCGGGCCGGAACCTGTACGGTCGAGGTCTCGAAGTACGGCTGGCACGCGAAGCGGTTGAGTGGGGTGTTAGTGCGGCGCGATACGCTGACCGTGCTGGAGATTGGGCTGGCCCGCGACCAGTCCATCCAGGAGGAGCGGTTCGTCGGTCCGGCAACGCTCTCGATGGTCTTGAGTCGGAAGGCCTACGCAGCCCGCATCGTCGGCATCCGCTACACGGTGTCGCAGGCCGGAGGAGTCCGGCTGGCGGTCTTTGACCAGTGCGGCCGTCAGGTTCGGGAACTCGTCAACCGGACGGTTCGGCCCGGCGCCTACTGCGCGACCTGGGATGGGTTTACCAGTCGGGGTCTGCCTGCCGCCCCCGGCGTCTATTTCATCCGGCTGGCCAGCGGCACGCAGCAGATCTGCCGGAAACTCGTCATCTCCTGACCCGCGCGGGCGAGGACAGCCGGGGACCCTCAGCGCCGGCCGGAACGCGCTGCCCGGAACCCCTGACTTGGACCCTTGAATCCTCGAATGCTTGAGTCCTGCCCCTTCTTGCCGTATAATCGAGCCGATGGCGGAACCTCAGAATCCCGAGAAGCTGGTTGACGTGCGTGCTCACGGTACCGTGATGCGGTTGGACCTGGTCGCGCTGGTGACGATGATTCAACATCGCACGATTGATGCCTCCGCGGAGGTGAGCGGAGAACTGACCCGCGGCGAGTGGTCGCGGCTGGGTGACCTGGAGCTCTACCGCGCGCTGCGGCCGGATGACGTCACGGCCCCGGCGGCTCGGTCGAAACCGGAGCCGGCGATTCCGCCGCTTGCGCGGGCCGAGCAGAATCTGGCGAATTACTTCAATTCACTGGCGGTTTCGCAGTTACGCCGCGATGCGCTGGTGAGCGTGATTGCGGCAGGCCTGGCCGCGGCGCTGAGCGTCCCGGTTCACCGCTACGTTCTGATTCTGTTCCTCTGCTTGGCAGGCTGGGGCGCCTCGTACCTGCTGACGGTGCAAGTGCTGTATCCGGGCTGGATTTTCCGGGTTCGGGCTCACGGCTTCTCGCGCCTGCCCTGGGGGTCTCGAGCTCTGATAGCTGTTGCGATTGCCCTGCCCGGGTATCTGCTGGTTGCCTCGGCGATGCCCGAACTACCCGGCGAAACGCTGTTTCGCTGGATTGACGGCCTGGTCTCAGTGCTCTTCGCCGGCGCATCCGCCGCAATCTGGGCTTTCCGGGTCGAGACCGGGCGGATGAAGAGGGTGTTTGAAGCGTCGAAGGACGTGGAGAGCAGGAGCTAGACCGGGAATGCAAAATGCAAAATGCAAAGTGCAGAATCGGTGCGGTTACATTCAGGTGATGACGACCGTGGTGGGTCGGAAGGACGCTCGGCGAATTGCCGACCTGCTCGTGCAGAAGCGGCTGGCGGCATGCGTGCAGGTGCTCGGACCGATTGTGAGCACCTATCGGTGGAAAGGCAGGGTCGAGACGGCGAAGGAGTGGTTGTGCCTGGTTAAGACCAGGAAGAGTCTTTACCGACGCCTGGAAGCCGCGATTCGGGGTATCCATCCCTACGAAGTTCCGGAGATTCTTGCCCTACCTGTGGTTGCCGGCAGCAGGACCTATCTCGATTGGCTGGACCGCGAGACCCGGCAGGCCGAGAAGACATAGCCGGCGGGTGCCGGCGTCGAGAAATCAGCAGGGCGAGGAGACTCGCCCTGCTGACTTGAGATCGCCCGCTCAGAACGTCTTACCGCAGCGCGGGCACCGGTAGCTGCCGGTCACCGCGTCGTAGTAACATGGGTAGTACTGACAGAAAGGACACGTCCTTGGCGGATGAGTGCCCGTCGGGGCGGCGGCCATCTTCACCGAGCGTTTCTTTGCCGGCTTCTTCTTCAGCGGTTTCTTTGCCGGCTTCATTTTCCTCTTCAGCGGCTTCTTCACCGCCTTCTTCTTCATGTTTCCTCCTCGTTATGTCTGCGGCATCACCGCTTTTGCCGCTGTGCAGAGACTCGCGTCACTGACGCGTCCTGCCCGACGTCGGGACTGTCGCTGCTTCAGTCACAACTCGAGCAAGCCCAGGTCCGGCCGCACTTCGGGCACCGGTAGCTGCCGTAGGCGTCGGCATAGACCGGGTAGAACTTGCACTTCGTGTTCAGACACTGAGCCGGCGGGCAGACCATCGTAACGGTCACGGACTTGACCGGGTTCTTGACTTTCTTAGTTGCCATCTTTCCTCCTCATTCTACTATTCTTCGCGTTGCCTGCACCAGTGCATCGGGAATGCCGATGCGATGCCGTTAGCAGCAGACGACCGGATTCCCGGCTTTCCTGATGACCCAGCTCTTCTTTATCCGGTTCGCTTTCTCGGGCAGGTTCTCGGAGCCTTTCGGTAGTTTCTTCAGATTACCTCCTTGCTTTGTGCCAGACAACACCGGTTGACGGGTGTGGTCTGGAGGATGGTGCGGCAGTTGACACTCGGGGTGGCTGTCGGGAGCTTAGTCAGGCGGGAGAACGTACCCGCATTTCGGGCAGCGGTATGAGCCATCCTGAGCGTAGACCATCGTGCCGCATTTCGGGCACTTCTTCGGAACGCCACCGGTTTTCTCTGCCATGCTTCCTCCTCGATACTACATCGTTCGACGGCTTGTCTCGGGACAGTCCGGCAACTAACTTGCGTTCACTCCGCCGGAGGATGTCCTGAGGGAATTGTAGACGAAGCGGGAATGCTGTCAATAGGCTTGACGAACCTGACGAACCTCGCCGAACCTGCCCTATTGACTAACATCAGGGATTGCTTACACTTAAGGAGAGCGGTGCCCGGAGAAGAGAACTTGGACAGGACTGGTGAAGAGATGAAGGACAATGAACCGCGAGGATTCCGTTCTCTCGCGTCATTGACGCCGCCAGGGTCAGGTAATCGGGCGACAAGGCCGAGGAGGTGACGTGAAGCGCCGAACTCGACTTCTGCTGATTCTGCTACTGGGCTGCGCGAGTTTCGGTTTCGGCACGATCTACAAGAACATCGGCGGCCCGACTCCCGACTACCCGGACTTCGTCGAGGCGGCCGCCTCGCTGCCGGCCACGCTGCTGGACGACTACGTGTTCACGGCCTTTACTGGGGTCTACAACGAGGGACAGGTCCGTCTGTACGACATTACGACCGGAATCTTCAGCATCACCTTCCGCGCCGGCTCGGGACAGAGCGTTACGGTCGGACCGGGAAGCGACCAGCGGACATTCTACATTCAGCAGACAAGCAATGTCTATCTCGAGAGGCTCACAATCCGGGGCGGCGAATGGTATGCCGTCTACCTCTACCAGGCCTCAGCCAACTGCGCAGTCCGGGCCTGTTCGGTTTTCACTGTCGGTTCGTGCGGCATTGAAGCCGTCCAGTCGAACGGGTTGAGGGTCGATTCGAGCAGCATCCTGGTCAACAACAGCAGCAATGGTTCGACCGGGGTGAAGCTTTCCAGCTCCGACGACTGCGTGGTCAAGGGTTGCCGGATTCGAGGCGTGCCTGACCACGGGGTCTGGGTCGAGGATGCGCTCGACGCGGACGTTGACAGCTGCCAGATTGAGTACGGCGGTTCGGCCTACGCAGTCTACGTCAATGCGAGTTCGCACAACACCCGAATTCGGCGGAGCGTCATTGCCTGTTGGGGCGAATACGGCGTCTGGGTGAATTCGTCGGATTATGTCGAGGTGAGCGCGATGCGGATTGACCAGAGTTCGACCGGCCAGGGCGCCGGGATTCGGTTTCCGGCTCAGTCGCGCTACGGGCGGATTCGCGGCTGCGTCATCAATACCGCACGCTACGACGGCATTCTGGTGGAAAACAATTCGACGAACCTGGCAATCGACAGTTGTCAGGTGAATCAGTTGACCGCGGGCAACACGTGGGGAATCCGGCTCTGGGGCTCGGATGCCTGCCGGGTCAGCCGCTGCTCGGTGACCACGGCTGGCTACACCGGCATCTACGTTCAGGGCTCCAACTACGTCAAGATCGATAGTACGACGGTCGTCGGTTCAAACAGCCAGTGCAATGACGTTTTCGCGGACAACGGCGCCGGGTGCCGGCTTCTTGGCTGCATACTGCGCGGCGCGGCGCGGGCCGGGGTCTGCCTGGCCGACGGCAGCAATGGAGACTCGATTGTCGGCTGCCGGTTTCTGAACACCGGCAGCAACGGAATCGTCCTCTGGCCGGGGTCAGGTCAGAACTCGAATCACGTCATTGCCAACAACTTCATCAGCGGCTACTCGGCCGCAGGGATCAACCTCTACAACCAGTATGCGCCGAGGCTATACTACAATACCGTCGTCGGCCCGACCTCAGCGCTCGTCAGCACGCAGGGCATCCTGGTGAACACGGCCGTGGCCTGCACGCTGAAGAACAACATCGTCTGGAACCGGCACAGCGGTGCATCGCTCTGCTATGACCTGAGCAACGCGCTGGCATACTCGTTCGGCTCCGACTACAACGACCTGTATTCCGCGTACAAGATTGCGCGCGCGGACGGCACTGAGTACCCGGACCTGCCGTACTGGCAGAGCCAGACCGGTCTGGACGGCCACAGCATTTCGGCCGACCCGAAGCTCGCGGATGTCGGTACCGGCGACCTGCACCTGCTGGGCAATTCGCCCTGCATCGAAGCCGGTGCCGTGATTTCAGGCGTGACCCGGGACATTGACTTCGACGCCCGGCACAACCCGCCGGACATCGGAGCGGACGAATACGCGATGCCGATGCCGGGGGCGTTCCAGCTCGAAGCGCCCCGGCAGGACAGCGCCAATGCACCGATAGATATCCAACTGGTCTGGCGCGCGTCAGCCAACGCCCGGCGCTACGACGTCTTCTTCGGCCTGTCGCCGGCCAGCCCGGAGTCGGTTGCCACGGTCCTGGCGCCGGAAACCGTGTTCAGCCGGTCCGGGCTGCTGCACGATACGCTTTACCGCTGGTATGTCCGGGCCCGAAACCGGACCGGGAGCGTGATTTCCACACCGTCGTCCTCGCGCTTCCGGACGATTGTTGACGTGCCGACCGCGTTTGGCCTGCGCGAGCCGCGCCAGGATTCGGCCAACACGCCGTTCGACATCAAGCTCCAGTGGCAGCGCTCGACCCACGGTACGGTCGCTTACGACATCTACTGGGGCGACCCGCCGATGACCATGGTCCGGTACGGGCTAAACGACACTTTCTTCGACACGACCGGGCTGAAGAACAACCAGACCTATCGCTGGACGGTCCGGGCGCGCAATGTCGCAGGCGCGACGTGGGCTCGGGACACGTTCCGGTTCACCACGATCGCCCTGCCCGCGCCGTTCCTGCTCCGCTATCCGCGCAATGACTCCCAGAACGCGCCGATTGCGGTGCGCCTGGAGTGGAATCCTTCGGCCAACGGGGTCATCACCTATGACGTTTACTGGGGCAATCCGCCGAATCAACTCGTGCGGGCCGGCCTGAGCACTACGTGGTACGATACCAGCGGGCTGAGAAGCGACACGACCTACTACTGGACGGTCAAGGCCTCGAATATCGGCGGCTCGACCTGGTCAACCGATACGTTCCATTTCAAGACCATTGTCGCGCTGCCCAGGCAGTTCCACCTGCTCTATCCGCGCAACGACTCGAGCAACACGCCGACCAGCATCCGTCTGGAATGGGAGCCGTCGCAGAACGGCACGATTACCTACGACGTGTATTGGGGCGACCCGCCCGTGCTGCGCGTCAAGGCAGGCCTTGCGGGTACTTCATTCGATACCAGCGGGCTGGTTCCGGGTCAGGTCTATCGTTGGACCGTGAAGGCGAACAACATCGCCGGTTCGACTTGGTCCCGGGATACGTTCCGGTTTACCACGATTGCCCTGCCCGCGCCGTTCCGGCTCCGCTATCCGCGCAACGACTCCCAGAACGCGCCGATTGCGGTGCGCCTGGAGTGGAATCCTTCGGCCAACGGGGTTATCACCTATGACGTCTACTGGGGCAACCCGCCGAATCAACTCGTGCGGGCCGGCCTGAGTACAACGTGGTACGATACCAGCGGGCTGAGAAACGACACGACCTGCTACTGGACGGTCAGGGCCACGAATATCGGCGGCTCGACCTGGTCAACCGATACGTTCCACTTCCGAACGATTGTCGCGCTGCCCGGGCGATTCCGCCTGCTCCATCCGCGCAACGATTCGGCCAACGCGCCGACCAGCATCCACCTGGATTGGGAGCCGTCGCAGAACGGAAACATCACCTATGACGTCTACTGGGGCAACCCGCCGAGCCAACTGGTGCGGGTCGGCCTGACTACTGCTTGGTTCGATACCAGCGGGCTGAGAAACGACACAACCTACTACTGGACGGTTAAGGCCTCGAATATCGCCGGCTCGACCTGGTCAACCGATACGTTCCTTTTCAGGACGATTGTCGCGCTGCCCGGGCAATTCCACCTGCTCCATCCGTGCAATGACTCGGCCGACGCGCCGGTCGCGATTCGTCTCGAATGGGAACCGGCGGTGAACGGCACGATAGCCTATGATGTCTATTGGGGTAGCCCGCCGAGCCTGTTGGTAAGATCCGGGCTGAGCACAACCTTCTACGATACAATGGGGTTGAGGAATGACACTCTGTACTACTGGACCGTGAAGGCGCAAAATTCGAGTGGCGGGACCTGGGCCGCGGACACGTTTCATTTCCAGACCATCCCGGGTCAGCCGCGGGCGTTCCATCTGCTCCTCCCGCGCAACGACTCGAGTAACACGCCGCCCGACATCCGGCTCGAATGGGAACCTTCTGCCGGGGGCACAGTGACCTATGACGTGTTCTGGGGGCTGCCGCCCGGAACGCCGGTCAGCTCGGGTCTTACCGGAACGTTCTACGACACCGCCGGCCTGGGCCGGAACCAGACCTGCTACTGGACGGTCAGGGCTGCGAACGTCGTGGGAACGACCTGGGCCAGCGATACCTTTCATTTCACGACCTATGCCGGCGGCGCGCCGCCCAGTATCTGGACCCGGATGCCGGATATGCTGGAAGGCGTGAGACGCAAGAACGTGAAGGACGGCGGCGCGCTGGCGTATGCAAGAGAAGGGGTCGGGGGTCTGGGGTCAGGGGTCGGGGTTGGCGGTGATACGGGATACGTCTACGCTCTGAAGGGAAACAACACCTGCGAATTCTACCGGTACAACGTGGTAGGCAACGGCTGGATTGTGCGCGAGTCAATTCCGGCCTACAACCGGTTGATGAAGAAGAAGGGCGTGAAGAAGGGCGCGTCGCTCGCGGCGAGCTTCAACGGCCGGCTCTATGCGACCAAGGGAAACGGCACGTATGACTTCTGGCAGTATGACCCGCTCACGAGAATCTGGACCCAGAAGGCCGATATCCCGGCCGGCTCCAAGACCTGCAAAGACGGCCTCGGGATGGTCGCGGTGCGCGAGGGCGGCGCAAACTACATCTACCTGTTGAAAGGCTCCGGCACCTATGAGTTCTACCGGTACAATGCCGATGGCGACTTCTGGGACACCTCGCTGCCCTATGCGCCGGGCGGGCGTTCGGGCAAGCCGTTCAAGGCCGGGTCGTGTGTGACCAGTGACCGGCGCGACAGCATCTACTGTCTGAAAGGCTCCTACAACGAGTTCTTTGTCTACAGCATGAGCGCTCGTAACTGGGCAACTCGGGAAACCCTACCCAAGGTGTATTTCAGCGGCAAGAAGAAAGTCAAAGACGGCGCCGGGATTGCCTGGTGGCCGGACGTTGTTTACGGGTTGAAGGGTGGGAATACGAATGAGTTCTGGGTGTTCCGCTGCGATGAGAACCGCTGGTTCACCGCGCCGCAGATGCCGGCGGTGGT
>Ga0315288_10006275_pt1 | contig 15089 bp, 13 predicted proteins | sample YL17G11_20_MG_FD_203454 | JGI IMG/M metagenome (GOLD analysis project Ga0315288, IMG submission 203454) | Sediment microbial communities from Yellowstone Lake, YNP, Wyoming, USA - YL17G11_20 | ecosystem: Environmental > Aquatic > Freshwater > Lake > Sediment | place: USA: Wyoming | collected... | reverse complement strand
CAAAATAAATCAGGGTGCTTTTAGCTTTGTTGCAGGCCTGACGATTGCTCTTGGTATTGCACTTTTAACCATAAGCTACAGGATACTCAGAGCAGCCAGAGTGAATCCGGCCCAGTCACTTAAATATGAATAAAAGAGCCAGGGAATGTTCAAGAACTACCTTCTCGTAACTTTCAGGAACCTGCTGAAAAACAAGATTTTTACGATAATCAATATCGTTGGACTGGGAATAGCACTTTCAGTCTGTATAGTTGCTTTTTTCAACCATATGTTCAATTATGAATTTGACCGCACACATGAGAATTTCAATGAAATATACAGGATCACCAGTTTCAGGGATATGCAGGGCAGGGAGCAGGAATATGGCATCGTTCCGGCAACTCTGGGACTGGAGATTAAGAATGATATCCCGGGCATAGAGAGGGCTGCAAGGTTAATGAGAACCGGATCACCGGTCAAGATAGGAGACAACATTTTTCCGGCACAGGTATCTTTTATCGATCCGGAATTCCTCGATATTTTTACATTCCCGATAATTTACGGAGATAAAAAATCTATTTCCGGGCAGGGGAATGTACAGATCAGTAAAACCATGTCAGAAACACTGTTCGGTAAGGAGTTCGCTGTTGGTAAGACAATTTCAATTGTCAATGATCAGAATAAAGAGTTTACTTTTACGGTTGGAGGAGTTTTTACTGACCTTCCTGAGAACTCCAGTTTCCGCATCGATATCCTCTCACACTTTGATAACTTCTTATTAATGTGGAATGTAAATGATGCTGACTGGAAATTTCTGACTACTGTGCTTTTTGTCCAGATCACTGACAAGTCGCTACTTACATCAATTTCTGAAAGATTAAAAAACTATCTGCCTGTTCAGAACAGAGCGAGAGAAGACTTCAGGATAAACCGGTTTTCCCTTGTTCCACTGAAGGAGGTAGGATCAAACACAAGAAATATCTGGTCTTCAGGACTTTTCCCATCATTACATCCTGCAGCCCTGATCGCCCCGCCTGTAATGGCAATCTTCATTCTGCTGATAGCTTGCTTCAACTTTGCCAATACTTCCATCGCTACATTCAGCAGAAGACTTAAAGAAATAGGACTCAGAAAAACGTTTGGTGGCCTGCGAAGGCAACTGGTTGTACAATTCATGTTTGAGACATTCATAATATGCTTTTTGGCACTACTTGTCGGTATAGCTTTCTCCTCAGTGCTTGTTCCAGCCTACAGCAATCTCTGGGCCTACATGTCAATCGAGCTGACATTCAGTAAATATGGCTTCTTCTGGGTGTTCCTTGTGCTTCTTCTGTTAATTACAGGTTTTGTTGCTGGTGTATATCCGGCAATTCATGTAAGCTCCTTCAGCCCAGTGAATATATTAAAAGGGAGCAAACTTTTCAGGGGATCAGGTAGACTCTCTTCATTCCTTCTTGCTTTGCAATTCATTATTTCGGTCATGTCGCTGGTTATGGGGATTGCCTTTGCCAGAAATGCTGATTATCAGCGGACTCTGGATCTTGGGTACGACCGTGATAAATTGATAGTTGTACCGATCAACGGAGAACTTTATACATCATTTCGAAATGAAATTATCTCAAATCCCAGGATTATCTCAGCTGAAGGGACAATGAACCATATGGGGTGGGGAAGCTACAGGAGACCAGTAAAGGATGTCGATAAACAGCTCGAAGTAGATGTTATGGATATTGGTCCGGAGTATACACAAACTATTGGCTTACGACTGATTGAAGGCAGGTTTTTTTACAAAACCAGGGTATCAGCCGATCGTGAAAATAATTCGATAATAGTAAATCAAAAGCTTGTAAAGGATTTTGGATGGAACGAAGGTGTCGGTAAATCAATTACGCTTTATGACACTACTACGCTAAGAATAATAGGAGTTGTCGAAGATTTCTACAACAGCGGACTTTGGGAAGAGATCGAACCTGCAATGCTCAGGTTGTCGGGCTCTGACAAGTACAATGTCCTGGTTGCGAGGGCAAATCCTGAAGACCTGCCGGGTGTGCTTGAATTTATCAGCCTGAAATGGAAATCACTTGGAACAAACCAGATTTTTGGCGGCAGGCTTCAGGAAGATCTGATGCAGGAAGAAAAAGATATAAACGGAAGCATACTCAAAGTGAACCTTTTCCTGGCCATTGTGGCAACACTTTTGTCTCTTATCGGAATGTTTAACATGGTTTCACTTGACATCATCAGGCGTACTAAAGAGGTTGGAATAAGAAAAATACAGGGTGCATCAGTTCCCGTCATTATGTACCTTATCAGCAGAAAATTCCTGATAGTCCTCCTTATTGCTTCAGTTCTTGGATGTGCCGGAGGTTATTATTTGTCGGTAGCGCTTATGGACAGTATCTGGGATTATTTTGTAAGTGTAGGGGCAGGCATCCTGCTTTCAGCCGCATTGATCATGATTTGTGCAACAATATTTACTTTAAGTGTCAGGATAACCAGAGCATCCATGAAAAATCCTGTGGAGTCACTGCGTTATGAATAGTCTCAGTATAATTTTAAGAAATCAATAAAAAAGCAGAGACGCCCAGATCGGGCGTCTCTGCTTTAAAATATTAAATAGTCAATATATAATATGGTGATAAGTGCTTTAATACATCTTATTTATAAGTTGGCCAATTTCGTCCCGTTTCTTCAGAGGAAAAGTAAAGCTCCTGCCGTCGCGGGTAATAATATTTAATCCTTTCACAAGAAACAATCCCTTGTTATAGAAAATTACTTCAAGAATGTTTTCAAAAAGGATTTCCAGGTTAAAAAAGTTGGTGCTTTCTTCAATGGGCTTAAAATAAATTCTCTGATTTGTTACAATCAGTTTACCCTCGATAGTTTTGTTCTCAATAACCTGGTTGGTGTCACCTGCCTTAAGAACAACTTCGTTTGCATTAAGTTTTACTGTCATGGCTCTGGTTATTTAAATGCCTCATAAGAATAATTCTATCTTCTGTTTGAAATTCTATTATAAAGACGAGTATCAAGTTAAAATGATGCATGAAAGCAAAACTTATTCTTCTTCTTTATATATTTACTTTGCTTTGACTTGTTTATGGATCACGTTGATTATGAATTAAATAAGCAGAATACTAAACCCAGTATATAGAATTGTCAATATCATGGATAACAAAACTTTAACCGGTTGTTGCAATGAATTCTCAGATAAAATGACGAAATGCGGATCAAGAGAATAAATTCATGCTAAGATTTGGAATTATTAATAAATTGTCTATTTTTTTGACACACTTTGGATGTAATGACGTCTTTTACTAAAATCCTTTAATATGATTAACGGTACTCTACTGGTTGTTGACGAAAATAAGAGCATACTTAATGCTCTTGACAGGATAATGAAAAACGAGTTTGAGAAGGTAATTACTATTGCAAATCCAAACAGGATAAATGAGATTTTAAGAAAGAATGATGTTGATGTTGTGATGCTTGATATGAACTTTACGTCAGGAGTTCACAACGGCAACGAAGGACTATTCTGGATGCGGGAGATTTTTAATCACGACAGTAATATTAGTGTCATTATAGTTACTGCTTCTGGTGATATTGAACTGGCAGTGAGGGCAATAAAAGATGGTGCTGTTGATTTTATTCTCAAGCCATGGGACAATTCAAGGCTTCTGGCAACAATTAATGTGGCCTGGCAACTAAGGCTTTCAAGACTTGAAGCCTCCACTCTGAAAAGAGCTAATCAGCAGCTAAAGAAAGAGATTAACATGGGAGGGGAGAAGATTGTTCTGGGTGCTTCTCCCACAATGATCAATGTTATGAATATTGTCAGAAAAGTGGCAGGGACCGATGCCAATATCCTGATAACAGGTGAGAACGGGACAGGTAAGGAACTCGTGGCCAGGGAAATCCATAATCTCTCAGGCAGGGCAGGGGAACTGATGGTTAGTGTTGATATGGGCTCAATCACAGAAACACTTTTCGAAAGCGAATTATTCGGTCATGTTAAAGGTGCCTTTACAGATGCCAGGGATGATCGTAAAGGCAAGTTTGAACTAGCACAAAATGGGACTCTTTTTCTTGATGAGATAGGTAACCTCTCTTTGCAGTCCCAGGCAAAACTCCTCAGTGTTCTTCAAAACAGATTTATCGTAAGAGTTGGCTCAAATAAACAGATTCCCATTAATATACGTCTTGTTTGTGCTACGAATTGTAACCTTTTGCAAATGGTCAGGGAGGGGAAGTTCCGGGAAGATCTCCTTTATCGTATAAATACAATTATGATAGAAGTGCCACCATTGCGGGACAGAGTTGATGATATTCCCATCCTGGCTAATTATTTTCTCAGAGTAAATTGTGAGAGATATGGAAAGGATTTACTTAAGATCAATACCCATGCTCTTGAGAAACTGGCCAATCATAACTGGCCGGGTAACGTAAGGGAACTGCAGCATTCAATTGAAAAAGCAGTTATAATGAGCGACTCTCCGGTTCTTAAACCATCAGACTTTGTTTTCACATCATCTCCGGGACGTATTGCATATGATGAATTGACACTGGAGGAGATGGAGAAAAAGATGATCATTGACAGTCTTAAGAGTCACTTCGATAATATCAGTGTTGTTTCAGAAAAGCTTGGCATTACGCGGCAGACATTATATAATAAAATGAAGAAGTTCGGTCTATAATGAATGAATCACGGATTGGCCAATTTAATAGCAAAAAAAGAGGTGCCCTTTTTATCAGGTACCACTTTAAAATTTCAGAAGGAATATATCGGATTATTTAAGATTCTCGGTAACAATCTGGCCATCAAACAGGTTAACTATCCTGTGCGCATAACCTGCATCCCTTTCGGAGTGTGTTACCATGATTATCGTGGTTCCCTCTTTATTAAGTTCGGAAAGCAGGTTGATTACTTCAATCCCATTCTTTGAATCAAGGTTACCAGTAGGTTCATCTGCGAGGATCAGCCGTGGATTTGCCACAACTGCACGGGAAATTGCAACTCTTTGCTGCTGTCCCCCTGAGAGTTGTTGCGGAAAATGTTTTGCACGATGTGTGATCTTCATCCTGTCAAGAGCTTCTTCTACTTTCTTCTTCCTTTCGCTGGTCTTCATTTTAAGATAGATCAGCGGAAGCTCAACATTCTCAAAAACATTCAGCTCATCAATCAGATTGAAGCTCTGGAAAACAAAGCCAATGTTCCCTTTACGGAATACTGTCCGGTCGCGCTCTTTTAATTTTGCTACCTCCGTGCCATTGAATAGATAGCTCCCTGATGTTGGATTATCAAGCAATCCAAGGATATTCAAAAGAGTTGATTTCCCGCATCCCGAAGGACCCATAACAGCAACATATTCACCTTCTTTAACATCAAGATTGATTTTGTTGAGAGCTGTGGTCTCAACTTCCTCAGTTCTGAAGATTTTGGTTAATTCGTTAGTTTTAATCATGACAGTTATTATTAGTTATTTCGTTTTTTTAAAGATCAGTTTTTCATTCTTGCCAAAGGTTTCATATCCGGATACAATAACTTTTTCACCAGACTGAAGCCCCTGGAGTACCTCATAATACTTTGGATTTTTCCTGCCTATTGAAATATTTCGTTTTGTCGCATATGATTCTGTCGGATCAAGCACATAGATCCATTGTCCGCCTGTTTCCTGGAAGAATCCGCCTATCGGTACCATGACTGATACCTTTGGCTGCCCAAGCTGGAGACTTGTATAGTATGTCTGTCCGGCCCTGATATTGGCAGGCATGCTGTCCCTGAAAACCATGTCTATTTCGAACGTCCCGTTCCTTACTTCGGGATAGACTCTTCTTACAACCAGGTTGAACTCGCTGCCCTGTCTGTCTAGAGTTGCGGTCAGCTGTGTCCTGACTCTGTCGATGTAATGCTCATCAATCTGGGCCGTAACTTTATATGATGTAAGTACATTTATCTGTCCCATGTTTGCTCCCCGCGAGATTGATTGCCCGATTTCAGGGACCAGTAAACCCAGCTGCCCGTCAACAGTTGCCCTTACATTGAGGTTTTCCACTCTTTGCCGTACAAGAGCCAGGTTCCTCTTCATATTGTCAAGATTGGCTTTTAAAGTCTCTACCTGTACCGAACGGAAAATGGAATCCTGCTTCTGCCGTTCATTGAAAAGGTCCCTTGAGCTCTTGACCATGTCAAGGTCCTCCTTCGAACGGATAAATTCCTCTTTGGATATGAGGTTATCTTTTATAAGAACAGAATTTTGCTGGTAGATACGTTCCTTCCTTTCTATATCATAACGCAGGATTATAAGTTCTCTCTTGATTGAGATCCTTTCCTGTTCCATCGTGACCTGGGTATTCCTCAGAAAATTTTCCTTTTCGGCGAGTTGAGCTTCGCTGTCAAGAATGTTAAGATACAGATCTGGATTGCTCAGTCTGAGTATTATATCGCCTTTCTTTACCATTGATCCCTCTTCAATTAAGATTTCTTCAACCCTTCCGCCCTCCTGGGCATCAAGGAAAATGATGCTTATTGGCTCAACCGTTCCGGGAACGGTTATATAATCGTTAAACTGGTCTTCTATTACTGTTTCAATGATAAGCTTCTCTTTTTCAACCTTGTATGTGGAAGTACGGTCTGTAAAAAAAGCCATGTAAAAGAGCACAATAACTATTATCCCGAAAATAATGTATCCAATGTGTTTTTTCTGAAGTCCTTTTTTCTTCGGAATCGCTTTATCCATTTTTTCAATAGGGGTATCCATATTAAATCTCTCTCTGTTTAGTTGTTTAGTATTTTTTCGTATTCTCCTGTTGAATAGAACTGAATTGTAAGTCTCCTTATCAAAAGCTGAAGCCTTGTCCTTAATGCTTCTGTTTCGGCCCTGAAAAGTGTGGTCTTTGCTGCCGAATAATCGGTTACGTCAACGAGACCGGCTTCAAATTTCTTCTCAACAGCATCAAATGATTTCTTATTGAATTCCAGATTGGCAGTCGCGGCAGTGTACTCATCCTTTCCCCTGTTGAAATAAAGACAGGCATTTTCGATTTCTGTATATAAGCTGTTCTTTTCGAGCTCAAGCTTCAGCTCGGTATCATTCCTCCTTATTTTTGCCATCCTGATATTTCTGCCTGTATTGTAGTTGTTAAATATCGGGATATCGAGTGAAAGAAAGAGTGCCTGGCTGTTATTGTTTTTTAGCTGCTGGGAAAAGGAGTCCTGCTCAGGAACTCCTTCACTTATAACTTTATAATATCCGGTAAACAGGGCTCCGCCAACTGACAGGTTTGGGGCAAGTCTTCCCCTGGCAGCCGCAACCTGCCTGCGCGACGCCATCAACTCATAATTTATTGCCTTCAGGCGAGGAAGGGTTTGAGAAGCAATATTATATACACTGTCAATATTAAAACTATCGTCAGTGATAAGTGTATTTTCAAGATCAGGCATAAGCAGATCAAACTCTTTTCCCGGTTCAAGCTGCAGCAACTGTTTAAGAGATGTAACAGCCTGGTCTGAAGTATTTTTGGCAATTGTGTAAGAGAGCCTGTCTTCTGAAGCCCTGCTTTCTAACTCGAATTGCTTTGAAAGAGCCTCTTTGCCTGTTTCAACCAGTTTGAAAATTCTGAAAAGCTGTTTTTCAGAAAGATCCAGCTGCATCCTGGCCGCATCTTCAAGTCCCTTTGCGTATAATACCTGGTAATATGCTCCAAGAATATTAATTATCAGAGTGTTCCTGGTTACTTTCCCGTTTTCCAGACCAGCTTTGAGCATGAACTTATTTGCTGAGATTGTATTAAGAGTGGCAAAGCCATTAAAGAGCTGAACAGATGAGCTTAAGGAGTAAGAATTACTGAGGTTCTGCTTGAAAGTGATAAGGTTTGTAACAGGGTCAATTGACCTTCCAAAGCCGACACGGGCATCAGAATTAAAATTGAGCGATGGAAGCACTTCCATCTTTGCCTTCAGAAAGTCTACCTCAGCTGATTCTGTCAGAAGCATCTGCCTTTGAAGCCCGATGTTTCTTTCTACGGCATAATCAATGCAATCCTGAAGGGTCCATTTCTTTACTTCCTGAGCTGATATTCCGCTTTGACTCAAAATAAGATATAATATGATTAACGAGACAAACCTTTTCATTTAGAGTTATTAAGTTTCTTTGAAATGTTCAAAATTGATGCCATGTTTTTAAATAACACTGAATCAATATGATATCCAGTTAGCTGATTTCCGTTAATGTAAAAATAATAGACAATAAAATGTATGAAAAATAGACAATTAACTGAGTTTCAATCTGCTTCTTAACTGAGGGAGTTATAGATGCAAGTTATATTCCGGTTATGATTACCAGATCCCTGGAATGAGTCTGTATCTTGTTTTATGCAGATAGTCTTTATATCCTTCAAGATTCTCAATAAGAAATTTCTCTTCACTTAAAATCCTGAAGAGAATTAATATAAGTAATAAAACGGATCCAATCAGAGCCCAAAAGGAACCAAGGGCAATTGGCGTAAATCCATACATAAGCAGACTTCCAACATACATTGGATGACGAACAATAGCATATGGACCCGTAGTGATTACTTTCTGGCCGGGGTAAACTTCAACAACCCTGGATGCATAACTGTTTTCCCTGAAAACCCTGATTACAATTAAATATCCGGCAAGAACAAATATATCCCCGATAATTTCCAAAAACAGTGGTACATCTGACCAGTTGTAGTATTTATCAAATCCGGGGATCAAAAATACTGGAAGGAAAAGTAACCATCCGACCGCAATAATCAGTTTTTGTTCTTTAACCTTTTCTTTGGTTCTTGTTCTTCTTTCCAGGAAATTCCGGGTCATGTTTAAGGAAATAAATAATGACACTGGAAGCGCCTGAAAACAATATACCCATATAAATCCATGCCTCCCAGTATCTTAATGTTCTGGCCGGGAGAAAGAAGACAATGCATAAAATCATAAAGGCAAGAATAGATCTTATGAGAATCTGTTTCTTTATGGTGCCTTTTGAAGAGGTATTTTCCATGATTTCAGTTTGTTACATTTTTAGTTTCTCTTCCATATCTTTAATGTAAGCCAAAGCATTTTCAGCATCCTTCCTGACCATATCATTATTATTTTCCAGGGGATAGTTCTTCAGAACCTCCAGTCCAAGCCTGTAGTACTTTATTGAGCTGGCATAATCTCCTTTCTTCATAAGGATAAAGGCATAGCTGTCGTAAGTATTATAAGACCTTGGAAACTGCAGCATGTTAACCTCAAAGATCTTAAGGGCTTCATTGGGCATACTGAATCTGAAATAGAGTTCGATTCCTAGTTTATTAAGTTCTGATTCGCCGAGATTGTAATTATCGGGCTTCTCTTTAACGATCCTGTAATACACATTTATTGCACTGTCAATTCCACAGTTTCCAATGAGTGAGGCAATATGCCTTGCAACCGATATTTTTGGAAGGATTACATTTTCGCCATAAAGAAGTGAAATTATCTGTCTTCCTATGTCTGGTGCAAATCCGGGGTCTATATATGTATCTGCCCTATGGTTTTTGAGAACCACAACAAAGCTTGAATCATTTAATATCCTTGCCATGTATGAGCCAAATCCGTCGATACTGCCTGAGTGATCAGCAATTACAAGAGAATCTGACACTCCATTTACCATTCTTTTTGAGATGAACCATCCGTAGCCATAGTTACCCGGCTGGTATGGTTTGAAAATCCCTGTAAGAGATTCATGCGGAATCAGTTTATCCGAATACAACGCTCTGTCGAAAAGATAGAGATCTTCAACCGTTGAAATAAGCCCTCCGGACCCAGTCGTAAATGATGCATCCACAAAATCGGCGTTCCTGTATCCGTAAATGAGCTTGTATTCATATCCTTTGACAAGTCTTGATTCAACCAGACTGTTGTCATACTGACCAGTACTTTTCATCCCTGCTGGTTCAAAGATCTTTTCTTTCAGAACGTCAGCATAGGATTTACCAGAGACGGATTGTATGATGTATGCGAGGATATTGTATCCGAAATTGGAGTATTCGAACCTGCTTCCGGGTTTGAACAGCAGTTTGGATGTTTCGGCATAATTTACCATTTCCCTGAGGTCATGATGAAGCCTCTGCTTAATCAACTCCTCCTCCGGATCAAGGTTGCTCCTGATTCCGGATGAATGAGTCAGCAGCTCATGTATAGTTATAGAGTCGCCCAGTTGTCCGGCATAATCCGGGATATAATCTTTTATTTTGCCGTTCAGGCTGATTTCCCCTTCCGAAACCATCTGCATTATGGCCAGGGCAGTAAAAGCTTTGGAAAGCGAGGCAATTTTGAACTTTGTATCAGTTGTATGAGGAATATTCCAATCCCTATCGGCAATACCAAAGGCTTTCTTATATACTACATTACCTTTTTGTGAAACAAGAACCGCACCATTGAATATTCCATTCTGATAATAGCTGTTAATCAGCTGGTCGATCTTTTCAGAAATATCCTGGCCATATCCCGGTGAGCAGGTTAGGAGTGCAGTGATAATTAATACTATGGATTTTCTGATTCCCATTTTGATAAAACTGATTTATTAAGGTTTCTTGTTATAACTAAAAGACGGAGCTACAGATATAAAGATGCAAAACAGCAACCTGATTAATTCACCGGCTGATATCTAATTGTATATTTTTTTCGTTTTTCATTTCAATAACTAAACTCCAAACTCCAGATCATCATCCACTGACTCCGTATGTAGCAAATACCGGAATAATAATCATCAGGTCGGCGCCTGCATGGATAAGCATTGGGGCAATTATGCTTTTGGTATATTGCATAGCATATCCGCATATCATACCAAGGATAAACGTAATCCCTGAAAAAAGAATGGCATTTGGCTGGTAAATAACTGTAAGATGAGGTGCCGCAAAACAAACAGAGGTTAAAAGTATGGACCAGAAGGGTTTGAAGAAGGCATTTAACCTTTCAAGCAAGGCACCTCTGAAGAGAAGCTCTTCCATAAATCCGTTGGCAATTACGAATAAAAGTACCCATAGCCAGTTTTTACATACAAATCCTGCTTCAGGTTTCTGTTGCGGATTATTCAAAGCAAAATATCCGAATAACAGGAAAAAAAGAATTCCGGTAACAAGACCTGCTATTAACCTTCCTTTTGTAAGGTATAAATTTTTCAAAGTGTATCCGGCAAGCAAAAACGAAACGATTATTACGGAACTTATTATAAATGAATCGCTTAATTTGATAAGCGCAAAGCCTTCAGAGGTTTCCTGATTAAGGTTCCAGAAATCAGGTGTAAAAGGCATAGCTATCAGGAATGCAAGATTCAGCACAAGTAAAGCAAAGGAGAGATCCCTGGCTTCAATTTGATTCCTTCTGGAAAAATATCTCCATAAAATAAAGAATGCAATCAGAAAGAAGATTCTGATTACCAGTTTAAGGGTGGAAGGTATAGGGGTGAAAAAGGTCATGCAAACCAGCAACATAACTAGTGCGATTCCGATGTATTTAAAGAGTTTATTGCTGTTCATAACTATCTCATTTATTAATTAGTCGATTATATTTATTCCATTCTATATTTACGAATGTAATTCTATTTTATTTACCTGTGAGTAAATTTATGGAATAATTATATTTATCTCCAAAGAAATCAACGGATTGCAGGTTGTAGTTGATGGTTTGCAGGTTTGATTATATTGCTTTCCATTTACGGATTAATGAAGAAGATATTCTTTTGCATAAAATTACTGGCATGATTAAGTGATATCAATTTGATATCATTTTGATATCTTTTTGATATCATTTTGAAATAACAGTCCCCAATTGGTAACATTAAAATACTACCTCAATAGAAAATGGATTGCAGATTGAATTGCGGCGCCTGCTGTATTGCTGTTTCAATTTCATCACCAATCCCCGGAATGCCAGATGGAAAACCAGCTGGCGTCAGATGTATTCACCTCCTTGATGATTACAGGTGTTCTCTGTACAATAGTCCTGAAAGGCCAAAAGTATGCGGAGATTTTAAAGCAGAACCGGAGTTTTGCGGAAGCCACAGGGATGAGGCATACCTGATACTTTATAATCTCAGTAAATAGGCAAAATTGTCATGCAAGTTCTGCAAGTTTTGCATGTTGTGCAAGTCAGACCTAAAAGACCTGCAAAACCTGCAAAACCTGCAAAACCTGCATAACCTTCTTAATTAGTTCCTGTCCCAGAAAAGTTTCGTTGCAGCCAGATCGCCGCCTATGGCGGTAGCTGCAGCTGTGTAGTTTTCCAGGTTCATCTTGTTTTCATTGTACGGATATGGCATCCTTTTAGGGATATCTGAATAAGCCATCCCTTCCGGAGGGTAAAGGAGCGGGAAGTCAAGCCTTCTGCATTCAGCCCACGATTCCACCCCTCTGTCGAATAAACCCAGCCACTTCTGGTTTCCTATCTTCTGTTTGAAGGTTCCCACCGCTGTGGCATAAGCAACAGATGTCTGTGCCAGATACGAAGCAGCAGCAGCATCGGGTACACCCCAGTATTTCATGCTTGCCAGGATAGCATTATTGTAGTGTCCTGCAGCATCACCGGGAACTCCGAACAAACTTCTTTCCGCTGCCTCAGCCAGAAGGAACTCCACCTCCACATAGTCGCACATAATAACCGGATATTTGGGATCAATCCTGATTAAATCGGCGAAATGAGAATATCTGGAATAGCTTGATGCCCCTGCTTTTCCGTATTGGAGGCCGACATACGCACCATTATATTTAGTAAACCAGATATCACGGCGGGGATCGTTCAGGGAATTCGAGTATAATAAACTCGTTGTAATAGGAATTAACAAGGGGAGTGACTCCTATATAATGAAGAATGGCACTTTCCGACTGATCGGAAAAGACTCCGGAAGCAATTGCCTCCTTAATAATTGTTGATGAATTGGATGCAGGTACTTCGGCAAGTCTCATTCCGATTCTAAGTTTTAACGAGGCGCCGAATTTCTTCCATAAACCCACATCTCCGTTATAAAGAACATCAGCAGTTCCAAAACCATCATAGTTTGCGTCAAGATTTGCAATAGCCCCATTCAGTTTTACCACGAGATCTTTGTACACAGTAAATGCATCATCATATTTTGGACGGCTGTTTTCCGATCCCATCAATGCTTCAGAATAAGGGACATTGCCGAAGGCATCAACCAGTACCTGGTAAGCATATACTGAGCATATATCAATAATTGCCAGCTTATTCTTCTTTTTGCCAATTTCCGTTTCCGAAGGAATATTTGTTGCTTCAAGCTTTACTCTCGCCTCTTTAAGATTCATAAGAACATCCCTGTAAAGAACTCCCCAATAGGTGTCAGGGATCTGTCTGTCCTGAAAATTATACCGGCTTTCCTGAACATAAGTGACTTCAGATTGATATTGAACAAGCAGCCTTGAAATATTGTCGTTTACATTGATATCGCCAATGAGACTATCGAGGGCCACCAGGGCAGTTGTAAAGACTGCTTCGGGGGAAATTACTTTGGGATATTTTGGATCAATATTGTCGGGAAGTTCACAGGAACTTACAAGGACAACAAGGATTATTAACAGATATTGAATTTTCTTTTTCATTTTATTAATTGTTAGAATGGATTAAAAGCTTACAGATATGTTAAGACCCAGAGTCCTTGTAGAGGGATAAGCTCCGTCGGCTATGCCCTGTATATTGCCGGCGCTCAGGCTTGCTTCAGGATCATAATAAGGCATATTCTTATGAATTATCCAAAGGTTTCTCCCTACAATTGAAATAGAAACCCTCGAAACCGGACTATTTGCAAGTAGTTTTGAAGGCAGCGAATAGCTTAAAGCTACCTCACGGAGTTTGACATATGATGCATCATAAATATAGGCAGCTGTCGGGAGATAGTCATACTGAAATGCACCATACCAGTCTCCGGCCCAGACATATGTAGTATTCGGACTACCGTTTTCATAAACTCCTTCATTCACTATACCGCCTCCATCTTCAACCGGATCCCTTTTTGGTTTACCCTTATCATTCAGGCCGGCTGTCTCGGCAAAGATTCCGGTTGCCAGACCATATTGCATATCAACTGAATATAGCTTTCCTCCTTGTGAAATATCAACAAGTCCGGAAAGTGAAATTCCTTTATATTTGAGTGTTGTCGTAATACCTGCATTCCAGTCTGGCAATGTCGATCCGAGAAGGGCAATCGGATCATCTCCCTCGAGGTACATCCCATCTTCGTCGACTGTTTTTTTACCATTTGTATAAACAAAATCAGAACCGCGCAACATTCCATAAGGCTGGCCGACCACGAGATTTGTACTTATGTCCCACTGCGAGTTGAGAAGGATGTTTTCCACACCTTCATAAAGACTCTTGACTCTATTCACATTTTTAAACCAGTTTGCCTGAAGATCCCAGTTGAAATCCCCTGTCTTTATCACTGTTCCTGAGAGTGAAAGTTCAATGCCCTTGTTCTCAATTTCTCCTGAATTGACATATCTCTGGTTATAGCCTGACGCCCGGCTGATGTTAACCGGAGTGATCTGGTCAATACTGTTTGTTTTATATAAGGAGAGGTCGAATCCGAATCTGTTATTAAGAAATTTTGCTTCAAGGCCTGCTTCAACACTTTTGGTCCTTTCAGGCTTTAGTTCCGGATTCTGCAAAACCCTGTTTACAAAGTACCGGCCATTAGTTTCCCAGTTGGCTTTCTGTCTGTAAGTCGAGTTAAGACTGTAAACCGGGGCATCATTTCCTACTTCGGCATAATTGAGCCTCAGCTTAATAAATGAAAAGACATTTGATCCTTTGATTCCTGGCAGTTCAGAAAAGATAAAACTCGTTGATACTGAAGGATAAAAATAACTATTATTATTTTCAGGTAATGTCGAAGACACATCATTACGTCCCGAGACATCGACATAAATCAGGTTTTTGTAACCTAATGACAGGTTGCCGAACAGACTGTTTACCCCGGATAGCATTTCATATTCGGTACTCTGAATCGGTGACCTTGAATTATAAAGATTATAGAGTTCCGGAACAATCAATCCTCCAAGGGTTGACGCATCAGTCAGTTTGCTTGTGGTTCTCCTTATATTAGAGC
>Ga0315288_10006273_pt1 | contig 15091 bp, 20 predicted proteins | sample YL17G11_20_MG_FD_203454 | JGI IMG/M metagenome (GOLD analysis project Ga0315288, IMG submission 203454) | Sediment microbial communities from Yellowstone Lake, YNP, Wyoming, USA - YL17G11_20 | ecosystem: Environmental > Aquatic > Freshwater > Lake > Sediment | place: USA: Wyoming | collected... | reverse complement strand
CCACTTTCACAAAGTTGACGTACCCGTTCGAGTCGATGTATTGAAACAATGACCCCCAGATTTCGGACGTCGGTGCGCGAGTACCCGTGCTATACAGCAACGCCGCGTTGTAAGCGTTGAGCTGGAGATAGCGGTCGCCGTGGGGTCCACCAGGCGCCACCGTCGAGTGGAACAAGCTCTCGCCGAACAGGCTGGCCATGTCAGCCGTTGCGATCTGCCCCCATCCCAACATGCGCTCTATCGCCATTGCTTCCCTCTTGGCAAAGGCTTCGTACACGCGAACGCCACACCCCACGGCGCAGGCCGAGTGAGTGTGGCGTAGTTCCGTCCCCGACCTTCGCGCATGGCCCCTCCGGTCTGGTCGGCGACGGCGTCGGCGACGAGGTTACTGTCCCGGCGGGGGCACCAGGTTGCCGAAGGCGTCGCGCGTGTAGCCCTGCGCGGCGATGAAGGCCTCGCCTTCGGCGATGCTGGCGATGGCCTCGTTGCGGAGCACCGTCACGAACTTGAAGAACTGCTCCGCCTGCCACTCGGCCAGCGTGCCGGCCGGGTGCGTCGTGAGCCAGGTCTCGAACGTGTCGTCGGCAGGCCGCGTGCGCTTCCAGATGGCGTACAGCGCACTCACGCCCGCCACGATGACGGGCACCGCGACGTTGACCTGGCCCAGTCCGGCGACGATGAGATCGATGTAGGGAATCGGCCCCTTGGTCGTGGGTTCCGGCATCACGCGCCTCCTGTGGCCGGGACGAGCACCGGCACGTTGGCGCGGATCGTCCAGATGAGCTTCATGGTTTCCGTGATCAGCGCAGCGATCTGTTGCCGTGCCCCTGCGACCGTCGGCGAGATGGGGTCAAGAATCTGCTTCATCAGCGGCTCCATCTCGTTGATGATGGCGTTCACGTCCTTGGCTGCGGCCGCCTTCGTGATGGCGTCCATCGCGTTCTGGTAGGCCGTGAGCGAGTCGGCGAGCTTCAGCCCGAGCTTGGCGCCTTGCACACACGCATCCACCGACTTCACGACCGCATCCTTCGGGAGGAGGTCGTCCAAGCCGATGATGGTGGATTGAATCGTGTGGATGCTTTTGACGATATCGCCCGCGTAGACCGCGACGACGGTCTGCGGCGACGACATCGGCGGCACCTTGTCGGCGGTCTTGCAGCCGCTCGATAGCGGTGCCACTCCACAGAGTAGGACCGCCACGAGCAGGAACGTCAGGAATCTTCGCACAAGCCTCCTCCTTTTCCGAAGTGGTTTACCTTTACGCGCGTAGGGTCGGGTTGCTGGCGTCGATCTTCGCGAGCAACTCGCAGATGTTCTGAATCAGGCTCACGGTCGCTGGCGCCACGGCCAGCGACAGCGCGAACAGCAGCTGATGCCAGAAATCCATCGCCGGCATCGGGGCACCGAGGGCCGCGCCCACCGCAGACGTCGCGCCCGTGACTCCAGCCGTGAGGAACCCCAGCACGGACTGGAGGTACACGCGGACGCAGCGCACGAAGGCAATCTTCCAGGCGGGCATGGTGACGATGGTCACGGCCGCCTGCTGCTTGTCGGTGGCGACGTCGGCGCGTGCGGTGATGACGGTCTTCGTTTCCTCAGGCATATGGTCACTCACTCCTTTGCGATGGCACGGGTGCGTTCGTTGCGCTCGTGCGTCCGCTCAATGCGCTCTTGGGTGCGCTCCAACCGTTCTTGCTCGCGCTCCAGCCGTTCGGCGGTTCGCTCGAAGCGCTCGGCGGTGCGCTCGATGCGCTGCGCCACAAGTTCATCGATCTTCTGCAACTCGTCGTAGCGCTCCACGCTCTGTCGTTGCACGGTGCGCGTCCGCCATTCCAGGTTGAGATGGAAGGCGACGAGGAGGTTCCACGCGAGCACCCCCGCCGCCGCGAGCGTGCCCCCTGTCCGGTCATCCATCGCGATCAGCGCGATGCCGATGCCGACCGAGATCGCGCCCGCCACCACGCGCGTCGTGGACACGATGAGATGCAGCCGAGCCGCCGCCGCGAGCGATCCGTTCTGCTTGATCCGCGTCAGGCCGATCCGTTCGTGATGCGCGGTGTACCACGCGAGGGTGGCGAACACGAAGACGACCAGGCCGCTGAGCGTGATGGCCCACTTGAGCCCCGTGATGATGATGTCCAGCGATGGCATCCTGTGTTACCCGTGATCCTTGTGTGTGCTGCGCGCGACCCGCGCAAGGGTCGCCTCGGTCTTGAGGCGGTGGACGACCCGACGGTCGTTGATCATCGCTTCGACGGCATCAAGCCTCGCCGCCAACGCCTCCGGCGACTGGTCATGCGGGGTGTCCTCTCTGGCCGTTGCCGCAGCATCGGCCACACTCGTCGGAACGCCACGTCGCAACAGGATCATCAATGCACGGAACATGGCATGCCTCGTCACGACCCCGCGACGCGCTCCACCACCCCGACGGCGCGAAGCGTGACGCTACGGTACGCATCGTTTTCGGCCCGCAATCTGTCCCGATCCTCGCAGACATCCTTGTAGTATCTCCCCGGCACCCAACTGCCATCGAGGATCTGTCGAATCCCCGCGATCCCGAACTTGTACACGATGACCGAGTTCAGCAGGAGCATCGCGACGACGCCGCCCTTTTCCAAGATGACGAGAACCGCAGGGATGTCAGGCATCAGCGACTCCTAGTCAGGCAAGAAATCCAATACCCGGTTCGTCCATCCGTGCCGCCATTTCAAGTTCGTCGTCTGCCGCATCTCCTTCGGGACGCCGACACACATCGCGTCCAAGAGACGGTGCATTCTCTCACGGATCAGCGCCTTCCTGAGGCGATTCGGTTGACGCAGCGCGAGAGACAGCGAGGCCAACGTCACGGGGCCGATCTCGCCGTCCATTGGTACGCCGAGGACACCCTGAAGCACATGCACGGCGTTCTCTTGCCCTTGCAGCACAGCCATGTCCACGACGAAGTCTTGCACCCAGTCGTCCGCAATCAAGTCGAAGTGCCACTGTTCGATGTACTCACTCGCGTAGATCGCCCGCGCGACCGAGGCGTCCAGCGTTTCGACCTCCTCTGCCGTGACCGGCCGGCCCAGTAGTCGTTCAAGGTCCGCCTGCGTGATGCCGCCCTTTGTCGGCCCCCCACGATCAGCGGGATCATTGCTGAACGTGGGCCAGCCTTCCCGTACCATCACGAGGTCGATAAGCGCGTCATTGGTCATCGCGGGTCCTCGATGGCATCGACAATCTCAGGCCACTGCTGCCGTGTACGCGCCACGCCTTCTTCCTGCATTGCCACGTACTTATCGATGATCTCTTGACTCAAGCCCGACGAGATCGACGGCGCGTACGCCTCGCTGAACGTCACGGGCACGGCCTTCTTGAATGGCTTCCCGATGGGCGTGGCGACCTTCGGCTCCAGCACGCGCTCGTCTCCCGCTCGCAACGCGACGGTGCGCGCACGGTTGATCAACGCCCGCACATCCTGTAGCGGCGTCAGCGACGTGGGTTCGCCCGTGCGGTCGATCACGACCCGCACGTCGCGGATGTCTTCGGGTTCATCGTCCACCATGTTGCCGTCCAAATCGCGCACGCGCATCGTCGTCTCCTACTTCTTCGTCGGCGGCTTCGTGGGGGCGGTCAGGAACGTCGCCGAGACATGGTCTCGGGCATCCGACAGCGGTTCGCCCTCAGGCGGATCGAAGATCGGGCTGTCGTCATCCTCGGGAAACGCCGCGAACGCCGCCTCCATCTCGCGGTTCAGGCGATCTTGTTCCTCACGCTGCTTGGTAGTCATGCTCCCTCGTCAGTGTCGTCATCCTCGCACGCACAACGCGCGAGCGATGCCGCATATTCGGCTTCGCATTCAACGCCCGATTGACGCTGCGCATCGCCAGGGCGAACGCCTCCGGCGTCGGCACCTCGTCTGTCGCCCAATCCGGCACGAACGCCGCGCGGAGCGTCGTCTTCCCGCCGCTCTTGAACCATGACCACCCACTCAGGCCGCGTTGTGCCATCATCGTTCCGATTTGCGCCATCTGCCGCTCACGTAGGGGCGTCTCGAACGTGATCTCGTGCGCGGGATCGGCCCCTTGCCCTGGCTGGATCATCAGCACGCTGTCCTGATCGTACTTGCGAGCCTGTGCTTGGAGCAGCTTGAGCGCCTCGCCGTTGCCGTTGTAGCTCGTCACCCATGTGGCCTCGCGCCCGCCGCCCCACGCGCCGAGTCCAGGCTTGACGACCGCATCGCGCACGGTCGGGATGGCCAGCAGCGCACTCTTGAACACCTCCATGTCCTTGAACACCATGCGGTCGGTCTTATGGCCTGGGTCTTCCTCGGGCCGTTGGGAGGTGATGCCCACGACATGCTCCGGGGTGGCCGCACGGCGCCGCGCGGCGGACCGCGCCTTGCGCTGCTCGTTCCACTTCGTCCAGTTGTGGCCCAAGTCGAACAGCGCCCATTCCGCGCCCACGGTGCGCCCGATGGCCTCCAAGTCCTCCCGCTTCATCGGCACTCACTTCGCGAGCGACTTGAGCTGCCAGTCGTGCTTCAGATGATGCGCCAGCCGCTCGTCGCAGAAGTTCGCCAAGCCATCATCGCCAGCGGCGAGCGCCGCGACCTTGGTCGCCTTCAGTCCCGCCATGACGCCGACGTTGGCCTCCGTCAGGCCCGCGAGCATGGGCACCGCCTCGCCACCCGTCGCCATTGGCGGCATCGCCGTGTTCGCATTCAGCGTGTCCGCGAACGAGGTCGGGGCGTATCCGCCGTGCTGCCGAATGGCCTCCGCGAACGGATCGATGGCCCCGAACACGTCCTCGTAGAGATCACCGAAGAAGTCGTGCATCGAGGCGAACTCACGCCCTTCGATGTTCCAGTGGGCGGCGTGCGCCAGGATATACATGCCGTAGCTCGACGCGAGCAGCGCCCGCAGCGCGTTGATGAGGCCGACTTCGGTCGGGTTCGGCACCTGCATCATCGGCGTGGGCGTCGGCGCTGGCGTGGCCATCTGATCCATGTCCAACAGCACCGCGCGTCCCAGATCGGTCATCTTGCGGATCGGCTTGCCGATGGTGCCACGCGGCGGAGTGGCCGATGCCTTGAACGGCTTGCCGAGCGACCCCTTGCCGTTCCACACGAACGGCTCGTTCGCGGTCGGATCGTCACTCAGCAAGCTCGGGCCGAGCGCCGCCGTACAGATCGCGAAGGCGTTCGCGCCAGGGTTCTTCGCCTGAACCGACGCTACGCACGAATCCCACTTGGCCGTGTGATGGCCCTTTCCAGGCATCGCATTCCTCCTCTTACCCAGCCGGTCGGCGCGGGTCTTCGCCGTCGTTCGTGCAGATGTCACGGCCCAAACCGTCGAGCGTTCGACGCCAAATCCGGTCAAGCCCACTCGTGCGCGGTTCGTCGCCATCGGGGAAGGTCGTCGTGTCCACGCCCTGCCGATCGTCCTTGCGCGTGTCACTCAGCGTGCGGTTCGGGCGCGTGGTCGCTGCCAGCGCCTCCGCCCGCTCGTCCATCATGTCGTCGGTCCAGTCCTGCGTCATCGCGGCCTCACGTCACCGAGGCCGAGGCTCGTTCCACTCCCGCACGCCCCAACGGCCGTGTGGCTTTGGCTTCGGCTTCGTGGTCTTCGGCGCGACATGGGAGGTGTCCACCTCTGGCCCGCGCATCACATGGTCAATGTCGAACGGATCGACCGGATCGCCAGGGTCCGTGCGAAGCGCCTCTTGCGACGCCGCCTTCGCCGCCGACTTGGTTTCAATGCGCTCTGCCCGAGTGGCCGTCGGCGCACTCTCTGGGTCGGGTCCGTAGTCAAGACCGACGACGGCATGATGCGCGACAGCGGCCTCCTCGTGCGCACGGGCCGCACCCGCGTCTTCGTCTGCGCCGTCGTCGTCACCCGCCGCCTTCCCCGCCGCTTCCGCCGTGCGGTAACTGGCGGCGGCGGCCGCGTGTTCGTCCTCAGCGGTATCGGAATCATGGGCCTCAACGGCCCGACGCGCCGATGCCCGTGCCGCCTTACGGGCGGCGTTCCACTTGGCCCACGATGCGGCATCAAGGTCAAGACGCAGCCCGACCCTCGCCAACTCCTCACCCACCAGGCGACCGGCAGCTTCTAGGTCTTCGGTCTGCATGTTCGCTCCCATCGCCACGCCGTAGCGCTCCATCTCACGCCTCGCCACGCCCGCAGCCACCCAATCGCCTGCGGCTTTCGCACGTTGCCACGCGTCTTGCGCCTTCGCCACCATCGTCTTCCGACGCCGCTGTAGCACTTGCGCCTTCATCCGCGGGGTCGGCGTCGGCTGAGCCTCCAGCTTCCCCCGCTTGGCATTCCACTTCGACCAGTCCAAGTCAACCGAGTTGTCGGCGCGCTGTCCACTCATGGCCTGCCGCCTCTTCCTTCTTGACGTCCATGTCAGACCCCTCGCCGCTCATCGATCCGCCGATCCGCTTCAGCGTCAGCGGCCGCCTCGTCCGCGTTGGCCTCATCCTCAAAGACCTGCGACTGATATTCATCGAAGTGGTCCTTCGCGTACTTCAGCGCTTCCTGCTCCGCGAACGTCTTCAGGTCTGGCGTGATCTTTATGGCCCCAGTAGAACCCGTGACCGCCCTGATCTCAACACTCTCATTGTCGATATCGAACGAGGCGCCGGACCCAGGATAATCGAAGGTCGCCCGCTCCCCAGGCTCCAAGGTGCCGGTCGCCTTGTACGTGAAGTCGGCCGTAACCTCTTGGCCCTGCCACTGGATGTTCACGCCATCCTCGGTCTCGAAATCGCGCTCATTCGCCCGCCGAGGACGGGTGCGGCGCTTGGCCTTCCGCTCAGCATTGAACTTTTCCCACGACTTTGAGTCGAGATCGAGGCTGGCACTCTCCGCGCCGAGCGCGGCCCCTGCCGCCTCTAAGTCTTCCTTCTTGATGTCCATGTCAACCTCACACCCCGTGCGGTTTGCTGTCGTGCGGCGCGGATGAATGCCCGTCGAGCTTCGCCGCATCGGCGGCCATCTTCGCGTCGATCTCGGCCTCCAGCGCAGCGTCGTCCTGCTCCGTCCACGGGTCATCGATGACGGGCACCAATTCGCCCTGCTCGTTCTTCTCGAAGCCGTTCGCCATCTTGAACTCCTGCATCGCGAGATTGATTTCGTCCTTGAGCGGGGGACGACGCAACCCGCCCGTGAGCTTGTCCCACGTATCGCTGGCAGGCGCGGGTGCGGTCGTGGCCGTGGCCCGAGGTGTTCGCGCGCGTCGCGGAACCGCCGCGCGCTCCAGCCGCGTCTGCAACGTCGAACTCACCGCCGCCGCCTGTCCCGCACGCGCCATTGACGACTCGCGCATCGCTCGCCGATACGCCGTGGCCTGCACCATCGCACCCGCCGCTTTCTTCGCATCGCCCTGCGAGGACGCGAGCCGCGCTTCCTCCAGCCCGAACTGCACTCTCCGCGCCAGCAGCATCGGGTCGCCGCCGTAGCCAGGCTTCGCGTCGTTCGTCGCACGCATCGCCTTGGCGATGCAGTTGCGCGTCATAATCGTGATGCCGCCCCAGCCGGTCAGCTTCGCCGCCGCGCTGTTCGTCATCGGCCCCGTGAGCGGGTCTTCGCCCGCTTCCGCGTTGAACTCGCGCTCCATGACCGACTGAAGCCGCTGGGCGATCTGCACTTGGGCGGCGTGATCGCCGCTGGCCTTTGCCCCCGACCACTCGTTCGAGATGGTCTCGGTCTCGGCGACCACGGCGTCGCGATGCATCTTCTCGGCGGTGCGGTTGCCCATCCACGCGGGACCACGCCCCGCCACAAGTCCCTGCGTCGTGCGGGTGACCGTGCTGGTATCGACGCCCGTGGCGCGTTGCACGGCATCGCGCACCATCGCCGCGTGCGGATCGTGACCTGGCTGGCCGCGACGGGCGACCGTTCTGGCCGTCGCTCGACCGGCGGGAGTGGCGACGTTGTGTGTGCGTCCGGTTCGCCCCTTCTTGCGCGCCTCGTTCCACTTCGTCCAGTCAAGGTCTACGCGCTGCTCGGCGATTTCAGCCCCGACGATCTCGCCAGCCGCTTCAAGCGCCTGCTTCTGGTTCTGTTCCTTCGCCATTGCTCCTCCACGCTCGTTCGCCATTTCAGCTCCCGATGTAGGTGCCCGTGTTCTTGCCGCCGATCCGAATCTGGCCGGTGGCTGGGTCAACAACCTCACGACGCGCATCGGCCGACCCAGGCGCGGCCCCCGTGCCGTGACCGCCAGTCGCCGCCGCCGCCGACCGACCCCGCCTTCGCCCACTAGGACTGAGGGGCGTCTTGCGTGCTGATGCTTCTGAGATGGGTCGCCCCAGTTCATCGGTCATCGCGGATCGTCTGGGCAGTTCTGGGTACCGCTTTGCTTTCGACGCCAGATGCCGATCCAGCATCGCGTCGTCCTCGCCATGATGCGCGGTTCCGCTCGCCGTGCTGGTGCTGGTGTGCCACTTGACCTGCCCGCCCGGACTGACGTTCACGGAAATGTTGTGCGGACCATTCTTGTAGGTGTGGGCCACGTAGGCAACGTCGTTCCCGTAGCCATTCATGATCGGCGTCGAGTGGCTGTACGTGTAGCCGTGCTTGGTGATGGTGGCGTCGTGCGGATTCTGCGCGTGGGTGGGGTCTTCACCCTGACCGCTACTGTTGACGTTCGTCCATCCCCGCCGTGCGGCGTTCGCCGCCGACGTGCGGGAACCGCTGAACCGCGGCGTGGGATCGGCGGGGTCGTCCTCGCCGGGCAGGAGTCCCGCCGTGCGTGGCGGGGTCGGCGGTGTGGCTGAACGGCGCCCATCGGGTGTATTGGGCGACCGCTGCCCATGCTGTTCTTCGTAGTCGCGGTTCACATCGTTGGCGGCGGCACGATTGGCGCGGCGACCTCGGGATGCCGCACGGCGCTGCGCGTTCCACTTGGCCCACGACGCGGAGTCGAGATGCATCCCGATGGTGGCCAGCTCCACGCCGATCCGCTCGCCCGCACTCTTGAGGTCGCGTTCGTTCGCCATGTTCAGTCCTTCACACCCAGCGCCGCCCGCCAGCCCGGGATTTCCTTGATGTTTCAGTCCTTCACACCCAGCGCCGCCCGCCAGCCCGGGATTTCCTTGATGTCGCTCCCGCCCGCCCGTTCCTTGCGCCAACGACGGGGTCGTATGCGCGGGACGACCGCGCGTGCTCGCGCACGCTGGGCTTTGGGCTTCGGGCCTTCCTCCGTGCCATCCCACGGCTTCGTCATGTTCGGCACCTTCAGCGTGGCGACCTTCCGCATGCCGTCGTAGCGGAACACCATCGTGGACCCCGGCTTGAAGTCGGTGATGGACACCGTGCCCGCCTGCGTGGCCGTATGCAACGTGACGTCGCGCCCAGACTCAATGTACTTCTTGATGAGCGGCCCAGACTTCAGCGCCCCTTCGCGGTGGCCCGGCACCGTCACCACATTCGTATCCATCCCACTCACCAGCGTGCCGTTGATCGGCCGCGGCGTGCTGAGCGCCGGCATATCGGGCACCACGCGCTTGCGTCCAGCCCCGCTACCCGCCATGCGAGCGCGTGCGGCGGCAGCATCATCGTCGGCCCCGAACTCAGCCATCGCCTCGTCCATCGGATCGTGCCGCGTGCGATGCGCCGTGGTCGAAGGCGCGGGCGGCTTCGTGACCTTGCCACTCAGCGGCTCCGACTGGCCGCTCTCAGCATTGGCCGCTGACCCGACTTGGTTGCGGCCTTGGCCGCGACGGGCCTTGCGGGCGGCGTTGAACTTCTCCCACGACTTCGAGTCGAGGTTCATGCCGACGTTGCGCAGCGAGAGCGCCATCTCCTCGCCCACCGCCCGTCCCGCCGCTTCCAGGTCTTCGCGTTTGATGCTCATGTTCGTCTCCGTGCCAGAAGGAAGGCCCCGATGGGGATGTCGCGTAGGATCTTCTTGCCGCTCACCCTGATGATGACCTTCGGCGGGTTGCCGAAGTACTGAATCGGCGATGCCTTGAAGTCGTCCAGCTTCTTGCCGAACTCCTTCGCCATCTTCGCGAACGACGCCTGACCCATGTCCAAGACACTCATCAGCGCATCGTTCCCGCGATTGACCACGTGGATGACGGGAGCCTTGTACTGGCGGTCCCACGATACGCGCTTGATCTTCCCGCTCCACATCCCGCCGATGAACTTCGGCAGTCCCGCATTGACCTCTGACGTGGCCCTCGCCAACTGCGACTTCAGACCCTCGGGCAAGTTCGACTTCTTGATATTGTCGGTGAGCGTGTTCTGCAACGTCGACACATCCATCTCGCCGCGGGCGAACGCTTCCATCGCGGTGCGGTTCTCCGGCACGTAGCGGAACAGGCCAGGCGTCTTCTCGGGATAAAACAAGGCGACGTTGTCGGCTAAGCGGCAACTCGATGCGAGCTTGTCGTTCTCCCAGTCCATATCCTTCGCGTCGTGCGTGGCGATGATGCTCGACGTGCGCTTCGCTGCCTCAGGCCCGAACGCCTTCTCCACCAGCGGACCGACGTTGGCATCGAAGTGCTGCTGGCTCCAATGGCCGTGGCCTTTGTCCTGCCAAGCCCGCGCCGGATCGGTGAGATAGCCGGTGTCGTGGAACGTCGCCACGAGGGCGCCGATGATGCGATCGTTGGTCGTGCCGCCCGACGCGCGGAGTAGATCGTCGGTCGTGCGCAGGTTGCCGTAGAGGTGGTGAATGCCGTGGTCGCCCAGCACGCGCGTGGCCGCTTCGACTTCTTGCGCGATGAGGGCATCGGTGGCCATGCGCACCAGCGCCGCGCCCGCAGAAAGGTCTTGCGCCCGCGACAGGATACGGTCCGCGATGTTCTCGGCCACATGCCCGATCATCTTGATCGCTTCTGGCGCGAGTTTGTCCGCACACTGATCGATGCGGGCGCGAATGTCTTCAAACGGGTCGCCCGTTTCGGGCCACGGCTCATCCGTCGTCAGCGCAGCGATGCGCTTGGGAATCGCGTTCGTGGCGTCGGCGATGCGGTCACGCTCCGCTTCAGGCGTCTTGGCGTACCATTCCTTGTCGAGACTGGGTGCGGGCGTCGTCCACGCGGCTTTCTCTTCCTCCGTTGTCGGGGTCGCGGTCTTCTTCTGTTCCATCGATCGCGCGGTACGCCCCTTGCGCTTGCGCAGCGCGTTGAACTTCTCCCACGACTTCGCGTCGAGGTCGAGGTGGGCGTATTCCTCGCCGATGATCTCGCCGAGGGTTTCCAGATCGAAGCGACTCGGGCGCATCGTCATCGCTCCTCATCGAAGTCGCGCGGGTCGTCCTGTGGGCGCATGCGGAAGGTGTGTGATTCGCGCACGTCGCCTGGCGCATCGCTGGCGAGGGACGCCCCGACGCGCCGCATGTCGCTCATCTCCGCGTCGTGGATGTACGCTTCTGCGCCAGGATGACCGGCTACGATGTCGGTCACACGCTCGCGCGGTCGCTGCGTGCGGGCCGGATAAGCGTCCTCTTGGCCGACCGGACAGGGTCCGAAGTCGTCCGTATCGAACGCATCGTCGCCGCTATGGTCAAGTGGCGGCCAGCCTACGCTCATGGAAAGTCCTCGCGTCTGGAAAAGGCCAGAGCGGAGCGGCCAGGTCCGGCTCGCGCCCCAGCGACATCCTATGAGGACGTCCCCGCTCTGGCCAACGACTACGGCTTGGTCGGCTGACCGCAGGCTTCGACAACCGCGGGCTTCTTCTTGTTCGGCTTCCCAATCGATGACCCCTTCGCAGCAAAGGGATTCGGCTTCGGGCCGGGCCCGATCACCGACGGCTGACTCGTGACCTCGGGCTTGCCCTCGGTGTCCGAGGCCGGATTCTCATCGGGCTTGCCCGCGACCTCACTCGCGTCCTTCGAGCCGAAGGGCGGCTTCGCGCCAGGGAAGGCCTCGGCCGCCGCCACGCCCAACGCCCCTCCTGCCACGCCATGCGGCGCGGCGGACACAGGCGCGACCGGCGTGTTCATCGGCAGGCCCGCATCGTTCGGCTCAGGAGCCCCGAAGTTGCGAATCGCGCTCAGCTTGGCCGCCAGGCTCAGGCTCTTGTCGGGATTGTCGAACTCCTCCTGGGCCTCGATGCTGAGGAGCTCCATCAGCTCGTCCACGAAGCCCCCGCATTCGTCCAGGCACTCATCGATTTCCTTGACCTTCGCGCTGACCGCCTTCTCATCGATGGGTTCGGCCTCGTCCTCGGCGTCGCCCTCATCCCCGCTCTCCAGATCGGGCAGATCCGGCATCTCTGTGGCGGCGGCCTCGCCCGGTGTGACCGCGAGCGCGACGTTGCTCGGCCCGTCGTCACTCAGCGACGCCATGCCCACCGTCGGCTGGATGCCGCCCGGCGCAGGCACCGTGACCTGACTTGGGATGTCGGACGCTTCAGCCACGGGCTGCGGCGTGGCCGCGACCGCCGCCGCCTCGGCCGACGTGGCGCGCGGCATTATGCCGGTGCGCTCCAGGTGCATCAGCGCACAGAACGAGTTCGGGTTCTCAATGGTGATCCCCGCCGCGTTCAGCGACGGCACGATCTCCGAGATGCAATGCTGGAAGAACTGGCCGTCATCCTGGAAGTTTTGCGTGTCGGGGAGTTCCGACCCCACTTCCAGGTTCGCCGTCTGCAACATGTCGGCGAACTCTTGCCGCGACGGGCCGTTCATGTTCTGCACATCGCGATAGTTGAAGTCCAGCGCTCCCACCGCCGACGCGGGCACGACGTTGCCGGGTTGGTCCACGATGGCGAGCATGGTCTTCCGCACGGAGTCATCGGGCTTGACGGCCCCGAACAGGGCCCACGGCCCGAACTGATCGACGGCGCGGTCGGTCAGCACGGTGGTCTTCACGTGATCGACGACGTTCACCAGGATGAGCTGCCGGTCGCCGAGATCACAGAGAAGTACCCCGTCTGGGCGGCTCCCATGAATGCGAATACCTCTGAACATTCTTCTTCCTCCTTAGCCGGCTTTCGCCGAGTCCTCGTTGGCGCCCGGCTTCGGGGGCTCAGGCCCCGGCGCGGTCGCTGGTGGTGCGCCGATCGGCGCGGGTGCCTGCGGAGGCACCGGCTTCTTCGACTTCCGCGTTTCCGACTCCTCCATCGGCGGCAGATCGAGCAGCTTGCGTAGGAGTTTCTCGGTCTCGTCGTCGGGCGTGAGCCACGCCGACTTCTCAGCCGCTTCCTGCGCCCCTTCTTGCGTTTGACCGGGGGCCTGCGGCTGCTGCTGGCCCGATTTTCCCGGCGAGGCTGACCGCGAGAGCGTGGCGAGCGTGGTCACCAAGTTCTGCAGATCGACGCGCTCCAAGTCGCGACAGGTGACGCGCGGGTACTTCCGCTTCGTCATGTCGAAGTTCAAATCGCAGTTATGAGCGGCCAATCCGTCAATGACGTAGGAGTGAACATCTGCGACTTCAAGATTGAAGACTTGGCCGCGATAGTGCTGCTGTGACACCGACTTGACGCGGTAGTGATGATAGCCGTCGGCACAGAAACTTTTCTGGTGCAGACGCTTGCCTCCATCCGGCGCAACGCCAGATTCGATGAATCGACGCAGGGCGCGGCAATGATCGCCCGACACGATGACCTCCCACGCCTCTTTTGACCGACCAGATGGGGGTCGCCGTTTCAGCCGACAGCTGATGCCAAGCGATTCGATCAGGACGACCAACGCCTCGGCAAGATGGCGAGAGCGCGTGACAGCGAAGCCGAATACGTGTCCCGAGTTTGACTCCCAGAACGACCCATCGCCATTCCAGTATCCAGCCAGTAGCGTTTGCTTGCGGTCTGTTGCCCAGCACGGCGCATCTGGGGGGAGATGCTTGGCGTGGCTGTACTCGCCGCACTCACGACGGAGTTGATCAACGAGATCAGGACACGGGCGTGTCTGCACGATCACCACGTTCCGCTGACGACGAACTGGTCGAACATCCACGCCGCACGAGTCAAGCGCATCGAGAAGGGCGACCACGAATCCTCGACGCTCATCGGATGCGCCCAACGTGAACTGCACGCCTTGGTACTGTGGCTCGCCACCCCTGACTGGCTTGAGATAGCAACCCTCAGCCAAGAACCATCCCATCACCGAACACATCTCTGGCGATGGAGCGGGTGCTTCGACGCCAGGCATCGACACGACTGGCGACAGCAGGTACTCGCCGCGGCAGACCGCAGCCGCATCGCGCCATGTTTGCGTTGATGCGGGGGTCGCTATAGCCGCCGTTCCACGCCGCCCGTACGGATAGCGGTCATCGCTGTACACGGCCATCGTATCGGTGTATCGATTGCGCTGCATGAACAACGGTCGCGCGGCGGCGACCAGCAACGGATGCTCTGGCGTGCAGACGATTGGGTCATGTCCGACCACCTGAATTTCTGCCATCGGACCGTCATAATCACGCACCATCGTTTCGCGCACGACATGGGGCTGACCATCATGTCCAAGGACGAGATCCCCGATGCCGACCTCGGCAATCGGCTTCCGCGTGCCATCGGCCAGCGTCACTCTTGCGGTAGGAGGAAAGCACAGCTGCTTCACGACCTGGTGCTTGAGGTCGGCGCTAATGCCCGCCGCCACGCCGTTCAGGCTGGACACGAACATGTCCGTCAACCGCGACCCGAACCCTAACGTCCCATGCGGGTCCTGCCCCATTGTCAGAAAGCCAGCCAGCACATTGCGGGCGATCTGCTGGTCGTGATGATCGATCCACTGGGACGCGCCCGACCCCGCCGTCGCACTTCCCGTCTTCGGCAACAGATCGTAGGTCACATGCGGCGGGGCAATCAGGTACGCCCGCTCGTTCGCCCGCACGGCTTTCAAGACTTCGACCAAGGCATCGAGGTCCTGCTGGTTGAGCGTGTGGCCTTCTTCCAGTTGGGCGACGGGAATGCCCACGCCCCATCGGTCTAGCCTGACGCCCTCCTGGTGATACGCCTGGTCCTTGAAGTAGAAATTGCGATATATCGGCCTCAAGAGGGACCGCCCTTGGTAGTTGTCGCCTTCACGTTCCAACGTGCAGACCAGACAATACTCAGCGGGGATCTCTAAATACTGAAACGACACCGCCGTGCCGTAGTGAACGGGGGAGGCGTTCGCGACCCCCGGATAGATCCCGCTCAACGGGACGTCGCGC
>Ga0315288_10006272_pt1 | contig 15091 bp, 10 predicted proteins | sample YL17G11_20_MG_FD_203454 | JGI IMG/M metagenome (GOLD analysis project Ga0315288, IMG submission 203454) | Sediment microbial communities from Yellowstone Lake, YNP, Wyoming, USA - YL17G11_20 | ecosystem: Environmental > Aquatic > Freshwater > Lake > Sediment | place: USA: Wyoming | collected... | reverse complement strand
TACACCTTTTTATTATATTTTTACAATCCTTCTCTTGCTACTTGTCTTATTACTAACAAAAGAAAGTATTATTAATCTATAATATATTTTCTTCTAACTACCCCACTAAAGTTTACACTAACCTATCTCTCCCTATCAAAAGACCATAACTTGAGATACAAAAACCTTTTCTTATCTCTATCTATTTAACATAATCTTATGTTAAATGTGAAGACCAGACCCTGATATTTGCCCTCATCAATTCCTCCAGACAGTCTTTTCATCTTTCTTACCTCCTTATCTGTTTATGACCTTGCCTCTATCTCATATCCCGTCTATAATAGCCACTTGGTATAGGCATCTTCCCATTAGACTACGATAGAGGCAGAGGAACATCCGGCAGTTCAGGCTGAGTCACAAAGATTTAGTCTTTTAACAGCCCCCAGAAGCCACAAATGTTCCTCTGGCCATATAGTTTATTCTGGCATAAAAAAAGTTATTTGACTATCCTAATGTTTTTAGATTATTCTATAGTTATGAAATGCTTTTTTAATTATAGACCCCGGGTTCTCCTTTCAAAGCCTTTCGGAAAGATAGTCATTTATCTTTCTGAGAATACTTAATGATTTTTCATTGTAATAATCTTTAAATTAAAAGGTTCGAATCCTACCCGGCTCCCCCTATTGGACACGTTCAGAACTTTTTGTTGGGGTGAATTTATGGAAGAATTGGGAAACATCTATAAATTAAAGGACTTAACCAACCTTCCTGCAAGTGCTATAAACAATATTTAAGTGGTTATTTTCTATTATTTATCAAGAAGTATATTCCCTACTCTTATTCTAGCTATGTATTATAAAAGTAAAATTTTACGGTTTAAATATAGGCTTTCCTTTTTCTGGAATTTGTTCATTGAATTTTGCGAAAATGATATTTACACCTTGGTAATATTTTGCATATACTGCTATTCCAAGCATTATTCGATTAAAATAAAATAAATATGAAGCAAATTGTTCTTCGGAAAGTTCAACTATTTCGTCTGAATGCACAATCATATTCCTTTTTTCATTAATTTCTATCCATAATTCTTTTTCATCTAATTTCCATAAATCATTATATGTATCATATGTTAATATTTTACTTAAATATTCTTTTTTATCTTTCAGGCCTAGTCTATCAAAATATATAATTTCTTTCTTTAAAATGTATTGGAATATTGCATTATCTTTGAGTTCTACGATATCTCTAGTATTTATTTTGTTCTTACTTTTTTTTAGCATTTTTGGAAAAACATTTAGATATATTTTTGCAACATGACCTAAATAATTTTCAAATATAGAAAATACTGATACAAGTATTTGTTGACGCAAAATATTAATGCCTTTATTGATATTTTTATCTACATTTATTTCAATATTACTTATAAACTTATTTAAAAAATCTTGCGAATCAAATTTAAAACTTTTAATAGATTTTGCGGTATTATACATATTTTCAACTTCTTGTTCTTTTATTTCATTTTTTGCCTGTTCATTTTTAAAAACGGTCTTGCAATAATTATAAAAAGAACTTAGCGAAGTGATTTGGAAAATATACTTTTCAAGATTAATTGCGTTTATCATTAATATACCCCTTTCAAAAGAAATTAAAAATATTTTCATTAAAAAGATAACTATAATATAATTTCTACAATATCAAAAAGAGTAAACAGATATATTGAGGGGCAGGTCTTGAAATATCACTTTTCATCTTCCCGCTCAATTTTTTTATATGGCTTGCGAAAGTGATGTCCAAGAAAAATAGGTATCCGTCCCTATTCTCCTATTATCTATTCTAAAAATGTACTTTATAATATATTTTCTCTCAGCATATAGCCAATAACAGATCCTTTTTCTACTAAGAAGTTTAGAATAATTAGTATCTCATCTTTTAACTTTTTAGTTTTTCTAATACTTTCACGATTTTTATAAATATACTTTCTGATAATATTTTCTAGGTAATAGATGGTATTAACTTCCAGCTTAGCGTTTATCAAATTTTTATTTTTATACAGCATTTCAGAAATCCAAGATATCCCCTCATTTAAATAAGAATTCCCTATACCATTTAACAATTTTGATATGGAATATAAACATGAAGGGCAATGACCAATTTTTTGTGAAATTTCTTTGAAAAAATATTTATCATTATTTTTCAGCGTATGCCAACACGCAGTTGTTTCTTCCCAGGGAACTTGGGCAAAAAGATAACTTTTTACGGTTTTGTCAACATACCAATATTTATCTCCACTCTTGCAAACTTCAATTACTTTTTCTTTAAATAAATTCCAGACCTCCCAAAAATTGTCATAAGTATTTAACCTGTCCTCTGCTATAATAAATTCTTGAAATAAATCGGCAATTGATTCAGAAGCAATAAAATTATCAAGAAAAGGCCTTAAATAATCTTTAATTTCATTTTTTGGAACACTTAATACAAAATAAGCTAATGTTATTAGAAAATCACGTCTAACCTTATAATCAATTTTCTCATCATTGTCATTTGAAAATAATTTCTCAGTAAAGGCAAAAACAATTTCTTTGACTATTTTTTTATGTTCTTCGCTATCTGTTTTTAATGGGACTAATTGAAAAGCTATTTTCAAAACATATAAATCTAATTTTATAATAGCCTCTAAGTTCTTCTTTGAAATTTTATTTTCTATTACTTTTCTTAAATTTAGTTCATTTTCTTGTAAAAAAATTTCTATTATTTGATTCTCATGGATCTCATAAATTCCTTTTTTATAATTTTCGTTACGAAGTCTTTTTCTCAAATCTTCATACTTGGGTTTTAGTAACAAATATCCAAATAGCAATGATTGAGCATCATCAAAATGTTTATCCCACAGTTTGTGAATTGCTCTGATAGAAAATGCATTAAAGCTTGTACCTGCCATATCGATAGGATAATCATTGAATAAGGTGAGCAATAAAGTTACTTTTATCTTTTCTTTTTCTTTTGGGAATTCATCTAATAAAACTGGCAGGACAAAAATTGTTGACTGCGTTCCATCAGATACTTGATACTGGTAACCTTCTCTAAAAGATGAAGACACTACTTCTAAGACAATATCTTTGCAGAAAATTTTTTCTTTTTTTGAAAGCTTTTCGAAATAATCCCTTATCAGAACAGAACAGACATCAGCAGGAATAGAGTTATTTAAAAGATAAAAACTTTTATCTTTCGTTTTTTTAAAATTATTAATAATTTCTTTTACTTCTTTCAATGCAAGTTTGGGGTTTTTCTCGTATTGTTCATACTGCTTATATTGTTCTTCATTCATTATTCTATGGCTTGCCCATAATTTTAAGGAGGTGTATTTCATCATTTCAGAACTTTTTTCTAATGATTTATCACTATATTTTTTTAATTCTGGCTCAATTTCGGGATTAAAACGTATTATAATACCCTCATCAGTCTTTTCTGTGAGTGGGCTCATTTTCCTTCTATCCATCCTTGCGAGATAAAGCTTCCAAGTTTTGTCTGATTCAGTTTCTTCTGATTCTTCTGGTAATTTTTTGTAATAATTATCTAGTATTTCCCATAATACTGCCTGCCTTTTATTTGATTCTTCTTCACTTGTTCTTCCGGTTCTGAAGAATTGATAACTTAAAAATAAATTTTCCAAGGTCCATATTCTGTGTTTGTCGTCACATGCTTTTAATCTTTCATCTTCATAAATCTTATTTTTGGGATTAATAATACCAAAACTACTCCTTAGCATTAAAAGAGAACTTTTATGTCCTTGATCCAAAACCAATCTACTTGTGTCATATAGAAAGAATTTCTTTGTTCTAAAAAGAATTTTAGCAACATTAAAGGTCTTCTCGGGGTATGCTAAAACAATACTTGCTACTACAGCTGAAACAGAAGCAGATTTAGAGTTTTTGAGTAGATATATAAGCCAACTTTCTAATATCTTCATATCAGCTTCTTTTCCTCTTTCAAGGAAAAACTTTTCCAAAGCCATATGCATTACCTCTAAAGCATGAGGGGAAACTTGCGTGCCTCTGTATGTACACCAAAGCCTAGTACTTATGTATTGTTTTATTGGTTTTTCTCTTTCAATGAAAACTTCTACTTCTTCAACTTCATTTTTTGCAAAATTTGATTTAGCAAAACATTCAACTGTCTTATTTGTAAATTCTAATATAAAATCCAGCGTTTCTTTTAACGAAGATTGAAGGAGCCAGTATATTGGAGTTTGATATGAACTTGCTGGGTAATAATCAAGATGATCAGGCTCTATGCCAAAATATTTCTCCACTCCAACGGGTGAATAGTGGTCAAAATCATTTTTTTGAGGATCGGCAGACCAAAATAAATCGGCAAGCCTTAGAACATGACCTGGAAGAACATTATAAATAGAAATTCCTTCAAATTTTGTTAAAATAGCTTTTGATAAGTTATAATAAGGATCTCTGTATTTTTTCCATTTATTTTTTATGGTCTCTTCAAGGATATTCTCTAGCTCATTTTTAATTTCGGAAGAACCGTAGAGAATTGTTTGTAAGAGATGCTCTTTTGTGTCATCATGCGGATAGTAAATGCTTTCTTTAATTGTCCATTGATAATAGTGTAAAGCAATTAAACTTGAGAATCTTGTTGTTTCACCTTTTTTAAATTTATTATTCCAATCGTGAATTACTGGCAAAACAAAATAAACGTTTCCAATGCCTATTTTGTTTAAATTATCATAAACAAATATAATAAGGCTTTTCCAACCTTGACCGTTTGGTTTTGTTAAAATATATTGCAAGGATAGCAAATTTATATTACTGATTCGTAATTGTTTAAATAGATCTTCATCTACTTCTTTGCAGGCTATTCTCAATAAGAATGCTAGTTTCTTTAAATAATATTGGTCATTTTCTAATAATTTATTTTTAAAGATGCGAAAAAAGTTATCTGAATACTTTGAAAATAAAATTGAAATTAACATTTCATCTTTCCAAAATGATTTAATTCCTTGGTCTGTAATGGCACCTTCTATAAAAGTTTTTATTTCTTGATCTTCTAGTAGTAATTTCTCAGATAACCAGTTTCTAAAACTTCTTCTAATTGGTAATGATTGACCAATTTTTTCAAAAAACTCTCTATTGTTTACATTTTTGATAAATTCGCTTTCGATAATTTTTTCTAATGCCCATTCTTCATAAATATCATGGGTAATAAAATAACCTGCTGTTTCATAACCTAATATTCCATCTTTTGTTAATTCATTGTCTAAGATGTTTGATTCACAATTCGGATTTATAAAAAATTGACCACTATTTGCTCTTTCAAACGCTATTTTTAAAAAACATTGCTCTCTTGCAGGTTTAGATTTCTTGATATTTTTATTCCATAATTTATCTTTAAAACTCTTATAATCTAATTCTTCCTTTTCTTTATAAAACTTTAAATATTCGTTTAAATGAAATGGATTTCTAATTAATTCCAATAGTTTTTCATTTTGGGGTAGTGTAAAGGAATATTTTTCTGAAATTGTATTAAGTTCGCTTAATTCCAGATTTTTGATATTTAAATTTAATGGAGCAATATTATAAATCTCAAAAAATTGATAGTTTAAATCTTCTAAGTAATTATCCCTTGTTGTAAAAATAATTCTCCAATCACTATTAATGAGGATATATAGAAATTCTTTAAAAGGATCGGTATTTTTTAAGTCCAATAATTTTTCCGCAGAGTCAATTACAATAATATTCTTTTTTTCAGCCTTGTGGGCTTCTATAAAATCATGAAAAGAGGAACCTGCAAATAAATCATTAATATTTTTCAACTCAAATTGTGTTGCTTTAAATATATAAAAAGGTATTTTATTTTTCAATTCTTCATAGAGCTTTTTAATAAGTACTGTTTTTCCAACCCCACCAACACCACTTAAGATAGAAACTTGTTGTGATTCATTTTTTAATCTATTAAGTAATTCATTTCTATTAATCTCAAAATTTTGGTTATTGAAAGTAATATAGGTTTGGATTTCATTTAAAATATTTTCAGTATGATTTTTTTGGTCTTCAATTAGATTAAAAATACTTTTTCCTAAAGTAAAAAAGTGCCTGGCAATAAGTTCATTATCAATGGAAACAAATTTAGATTCAAAAAAACTGGCAGTTCTCCATTCTAGTTCAATATTTAGTTCGCTTGCTTTTTCTCCAATTTTTATTAAAGATTGTGGTTTTCTCCCTTTATTCTGCCCCCATTCTTTATTAGTATAAAAAAGTAGCTTTGTAATATCGGGATAATCTCTTTTCGCTTTTTCTATGATACTTAACAAATCATCCTTGTTAGTTGAAAGTGTAGTATGATAAAATTTTGCTTGCCATCCTATTACATCTTCATTTATTTTAATAGGATTAGTTTCTATTGCAGATTGATTTTTATAGCGAAAAATATATAGTTTATTAAATTCTTTACAGAATAATAAATAACAAAACCACTCAAAATTACTCTGGGGATTTCCGCTAAATTTTGCTTTGAATAAATCCCAATTTGGTTTAATCATTTAAGATTACCTACCACTTATTTATAAATTCCCTAATTGCGTCTTCTGGAGATAAATTTAGGTAAATTTCAGTAGTGGCCAATCTATCATGGCCCAAAAGAGATTGAAGGGCTCTGGTAGAAATACCTTTCTTAATACAATTTACCGCAAAGTTATGCCTTAAAACATTAGGATTAACTGGCTTTGAAATTCCGGCTTTATCAGCTACTTTTTTTACAATTCTTTCGATTGTTCTTTTACTCATTCCGATATTGTTATTTTCGGCAAAATGATATTCAATTAACCCTCTAACTCTGTCTGTCATAGGGATAATACGTCTCTTTGTTTTTTTGCCGTAAGGACCACCTTTGCCATAGATAACTAGTCTTTTTTCCTGCCATTGAATATTTTCTTTTTTAAGATCGGCAAATTCAGACAACCTTAAACCTGTATCTAAAAAAGTCCATACAACAAATTTTTCCCGGAAACGTACTACAGGAATTAGTTAATTTATCCACTTCGTCATTATTTAATGGTCCTCTTTTGTATTGGTACATATAAAGTTACTCTTATTTTAATAAATCTTTAATTTTATCACGCAAGGAAGGGCCAGCAATACCAGATTTACATTCATCCAAAATCTGGCCAAGTAATTTTCTTTTTTTAAACATATTTTTAAATTTCATTATCTCATACCATTGATCCCAATTGCCTTTAGATAAAAGATTTTTATTCAGATGCCCAATTCCATACATAAAGTCTAAATGCTTTATAGCTACCTTTTCGTTTTTTATCTCCGGTAATATCTCTTGTAATTCTTCCGCAATCCTTCTAAACACACTATAACGCGCTACACCCTTAAATGAATTGCTGTCTAAAAATGATAATTTTTTACCAATTTTATAATAATATTGAATATCTTTTTCTTTTCTAGTAAACTTTCTTGTTAGTTCTTTAAGTTCTTTAACCTTATCTTTAATAGTTTCGTTTATTTCTTTTTCTTTAATTACTTTAGAAATTTGAGTTGAAATATCTTGGCCAAAATCAACTTTGGCCGCGTATTCATAACCCTCAGATGTCTTTTTGCCAAGATACATTTTTCGACTTTCTTTGTTATGTGTAGACTTCATAATACATTTTATCCCTTAAACCACTAATCTCTTTTATTAAATCATCTAAATCTAAATTATGCGTATCCTTTAATTTCACTTTAGATACTTCATTGATTGCTTCGTCTAAACAAATTTTAATACTATAAAATCCTGTTTGTTCATTTAATTGTCTTTTCTTTTTACTAAATAATTCCCAAATATTCATAAAGTCTTTATGGGTAAGGTTTATTTCTATAATGCCTTTATTTATTGGTTTGTTTCTCGCTGGTTCATTGCTATCAAAAAATTTTACATTTTTAACAAATCCTTTTTTTGTCGGCTCTCTTTTTATTTCCAAATAAAAACTAGTTGCTTTAGAATCAATCGCATGTCTATTCTCCTCTATTGTGGCCCTTATAGTATATTTCCCTTTTGAATAATTTTCTTTTTTTAATTCTATCTCTGATAATTTTATTGGCTTTTGCTCTTTGGCAGTTATTCTCAATTTATATTCCTCTTTACTTGTTCGATTTCCCTCTTTTTTTAGTTCTACTTTTAATAAAATTTTTTTATTTTTGTCAGTTTCATTAATAACACAACAATGGGGTTTAATAATATCTTCGTATTTAACCTCTCTTTTATTAATTGTTAAATATTTTATTCTTAGTAATGGTTTAGATTTTCGTGTGATAGGAGGAATAATTATGCCGGGACCCATTACATCTGGGCAATTTTCACTAATAATTTGGTTAGCTTTTTGAATTAATTGGTTTAGATTTTTTAATTCAAATGTTTTTCTTTTCTCTTTCTTGGGTATTATTTTAGCAACGAATTTCTCAGCTTTATCTTTCACAACATTTTTTATTTCTTTCCATGGCGACTCGTATAAAAATCCACAGTGGTCAGTTTTTTCTATATCTTTTAAGAGTTTTTCTAAATCTTCGTCAAGCTCAATGTATCCGGAAAAACGATTTTTGTAATCTTTTTCATAAACCTCAAAGGGTATTTTTGTAATCATCATGTTCGCTCTTTGGACTCTTATGCCTTGGAAAATTTCTGAGATAGGACTTTCATGAAACCTCAAAACTAATCTTTTTATTCTTCCAAAATTTTCTATTTGTTCGTTTTCTAATAAGAGTACTTCTTCTTTTGAGGGTGGTGTTGGTAAAGGCTTAATCTCTCTGTTAAATAAAGAAATTTTTGCATTAAATCGATCTCCCAAGACTTGCCACCAACTTTCAATTATAGGTTCAATAAATTCTTTAGAAGTAATGATTTTTAAAAAATCTTCTTTTGTATCGTAAATCCAAATTCTTGTTCCCATGTGATTTAAAGGCCCTACTCCCGGAATTAAATCCTTAATAATAATAGATATATTATCTTTATTTTTTTGTCCTCTTTGAAGAAATCTACATTTATAACAATTTTCTTCGTCTATACTTTCAACGATAAGAATATTTTCTTTAGACGCTCCCATTAACACAAACTTTCCCTGTCCTTGTCCTCCAGCATCTAAATGTTCTTTCTCCGGCTTCCACAAAGAAAGAAATGCATCTAGTCTTTTCTTATTCATTCCCTTGGTCCCGGAATCTTCTATGATAATATGAACTTTTCCATTAACATCTCTATGGGAATAAATTTTGATTTTCCACCCCTCCCCTTTCTTCCTGTCTAATCTAGCATCCCATGCATTCTGTATACATTCTTTTTGAAATGCTTTTGAAAAATTTTCATACTGCCTTACAACTCTATCTACAACTTCTGTATCATCCCAATCAATCCGCTCTGTTTCGATTGATGTGATATCTAAATTTTTCATATATATAGTTCTCCGTTTTCGAAAATAATTCTGTTTTATTTGGTGGACCAATTTTTATTTTAATCTAACTGGTATCGTACTTTTATTATAACATAGGAATTAAATAATTAATAAACTTGCTTATAGCAATTTCTATTAATACTACTATTGGTCCAGTAATAATTATTTTTCATACATTATTAGATTTGTTATCGGGAACCATTTTAATACTTCTTACTGAATAATTTGAATTACCACTTATTTAAAAATTCCCTGATTGCATCTTCTGGAGATAAATTAAGATAAATTTCAGTAGTATCTAATCTATCATGGCCCAAAAGGGATTGAAGAGCTCTGGTAGAAATACCTTTCTTAATACAGTTTACCGCAAAGGTATGCTTTAAAACATGAGGGCTGACTTTCTTTGAAATTCCAGCTTTATCAACTGTTTTTTGCTATTCTTTCAGCTGTTCTTTTACTCATTTCGGCATTGTTATTTTCAGCAAATGGTATTCAATTAACATTCTAATCCTGTCTGTCATAGGGATAATACGTCTTTTTGTCTTTTTGCCGTAAGGACCGCCTTTGCCGTAGATAACAAGTCTTCTTTCCTGCCACTGGGTATTTTCTTTTTTAAGATCAGCAAATTCTGACAATCTAAGCCCTGTATCTAAAAGCATCCAAATAACAAACTTTTCACGGAATGTATTGCAAGCATTAATGAGCTTCCTTACTTCATTATTATTTAATGGTTCTCTTTTGTATTAATATGGCATAAATTTTCTCCCAAAGGGTTGCAGACAAAATAAATCATAACTTGTCGGGATTTGAGGAAATCTTTAATTTCCTTTTTATCCGCTGCTAAAAGTTTATATGAGTCTGCTCCCAAACTTCTCGTTCGATCTTTTCATCGAGCAGAGTCAATACTTTTATGCAATATGAGTCTGCTCCCTCCAGATCAGAAATTAACAAATCAAGTACGTAAGCTGTCCTCTTAGATGCTTGGTTCACATCTCGACTGATCCCTTTTAAGTTTGCAATAGATTCTCGGCATGTCCGTTCCCCTTTTAAGGCGTTCTTAACCGATGACAGAAGATTGTCCACCTGGGAGCGAAACTCGAGACTCACTTCTTTGTCCTTCTCATTCTGTATCCGTGTGGTTTGCAGAAGACCAGTAATATTTTCATCGAATGACTCCCAAGCACTATGAAACTTGGGTTGTTCCTCCTCAAGTTTTTTTGCGTACTGAGTCATGTCCATTGCTATTGTAGTAGTGAGCTTGTAAATCCGAGAAGTGGTTCCCGGCACTCCATTTTGTGCGATTTTCTGCACTTCCACCGTTCGCTGTCCCACCTTATCACTGATCTCTTTTGTTGCTTTTGTCATTCGTTTCGTACATTCAGTAATATCCTTGATAGACTTTACTCCATCTACAACAAAGTCCCAGAGCCCCCTTTCTTCTTCCTCTTCGGGCTTAGCTTCCTTTTTGCCTTCTGCTTCTATTACAGCTTTCTTGGCCTTGGTTAATAAGGGGGATGTTGGAAGAAAATCAGTCACTGGATTCCCAAATCTAAGTTTACCTCTTTTTGCCTTCTCTGCAATCTCCTTAAGTTCTTGTGGCAGTTTGAGTGCCTCATGAAAATGTACAGAGTATTTAATAACGCGGTAGGACTTTAGATCAAATGGGACATCCTCAATAGACTGTGTAAGAAGTACCGTGTCCTTCTGCATAGCATGTGAAATTCCGAGCTCGTAAAAAACATTGGGATTTACACTGGTTAGATCTGCAACTACCAAATCCGCCTCTGCAATACCCCGCACCACATCCTTTAGTATGTTCTGCTGATTGGCAATACTGTCAGCACGTTTAACATCATAACCTACTTCCTCCAGTGCAGGTTTAACAAGTTCGTTGAAAATCATATCAAACTCTGAATCAAACGGCATCAAGACGAATGCCCTAAGTAATGTTTGCTCAAGTTCCCGTTTCATTAAATTCTTTCCCCCGTTTCAAATCTCATCTCAATATTTATTAAAATCGGCATAGCTCCTAACTTGTTTATATCCAAAAAGTTTCGAATATTCTTACTTTTTTGCCAATATCCGGAGTACTTTGGATATACTATTTTTAACTTAACTAAAAATTATGAACATTAACTTTTATTTTTAGTATAAATTTCCCGTATGGGTTTATCAACATTTAATAAAAAACGCCAAAATGTCGTCAATCTATAATTTGGAATGCTTATAAAATAAGGATTTTAGTTTAAAGAAGGGTATTAAATGGCGTGCTTTTACACAGAAGGCGACAAAATATAGATAATAAGTATTCAAAGTAAAATATATAAAGAAAAGGGGCATTAATTAAATTTTAAAATGCCCCCTTTTGAGCTCTTTAAATATAGGTTTAATAATGATTTATTTTCTAAAGGCCATTATCAATCCCCCCAGCACTCCTATCTCTAGAGCTGCGGCAGTATAAATGGCAGTGACTATAGCGACGGTATCGATAGTACTGTGTGTTTTGTAATACCATCTTGGTAAAACTATAGCGCAAATCACTACTATAATTAAACTTATTACAGCGATAACCTCCTTATTTTCCATTTTAACCTCCTTTTTTTTAAAACTTCGGAGCCCAGGAAAGAATTTCTTTTTCCTATAGAGTTAACTAATATCTCCATTTTAACTTACCTCTCCTTCTTTCTGATTTTTGACTACAATAAGGTGATTTATATATTCAATATTGCAATCGAGGTTTCAGAAAGAAGGAGAAAATATCCCAGATCTACTAGGAACTTCCCTTCCTCTCCGTATTTTGAAACTGTTTTCTTTAAATACTTCACCTCCTGATTGAATTTATTAATGTTCTTTATATTCCATCTTAAAAATTTTTAAAGGATATCTTATAATAATTTAAAGATACTTAGTTAAGACTATTCATCTGTAGTTTAGCAATCATATCGACAAATGTTTTAGTCTACAACTTTGTGTCCTATCCTTTCGGCTAGGCTACTTCAATATATATAGCTATAATATACTTTCCTTTTTGTAAATTTGAGAATATAAAAGATTGATAACTTAAGAACGTAGTCATTATAAATATGCTAGAGGAGAAAATATTTTTTAAACGTAGCTAAAAATTTATTAAAAGGAAATAAATCCTCTTCTTTTATACCCTTATTTGATAATATTTTTTTTATAAAAATTCTTTTATTAATATATGGCTTTAAACTGTTAGCCAATTTTTTGGCTAACTCAATGCTTGGGGCTTCTATTCCTTTTTCTAGTTTACAGATATAAGACGAGCATACTCCTATTTTTTCTGCTAATTCTTTCTGCATCATATTTTTCCGTTTCCTTGCTTCTCTAATTTGTTCATTATGGGGAAGATTAGATATCTTAATTGCAACATAAGCATCTATTACAAACATTGAGTGCCTCCATTTAATGTGTTTGATTATTTACTCATTTTAGTTGAGTAATAACTCATTTTAATTATCCGAAAGAGCATTTAAATTATATAATTTTTACATTGTGCTTGTCAAGCAGTTCAATTATCTATGTCAATATCTCTTGCAAAATTCATTAAATCCTTTATAATTCACTATTACCGCAATTTTTCTCGCACATTAAAATTTGCTCTCTACTTATATTATTCCCAAAATTCAAGGATTTTAGACAGTTTTTGGAACAATTAAAGAAAGTTCAAAAAGATAGAAAGCTATTTCGGGTAAAAATAAGAAATTGAGAGGAGGTAAAAATTATATCTTCAAAATAAATATCTACTACAAACATTAAGTGCCTCCATTTACGAACTCATATTGTTTCATAACCGTCTAGTCTGAGGGATTCAACTTTTCTTGTTCCTTGAAAGCCATATTTGTTTTATGGACTTACCTACTTTTTTAAACTCCTCATCTGTAAATTTATCGCTCTTAGCATTATTGCATATAGAACAAGATAAAACACAATTCTCTAAAGCATAACCTTTTTCGTTATCTCTACGATCCACCTCTAATTTTTTACCTCTAGTTTTTCCACCATAAAATTTTCCCCATATCCGAATAAAATCTTCTTCTTTTATTCCGCAATAATAACATTTCCTTCCATCTCGTTTATAAAGTCTATCCCGGAGTTTCTCTTTTTCTTTTCTACTTATTTTTATCATGATCTTAATTTTTTAAATGATAAATTTTGATATATTTTTCATGTCAAAGGGCCATCTTTTGACAATTTCCTAACCATTTCTAGAATTACTCTAATTAGAATGATTATCTTCATTCTTGAAAATCTAATTTTCTTAACGATTGCTGTATTGATTCATTTCCTTTTCTTATATTCCCTTTTTCAAGTAAGTTTTTTCTTCATACAAATTAATAAACTCTTAAGCGAAAATCTTCCAATCCTCTTAATATTTGTTTATAGATAATGTCAGAAGAACCGTTGTCCTGTCACACGAATATTTTATATTTTGTTATATAAAGTTCCAAACTTTGGATTTGTATCCTTTCCATTTTTACCATTTACCTACAAAACTATCATAGTCCTTAATTGGTGCTATGTATATTACTCCTGCCTCCTTCACAGCATAAAACCTCTTCTCTGCACTTTTTATTTTAATTTGTTCCTCAGATCTTAACTCATATAAATTATCAGTTCCTTTGGTTTCAACTACAAAATATATCTTTTCCTTTTTGATACCATTCTTTATTTTTTCAACTAATATTAACCAATCAGGAGTATAATTCCCCGCGGGTGTTTCTATCGTATATTGTTCTGGAAGTTTTATAAACAACTTTATCCGAGAATCAGAATCAAGTGCTTTTGCAAATTTTTCTTCTATATCCGAATCTTTTATTATACCCTCATAAATTGATTTATTAACTTTAACTACATATTTATCATAGGTCTGTATTCCCATGTTAAAAATTTCTACATCAAAGCTCTCACTTAACTCAAAATACCCAATGTTTTCTACCTCAAATTCTTTTAGTTTCCACTTTATTATTTCTACTACTTTTTCTGAATATCTATATGGATTGGTAAAAAGCAGATTGAAATTATTAACTCTATTTAAGATATTAAAAATTGTATTTCTGGTAAGCTTTGTTTCATCCTCAATAAATTTTACTATGTTAAATATATTCGCCACCTTACTTTCTTCCGAAGATACTCTGACAAATTCCTCCTTAATTTCATCTTTTGTAATTTTATCCAATCTAACTTTCTGAACACTAATTTCTGGAGATTTAATTTCAACATTTTGAATTTCTTTTACACTTTCATCACAAAATTTGTCAGTATCTATTTTAACAATATATTTTGCCTTTTTTGAAATCTTTTCCCATAAACTTTTAAATAAATTACTTTGCAAGACATCTTCTTTAATCTTTATCTTCACTCTCTGTCCTTTATCTTCAATTGGTGGTGCTTCTTCACCAACTTCTTCCCTAAACTCGATTTGTAATTTCTCTACATATTCTCTGTAACTTTCATTTGTAACGACAGTCAACAAGTTTATATCTTTGCTCTGGATTCTGTCACCTTCCTGGTCAACAGGTAACCTTAAACCCCTTCCAATCTCCTGCCTTTTCTTTATTTCTGATGTAGAATAAGCAAGCGTGCAGATATTAAACACATTTGGGTTATCCCAACCCTCTCTTAATGCAGAATGTGAAAAGATAAATTCGA
>Ga0315288_10006269_pt1 | contig 15093 bp, 14 predicted proteins | sample YL17G11_20_MG_FD_203454 | JGI IMG/M metagenome (GOLD analysis project Ga0315288, IMG submission 203454) | Sediment microbial communities from Yellowstone Lake, YNP, Wyoming, USA - YL17G11_20 | ecosystem: Environmental > Aquatic > Freshwater > Lake > Sediment | place: USA: Wyoming | collected... | reverse complement strand
GAGGTCGCTCATGATTCCTGAAGTTTGGGTGTGGCTCCTCACGACGGCTGCAGCGGTGGGCGCGATCACCCTGTACGGCATCGCGACGCTTAAGTTTCGCCTCGAGGACCAGGCGCTGGAGATCGTGGCGCTGGGGGTTCCGTTCCGCACGATTCCGTATGCCGACATCCAGTCGGCGGATCGTGGAGGCTCGCTGTTCCGTGAGCACTGGGTCTCCTTCCGCCTGAAGAATCGTATCACGCTCCACTTGCGAAGGGGAAAGCGCCGCTCGATCGTCATCACCCCATCGGATCCGGATGCGTTTCTCCTCGATCTGCGTTCCCGCCTCCTTGCCGCTCCGTTCAGGGAAACTGACTAACCGCCATGGCGCCAAGGTCGCCAAGTAGACTGAGGATCATGGGATTGTCAGCTTCCGTTCTTACCTTTGTGATCTTGGCGTCTTGGCGGTTAGTGTTTGCTCCGCTAGTCGAGGCAGGGGAGTTCCGCCCGGCCCTGCCTGGATACACCTTCTCGTTTCCTCGTGATCATTACTCTCACGACGACTATCGCACCGAGTGGTGGTACTACACCGGCCACCTGCGCGCCGCAGGCGGCGAGGAGTACGGCTACCAGGTGACGTTCTTCCGGAGCGGCGTGGCCGAGGCACACGCCAACCCGTCCCGCTGGACGGCCAAGAATCTCTACTTGGCCCACTTCGCCATCTCGGACATCCCGCGGAAGGCCTTCAGGTACTTCGAGCGCGTCAATCGGGCGGGTCTGGGCCAGGCCGGAGCGAGCGACAGGGAGTTCCGCGTCTGGATCGGCGACTGGGAGGTGACCGGGGACGGGGCGACACAACGACTCCGGGCAAAGGAGGATGGGTTTACCCTCGACCTGATGCTGGTCTCGCAAAAGCCTCCCGTGATTCACGGCGAGAACGGCATCAGCCAGAAGGGTGAGGGGCGAGGCCACGCGTCCCATTACTACTCACTGACGCGGCTGAAGACCGAAGGGACGCTGACGGTACACGGCAAGGCTTTCCCGGTTTCGGGCCTGAGCTGGATGGATCACGAGTTCGGCTCCACTCAACTGAATCCCGATCAGGTCGGGTGGGACTGGTTCAGCCTTCAGTTCGATGATGGAAGCGAGCTGATGCTTTACAACATCCGGAAGGCGAACGGGCTGCCGGACCCGTATTCGGCGGGGACGTTCGTGGGGGCGGACGGTCGCACGCTCCGGCTGAAACAGGTGGACTTCAGCGTGGAGGTCCTGGATCGCTGGAGGAGTCCCCGAGGGAAGGGTATCTACCCGATGAAGTGGCGGCTCAAAGTGCCGATCATCAGCCTGGACGTGACGGTGACGCCGGCCTTTCCAAACCAGGAGCTGGACACGGCGAAGAGCACCCGGGTGATCTATTGGGAAGGAGCGGCGTTCGCGGAGGGCACGACCCACAGTCGCCGCCTTAGCGGACGCGGCTACGTGGAGATGACGGGCTATGCCGAGCCCTTCCGAAAGAAGCTGTAGCCGTCGTCCCCGGCGGAGCGCGCATTTCAGGGAGGCAACATCATCACGCTGATCTTGAGGAGGCCATCCCTTCGACCTGTTCGACGCCTTGTGGGGGTCCCAACTTCAGTCGGCTTGACGCAGGCGGGAATTGACAGGGTATCAGGAAGGGAGTAGCTTCACGCTAACTGGGGGCGACCGAAGGAGTCGGGAGGCGAATTCGTGTCCGAGTGGTCGGCGGAGCGGCGATGCTCGCGCCACCCGATCAGGGTGCCAGTCATTTACAAACTCAAGGATCCCGCGCACGTCAAGGCCGGTATGGGTTGGACTCGCGACTTGAGCGAAGAACGAGCCTACCTGGAATTGGCAGAGCGCCTCGAGCCCTCGTCAACCCTCGTGCTCTTCATCGGGACGGAGAAGAGAGGTCTCGAGGTAGAGGCGACGGTGGTCTGGGTTGGAGGTCAGGGATCCGCGGGGGAGGGAATCCTCCATGGCGTGTCCTTCCCCCGTGTCAGCGCTGAGCAACGCCAGGCCCTCAGCAATCTTCTCAACCTGAAGGGGCAGAGGCAGCTAGCAGGGCTCCGGCTCCCCCTGGAGATCTCGGTGTTGTGTCGGCCCAAGGGGAAAGAAGGCCCGCCTCTCCAGGGGCGGACAGCGGATATCAGTCGTGAGGGGCTATTGCTCCTGCTGTCTCAGGTCGTTCCTGCCGGCTCCGTTCTGCATGTCACCCTTTCAACCGCGCGGGGAAAGGTTGAGGCGGAGGGGGTGATCGCCTGGGTGGAGGCCCAGGCGGGACAGGCTGCGGCAGGGTTGGTCCCTCACGGCTTGCGGTTCACCGACATCAATTGGTCCAACCAAATGACCCTTGGCCTCTTGCTGGCAGAGATGCCATAGGGGTGCTCACCGGTGTCTGCTCGTGCCCGACTCGTGACACAGGACAGATGTTCCCTTCATCTTGTCGTGGAGGAGTATGCAGGAGTAATCGCCGTTCCGCTCGCTCGTCTCCCCCCGAAGAATCCAGCAGACCGAACGGACGGAGGCTTGCGCCGTGGGTCGGCCCGCTTGGTTGTGGTTGCGTTTCAGTCCGATGGCATGCCAACACCCACTGAGGAGGTCACCGGATGATTCGCAGTGCGCTGTCTCTGACCAAGGTCACACCCCGGATGCGCCGGGGCATGGTGGTCGCCGAACACCCGCTGGGCGCCGAGGTGGGCGCCTCCATCCTCGCTCGCGGCGGCAACGCCGTGGATGCAGCCGTGGCCACCGCGTTTGCCATGCCCGTTGTAGAGCCGTTCATGTCTACCATGGCCGGCGGCGGGAGCTTCCTGGTCCACCTGGCCAAGCGGGGCGAGACGATTGCGATCGACGCCAACGTGGAGGCGCCGTCCGCGTGCCACGAGCGTTGCTATGAGCTGGGGGAGGGGATGCAGCAGGATCTCTTCAACTGGCGGCGCGTCGTCGGCGACGCGAATATCTACGGGCCTAAGGCGGTGGCGGTGCCGGGATCGGTGGCGGGGCTCTGCCTGATGCTGGAGCGCTACGGCACCATGGACCTGCCCGACGTGCTGGCGCCGGCCATCACGCTGGCCGAGAAAGGCTTCGTCCCGGACTGGTACATCGGGCTGACCATGGCGATCTACTCGGAGGAGCTCCGGATGTTTCCCGAGACGGCGCGCACCTACCTGCGAAACGGCTTCGACATCCATCGGCCGCCGTCCCTGGCGGACGGGGACGTGCTGCGTCAGCCCGAGCTGGCACGCAGCCTGCGCTTGGTGGCCAAGGAAGGGCCGTCGGCCTTCTACCGCGGTGAGATCGCCGAGCGGATCCACGAACACATGCGGGATAGCGGCGGGTGGCTCACCAAGGACGACCTGGCAGCGTACACGCCGCGCGTCCTTTCGCCGCTCCTGGGAAAGTACCGGGGTGTGGACCTGGCGTTCACGCCCGGGGCGACCGGCGGCGTGACCGCTTTGCAGATCCTGAACCTGTGGGCGCAGTTCCCGTCGGCGCGAGTGGGGTACGCGACCACGACCGGATTGCACCTCCGCGCCGAGGCGGTCCGGTACGCGTTCGAGGACCGCCTCCGACTGCTGGCTGACCCCCAGCGTGTGAGTGCGCCGTGGAATGGGCTGACGTCGCTTGGGTACGCAGAGACCCAGGCCAAGGGGATCAGGCCCGCCGGGCCGCGGAGTAACACCCCGTCGCCCAACCCCTGGGCATATGAGCCGACGGCCGCGCGCGAGGCGAGCCGCACCCCGCCTGGGCGGGGCCGCGCCCGAGGCCCCGCCGGGGGGTCCAGCGACTGTACCACGCATATCGGTGCTATCGACCGGCAGCGCAACATGGTGTCGCTGACAAACACGGCCGTGGGGCTGTTCGGTTCGCGCATGGTCGTCCCGGGCACGGGCATCCTCCTCAACAACGGGATGATCTGGTTCGATCCCGAGCCGAGGCGCCCCAACTCGGTCGGGAGCGGCAGGCGTCCCCTGGTGAACATGGTGCCCGTCCTCGCGTTCCGCAAAGGCGAGCCATACTTCGCGCTGGGCGCGCCGGGCGGACGCAAGATCGTCTCCGTCATTCCCCAGGTTCTCTCCAACATGATCGACGTTGGCGACTCGGTTCAGGCGGCCATGGAGGCACCACGGCTTCACACCGAAGGGAGCGACCTCTGGGTGGACGATCGCGTCGGCCCTGCCAAGATCGCCGCCCTCAAGAAGATGGGGCACCCCGTGGTGCCGAAAACGATGTCCTTCAGTTCGTTCTTCTTCGCGCACCCCGTGGCGATCCGTATCACCAGGCAAGGACTGGAGGCCGGCCTGGATCCGTGGAGCGACGCCGGCGCGGCCGGAACTTGACAGTTCCGTGTCGGCGGGATATCCCCGCCCGGGACGGCTCATTCATGCGAGGGGAGCTGCTGTCAGTTGAGCGAAAAGCCAATAAAGCCGCAACGTCCCCAAACCGATTGTCGGGCACCCAGCCGGAAGGAGCAGACTAATGCCGGATTCCGAAGTGAAGGGGTGCAGCCAGTCGCACGTCATCTACCCCAGGACATCGAGGGAGGAGCTGAGGAAGGGGATCACCGTCATCACGCGGGGGGAAGGGGTCCGGATCTTCGACGAGGCTGGGAAGGCCTACCTTGACCTCGTCTCGGGATGGACGCGGCCGGTCCATATCGGATACGGCCGGAAGGAGATGGCCGAGGCGATTCACGATCAGGCCCTCCAGCTTCATTACTTCACGCCCATGCAGTACGGCAACCCGCGCGCGATCGAGCTGGCCGGGGTCCTCGCCGACCTCACGCCGGGAAGCATCAACCAGTTCCTGTTCGTGTGCGATGGGTCCGAGGCGGTGGAATCAGCGCTGAAGCTCGCCAGGCACTATCACCACTACCGGGGCGAGCGATGGCGGTTCAAGGTGATCTCCCGACGGGGGGCCTTCCACGGCGTCACCGGGGGCGCCCTGGGCGTCCTCGGCAGCGTGCTGCCCGTGCGCCACATGATGGAACCCCTTGCGCCGGGGACCATCTTCGCCGAGTCGCCCTACTGTTACCGGTGCCCGCTTCACCTTACGTACCCGGCCTGTGACATCGCCTGCGCCCGGGACGTGGAGCGGTTCATCCAGTTCGAGGACCCGGCCCAGGTCATGGCCTTCATCGGGGAGCCCATCCAGCAGGTCTTTGGAGCCTATCGTCCTCCCCGGGAGTACTGGACCATCATCCGCGAGATCTGCGACCGGTACGGCATTCTCCTCATCGTGGACGAGGTCATCTGCGGCTTTGGCCGGACCGGGAAGTGGTTCGGCATCGAACATTTCAACATCCAGCCGGACATCATGCTGATGGCCAAGGGGATCTCCAGCGGGTACGTCCCCATGGGCGCCGTGGGGGCAACGGATGCCGTGCTCGAGCCCGTGGACCTCTTCGCGAACCTTCAAACCTACATGAACCACCCGGTCGGCTGCGCCGCCGCCCTCAAGAACATCGAGATCCTGAAGCGGGAGAACCTGATCGAAAACGCCCGACTCATGGGAGCGTACTTCCTCGACAGGCTGCAGTCCCTCACGCACCATCCCATCGTCGGCGAGGTGCGAGGCACCGGCCTCTGGACGGCGATTGACCTCACCACGGACAAGGCCAGGCGCGCGCCTTTTCCCGCAGACCGACTGGCGAGCATCGTCGAGCGGGCCAAGCACAAGGGGCTCATCATCAAGTTCATGAACATGGCCCTGGAGTTCGCCCCCCCGCTCGTCATCACAAAGGCGGACATCGACGAGGCGGTTAGGATCCTCGACCGCTGCATCACGGAGGAAGAGAAGGCCATGGGCCTCTGAGCCTGGCTGGTCGGGATTTCCTCTCCCACCCTTCAACACCGCCAGTCCCAGGCGTATTGGGTACCAGCCAGTGCTTGTTTTGCCTTGACTTTGCTCCCCGGTGGGAGTTAGCTTGTCTCTGCATGGAGGGCTTCCCTGCGGCCCTCAAACACGGACTGCGGCAAAGCGGGCCCTCCTGGTGTTGCTTTCCGAGCAGGGGGTGGCATACATCGCTGCGAACGTCCCGAATTGTCTTGCGGGTATTTCGTCCAATTTGACGTCCCCCGTGGTATCTCACTGCGGGGGCTGGTGTTCCACCGCGTGAGGAAGGGAGGTGGTTGAGACCGAAGATCCGATGGACAAGAAGAAGGCCTGATGTGGTTTCGAAAGGAGGTTTTTGGATGGACAAGCAGAAGACCAAGCGGAAGTTGAGTCGGCGAGAGTTCATCAAGACGGGGGTCGCCGGCCTGGGCGTGGCCGCCCTTGGGTCCGTCCCTCGCCAGGTGTTCGGCGGCCAGGCTCCCGCAGTTATCAAGGGGACCAAGCTTGCGATTCTGCAGGCCACCTACTTCATCGCCCCCGCGCAGGACCTCTTCCGAAAACAGGTCGAGGAGTGGGGCAAGATGGCCGGCGTCACCATGGCCGTGGACTTTCTGAACTGGCCGGACCTCCAGCCCAAGATCGCCGCGGCCGTCCAGGCTGGTGGTATGGACATCTTGGACCTGTGGCCGACCTGGAATTTCTTGTACAGGAACAACCTGGTGGACCTCACCAAGGAGGCGGAGGAGGTAGGCAAGCGTGGTGGCGGCTTCGAGGATTACGTTGTGAAGTCCGGCAAGGTGGGCGGCCGATGGCTGGGCATCCCCCACGGCTACAGCAACGACTCCGTCAACTATCGGATCAGCATGTTCAAGGAGGCTGAGGTCGCCAACGCCGAGGACGGCAACAAGCTCGACATGACATGGGAGGAATACCACGCCGTCGCCAAGAAGTGCAAGGCCAAGGGGCATCCGTTCGGCCAGGCTTTCGGGCACAGCACCGGGGACCCACCGAGCTTCGCCTATCCCTACATGTGGGCCCATGGCGCCATGGAGATTTCCAAGGACGGGAAGTCGATCGCGTTCAACAAGCCCGAGTTCGTGGATGCCATGCGGAGATTCATCCAGGCGTGGAAGGACGGCTACGACGAGACCGGCACGTCCTGGGACGACAGCAACAACAACCGTGCGTTCCTGTCGGGGCAGATCGCGGCCACCTTCAACGGCTCGAGCATCTACTTCGCCGCCAAGAAGGACAAGCCGGAGATCGCCAACGACATGCACCACATGCTAACCCCGAAGGGCCCGGCTGGTCGGTTCTACTGGCTGGAGACGCGGACCATGGCCATCCTCAAGAACTCCAAGAATATCGCGGGGGCGAAGGAGTTCTTGAAGTGGTGGTTCCAGGACGAGCAGTACCTTGCGTGGTGGCGAATTCAGGAAGGCTACCATCTGCAGCACCTCAAGAAGCTGGCAGACGACCCGATGTGGAACAAAGACCCGAAGATGACGCCCTTCCGGCAACAGCCCAAATACAGCATAAACGCGGGCTACGCCGGGCCGCCGAACGAGAAGGCGGCGCTTGCCTGGTCGAAATACATCATTGTGGACACCTACGCCAAGGCGATCCAGACGGGCGACGCCAAGGCGGCGGTGGAGTGGGGCGCCGAGCAGCTCAAGCGGGCCTACGGCCTGTAGGTCTGGGAGCGCGACGGCTGCTGTTCCAGGCGGCGTGGCCCATGAGTGGTCACGCCGCCTTGCCGTCCGCGTCGGCGTGCGGTTCGGTGGACGAGGGCAGCCGCAAGGGTCGTGGCTGCCCTCGGTTTGGAGGGTGCGTTGGGTCGGTCGAAGGGTGAGATGCGCGGCGGCGCCGTCACCACCGGGTCGCTGCTGGAGCGCGAGTCGAGCCTGGGCATCATCCTCATGCTGCCGGGCGCGCTCCTGCTCATGGTCTTCATGGCCTATCCCTTCTTCCTGGGTATCTGGCTGTCGCTCACCGACAGCACGATCGGCCGGATGGGCGATTTCATCGGGCTCAGGAACTTCAAGGACCTCCTGACCGACACCATTTTCCACCAGACCGCATGGAACACGTTCGTCTACGCCATGGTGACGGTGCCGTTCAAGGCGACCCTGGGCCTGGGGCTGGCGCTGATACTGAACAACCGCATGAAATTCAGCAACCCCGTCCGGGCGGCGGTGATGATGCCCTGGATCGTGCCCACGGCGCTTTCCACCCTCGGTTGGTTCATGATCTTCGACCCGGTGTTCAGCCCCATCTCGTGGCTGCTGAGGCATTTTGGGATCATCAGCAAGAACATCAATTTCCTGGGCCAGCCTACCCTGGCAATCTCCTCGGTGTGTCTCGCGAACATCTGGCGTGGCACCCCCTTCTTCGGCATCACCATCCTGGCCGGGCTCCAGGCGGTGCCCAACGAGCTGCACGAGGCAGCGGCAATTGACGGTGCGGGCATGTGGAACCGGTTCCAGCACGTGACCGTGCCGCACATCAAGGGGGTCGTCCTGATCGCCACCCTGCTATCCATCATCTGGACCTTCGCAGACTTCCAGTTGATCTACGTCTTGACCAAGGGCGGGCCCGCCAACACGACCCATATCTTCGGCACCTACGCCTTTAATATCGGTCTGTGGGCGACGGAGATCGGCATGGGGGCCGCCATCGCGCTCTACATGTTTCCCATCCTGATGGTGTTCGCTGTGATCCTCTTGGTGTACCTGCGGAGGGAGGAGTAGGATGGTCGGGAGTGAAAGGCTGAGCAACCGACTGCTGAACATCTACCTGCCGCTGGTGTTCTATCTGGTCTTCCTGCTCTTCCCCTTCTACTGGATGACCATCGTCTCGCTCAAGCCGACGAACGACTTGTTCGAGATGAAATATAACCCCTTCTGGATCCAGAGGTTCACCCTCGAGAACTATCTGTACCTCTTCCAGAATACCGCGTTCCCGGAATGGGTCAAGAACACACTGATCGTCTCGGTGGTCTCCACCGTCCTGTCACTAACGTGCAGCATCTTCGCCGGCTATGCCCTGGCCCGCTTGCGGTTTCCCGGCAGTAACTTCCTGGGCGTGGGGATCTTCCTGGCGTATCTCGTGCCGCCCACGCTCCTGTTCCTGCCGCTGGCGCAGGTCATCGCCAAGCTGGACCTGTACAACACGTACTGGGCGCTCATCCTCACCTACCCCACCCAGCTCGTGCCCTTTGCCTCCTGGCTTCTCATGGGCTATTTCCGCACGATCCCCAAGGAGATCGAAGAGAGCGCCATGGCGGATGGCTGCTCACGGATGCAGATCCTGGTGCGGATGGTCCTGCCCCTGTCCATCCCGGGCATCTTGTCGGCGGGGATCTTCTGCTTCACCCTCTGCTGGAACGAGTTCCTCTACGCCCTGATTTTCATGTCCTCCGGGTCCATGAAGACCATCCCCGTGGGGGTCGTGAGCGACCTGATCAAGGCCGATGTCCTGTTCTGGGGCTCGCTCATGGCCGCGGCGGTTCTGGGCTCGTTCCCCGTCGCCTTCCTCTATTCCTTCTTCGTGAAGCACTACGTCTCGGGCCTGACGGCGGGCGCGGTGAAAGGGTAGGCGAGAGCCCAGAGCCGAGTACCGAGAGCCGAGCCACGGGAAAGAGAGCCGAGACGCTTTCCCCCGAAACCTTGAACTTGCAACCTAGAACCATGTCTACCGCGGTCCGCCGCTCCGTCTGCCCGCACGACTGCCCCTCGACCTGCGCGCTGGAGGTCGAGGTGCTCGATAACGCCCGCATCGGTCGGGTGCACGGGGCCAAGGCGAACAGCTACACGGCCGGGGTGATCTGCGCCAAGGTCGGGCGGTACGCCGAGCGCATCCACCACCCGGATCGCCTCACCCGCCCCCTCCTGCGCGTCGGCCCGAAGGGCTCCGCGCAGTTCCGCGAGATCGGCTGGGACGAGGCCCTCGACCGGATTGTCGAACGCTTCCTTGATGCCGCGGCGCGGTTCGGGTCCGAGGCCGTCTGGCCTTACTACTACGCCGGCACCATGGGCCTGGTGATGCGCGACGGCATCAATCGGTTGCGCCACGTTATGCGGTACTCGGGCCAGAAGAAGACGATCTGCACCGCCTCGGCGGAGGCCGGCTGGATCGCCGGCACCGGGCGGTTCGTCGGCCCCGATCCGCGCGAGATGGCGAGGGCCGACCTGATCGTCGTCTGGGGCGGCAACCCGGTCGCGACTCAGGTCAACGTGATGACCCACATCACCCGGGAACGGAAAGAGCGCGGGGCGAAGCTGGTCGTCGTGGACCCCTATAGGAGCGGCACGGCGGAGGTTGCGGACATGCACCTGTGCTTGCGCCCGGGGACCGACGCGGCGCTTGCTTGCGCGGTGATGCACTGCGCCTTTCGGGATGGCCATGCCGACCGGGCCTACCTTCAGGCCTACACCGATTTCCCGGCCGACCTGGAAGCCCATCTCGCCGCCCGGGGGCCGGAATGGGCGGCCGCCATCACGGGACTTTCGGTGGAGGAGATCGAGACCTTCGCCCGCCTCTACAACACGACCAAGCGGGCCTACATCCGGCTGGGCTACGGCTTCACCCGGTCGCGGAACGGCTCGGCCGCGATGCATGCGGTCACGTGCCTCCCCGCAGTTACGGGCGCGTGGGCGCACGAAGGCGGCGGCGCCTTCTGGAGCAACCGCGTCCTTTACCACTGGAACAAGACGATGATCGAAGGGCTCGACGCCCTCGATGAAAGCACGCGCGAGATCGACATGTGCCGCATCGGCGCCGCGCTCCTGGGGGATACCGACGCGCTCAAAGGCGGGCCGCCGATCGCCGCCATGCTCATCCAGAACTGTAACCCAGCCGTCGTGGCGCCCGATTCCAACCGGGTGCGCAAGGGCCTCTCGCGCGAGGACCTGTTCCTCGCCGTGCACGAGCAGTTCATGACCGACACGGCCCGGTACGCCGACGTGGTGCTCCCCGCCACGATGTTCATGGAGCACGATGACCTCTACCAGGCCGGCGGGCACAGCCACATCCAGATCGGCCCGAAGCTGATCGAGCCGCCGGGCGGATGCCGGTCGAACCACGAGGTCTTACAGGGTCTCGCCCGCCGACTGGGGGCCAATCATCCCGGGTTCGAGATGACCGCGATGGAGCTGATCGACTGGACGCTCAAGGCGTCCGGCTGGCCGGATGCCAAGACGGTTATGGAGCGGCGCTGGGTTGACGCCGCCCTGCCATTCCGGGAGGCGCACTTCCTCGACGGATTCGGCACGCCCGATAAGAAGTTCCACTTTGCGCCCGACTGGTCGGAGGTAGGCGCGGACTGGAAGCGGATGCCCGGCCTTCCCGACCAACTGGAAGTTATCGAGGCGGCGAGCGAGGAGAAACCGTTTCGCCTGATGACGTCGCCCGCGCGCCAATTCCTCAACACGTCATTTACTGAGACGCCGGGCTCGCGGGCGCGCGAGGAGCGGCCGAAGGCTTTGGTCCATCCGGATGACGCTGAGCGGCTCGGCCTCGCCGACGGCGATCGGGTCGCGATCGGCAACGAGCGCGGGACCGTCACCGTCCACGTCCGCCGGTTCGATGGCCTCCAGCGGGGTACGGTCGTGGTCGAAGGGATCTGGCCGAACCGCGACTTCGAGGGGGGCATCGGCATCAACGCCCTCGTCGGCGATGACCCGATCCCACCCTTCGGCGGCGCCGCCTTCCACGATACCGCTGTGTGGTTGAGGGGAGTGAAGTAGACGCCGCAGGCTCCTCCTTGGAGGGGCGCTACTTCTCCGAGGTGAGGGGGCCGGCGTTCCTGTTGATCGGCTGGAGTAATGCCAGGCGGAGGCCAGATATGGCCTGCAGAATAATTCAACTCCGTCAACAACGTCCCCCATCCAAACGCATTCTCAGTCTCATAAAGGCCTTCGGAAGAGAGAGGGGTGAATCATGCTGGGTACTAATGCTGCCAGCGGAAGGGACTTCCTGGAGATCATCACGCGGGAGCTGCGCAAGCTGAAGGCGCAGGGAGAGAAGGCCATCGCGCAACATTTACGCAGCGCAGTTATCGCGGATGCTGAGAAAACGTACAGGAGACCCGTTGGTGGACACCAGGGAAGTGAGAAAGCTCTGGAACGGCGACAGGACCTCGGCAGCTCTCATCAGGGCGCCAGGTGGCAGGCGCAATCTTCTGACTTCGGCTCCGTGGAACTCCAAAGAGACTGGCTTCCTGAGCGAGTTCTCAATCCCCTCGAAGGTCGCCTGACTTTGGCCGAAGGAACCTGGGCGAATGGGATTTGACTCTCGTACCCAATAAAGGTACGATTGTACTCGATATGAGTACGATGATTCAGCAGGCTGGTCTCTCGTCAGCTCTGTTCGGGAAGACGCGCCAGGCGGTCCTGGGGCTGCTCTATTCCCGTCCCGATGAGGCCTTCTATGTGCGTGAGGTGACCCGGGCTGCCGGTGCCGGACAGGGATCGGTGCAGCGTGAACTCAAACGGCTGCTGGATGCAGGCCTCATCGTGCGGGTGAACCGCGGCCGGCAGGTGTACTACCAGGCGAATCGGGCGTGCCCCATCTTTGCCGAGCTGCACGGATTGGTGTTGAAGACGGCTGGGCTTGCCGACGTGCTACGCGCGGCACTTTCCCCAGTGGCAGGGAGGATCGCTGCAGCATTCGTTTACGGAAGCCAGGCGATTGGAACGGCCACGGGCGCAAGTGATATCGATCTTCTTGTAGTTGGGGACCCCGACGAGCTGGCCCTGCACAAAGCGATCACTCAGGCCGAGGTCAAGCTCGGGCGAAGCGTAAACTACACCCTGATGGATCAGCGGGAGTTCGCTCGGCGTCGAAAACAGCGAAAACAAAAGGAAGGGTTCCTGGCGCGGGTGCTTGGAGGCAAGAAGATCCCCATCCTGGGAGCCCTCAATGAAGTTTGACGAACTGGTAAGAGCGGGGCGCATCCGCAAGGAGAATGTCTCTTCGGCAGAGGTTAATCAAGCCTTGGAGAGGGCTGAACGTGACCTCAAGACGGCGCGAAAGATTATGGCGGCCGACTGGGACTGGGGGTTCGCTGTGGCCTACAATGCGATCCTGCAGGCCTCAAGGGCTTACATGTTCGCTCACGGATATCGCCCGGCGAGCGCTGAAGGGCACAAGAACACGTTTGCGTTCATGCGGGTTGCCATGGGGAAGGACTACGAAGATCTGATGCTGTACTTTGATCGCATCCGCAATAAGCGAAATCAGGCGATATACGGGGCAGCCGGCTTGATCACCGAGACCGAAGCCCGCAACCTGTTGGCGAAGGCGGCGGAGTTCGTGAAGCTGATCCGGAGCAAGCTCATCGGCTGAGCAAGATGTCCTCCGTTCCACTTCTCCGTCATCCTGAAGAGAAAAACCGGATACCTACGAGTGGGAAAGGAGGCCGGACTTTCCAGGCAGCCATTCCGGGTTCTCAGGCTCGGCATGGCAAGATTGAGGCGGGAGGAATACAGGCGAACTGACTGGCGTTTCCCAGTCTCGGGGAGGACGGCTGACGAATCCCGAAGCAGTGACTGGGCTGCGGCAGGTCGGATAACAAAAAGGAGGGTTGAGCCATGCCTGACATCCGGGCTGAGATCGGGAAGGATTTTCTGCAGATCATCACGGGGGAGCTGCGCAAGCTGAAGGCGCAGGGGGAGAAGGCCATTTCGCAGGTGAGCGACGACCGCCGTCTGCACCTGAGGCTGGATGAGGAGTCGAACAGCATTGACATTATCGTGCGGCACCTGGCGGGGAACATGGTCTCGCGTTGGACGGACTTCCTCACCACGGACGGGGAGAAGCCGACCCGGAACCGGAACGCGGAATTCGAACCGGCACCGAGCCTCACACGCGCCGAGTTGATGGCGACCTGGGAGAGGGGCTGGGCCTGCCTCTTCAACACCCTGGGGACGCTCACCCCTGCGAACCTGCAGCAGAAGGTCCGGATCGCGGGGCAGGAGCTCACCGCCATGGACACCATCCTGCGCCAGTTCTCCCATTACGCCGCGCATATCGGCCAGATCGTCTTCCTGGCCAAGCACCTGGAATGGCAGCACTGGCAGCCGCTCTCTGTTCATCGGAAGAAGCCGTAACCGGAAGAGCCGAGAGACGAGAACCAGAAGGCGGAAGGCGGAAGGCAGAAGGCAGGAGGCAGGAGGCAGAAGGCAGAAGGCAGGAGGCGAAGGGAGCGCCTTTCGCGAGAGCGGAGCGCGGAGCCGAGAGCTCTCACTGAGCAGGGGAGCAGAGGAGCCGGGGAGCAGGGGTGAAACGACGGCTGGGGGCAAGGGCAACGGGGCCCCGAGAGGTGAGGAGAGAGAGGAGCGGGGGAGCCGGGAGGCAGAAGGCGGAAGCGAACTACTGCAGGGGAGCAAAGGTGCAGCGGAGCAGGGGAGACGAGGAGCAGGGGTGAAACGACTGCAGGGGGCGAGGGTGAAGAGGATGCCTCCTGGAGAGTGCGGGATCGGGCGAACGTGAAGGAGAGAGGGCATGTATTGGCAAAAATGGTCTGAGAGGCTGAAGAAAGAACTGAAGCTAGGCACGGATCCCGTCGCCGTGACTTTCGCGGGCGCGCCGGCACCGGGGACCATCTCTCCTCAGGGCAAGGTTTCCGTGTGCCAGGCCCTGAAGAGAGCCAGCGAAGGCGAAGACGTCACCATCACCGCGGAGACCTGTGGCTGCCCCGGGGGCCTCGTGAGCCTCGGGCTCGGACAGATGCCTCCCCAGGGGAGAGAGAAGCTGGTGGACTTCCTCGTCAACAAGGAGAAGGTCTACTGCTCCCGTGTGGCCATTCATCGTGGCCAACAAACTGTCTTGCCACCGGTTGGAGTGGCGAGCCACATCGTCTTCGCGCCCCTATCGAGAGCGGAGGTCCTGCCGGACCTCGTGGTGTTCATTGGGAAACCCGGTTCGCTCCATCATCTCCTGGGCTTCGCGAGCTACTGGGAAGGCCGCTCCATGAAGCCGGAGCTGTCGGGTCCGGCCTGCAGGACCGGGGTCGCCTACCCGATCGTCACGGGGGAGATAGGGCTGTCGCTCCTCGATTTTGGGGCGCGGAGATTGGCGGGCTTTGCCGAAGACCAGCTCCTCGTCGCCGTCCCATTTCACAGGATGATCGGGATCCTCCACGCCCTCGATCAGGGGGTTGGCGGAGAGCGGGAGGAGAAACCCGAGAGCATTGAGCGGCAAATCGATGCGCTTGGCAAGGTAGCACCTGTCTGAGGTGGTGATCCCAACTCGCAATCA
>Ga0315288_10006267_pt1 | contig 15095 bp, 13 predicted proteins | sample YL17G11_20_MG_FD_203454 | JGI IMG/M metagenome (GOLD analysis project Ga0315288, IMG submission 203454) | Sediment microbial communities from Yellowstone Lake, YNP, Wyoming, USA - YL17G11_20 | ecosystem: Environmental > Aquatic > Freshwater > Lake > Sediment | place: USA: Wyoming | collected... | reverse complement strand
CTGTTTTGCTGAAGACACTTGGGTCGCACAATATCGGCGCGTCAAATCTACCTATGTCCCCGGAGAAGATAATAGTCCTTTTCTCCTTCCCTTGGCCAAATGCAATCTTTATCATTGACGAGCCGAGGACATGGCCCGCATCATAAAATGTGACTTCGACTCCGGTGCCTAGCTGCACAGGCTCTGCATATTCTATAGGAGAGAATAGAGGCAAAGAAGCCTTAGCGTCAGCAACGGTATAAAGTGGAACCTCAGGAAAGGGGCCTTTTCTTCCCTCTCGTTTATGCCTTCTCTGCTTGAACTCAGCATCCTCTTCCTGCAGGTGTGCAGAATCCAGCAGAATAATTTGAGCGATCTCTGAAGTGGCTGAGGTGCAGTAAATCCTACCCTGGAATCCCTCACGAACCAGCTTGGGAAGTAGCCCGCAGTGGTCTATATGGGCATGTGTCAGGAGAACAGCATCTATAGTATTGGGAGGGATGGTAAAGGGTTCCCAGTTTCTGACTCTAAGCTTCCTCTCTTGATAAAGGCCACAGTCCACCAAAATCCTGACATCGCAGGTTTCCAACAGATACCGAGAACCTGTTACATTACGTGCTGCACCAAGGAAACTTAACTTGCTCTGCACATCTATACCTCGAGGCTGGATTACTTCTATGGTACCATCTAATCACATGAACTGCTAGAGACGAAGCCGAAAACTGCATTGGACATGATTTTGCCGCGGAAATCTTATCTCGCCAGCGCCAATGTTAACACAGTTTCGGGCTTTTCGGCTGTGTCTCCAGCAACTGACAGCATCCGGCCTACCCCTGGTTTATTTGGGGTCACCCTCTTGTCCCGGCAAACCTGCCCTGGCACAGCGGGTGGCTCTCTAACCCACAGACGCTACAGGGGCCAGAGCGGCAATCCGGTGTCAGACTCCCCTCAAAAGTGCTCTGGTATTCCCGCTTGAGGAACTCCGGGCTTACCCCCAGGTCTATGTGGGACCAGGGCAATAGCTCATCCGCATCCCGCTGGCGCTGGGCATAATAGGCGGGGGACAGGCTGCATCGATCAAAGGCCTCCAGCCATTTCGGCCACTGGAAACACTCACTCCAGGCATCGAAGGTGCAGCCGCTACGCCAGGCTTCCTTGATGACCCTGCCCAGCCGCCGGTCTCCTCTGGAGATAACTGCTTCCAGCAAGCTGACTTGAGGGTCTTGCCAGGAAAACTGAATCCCTTTGCCCTTGAGTCCCGCCTGGAGTACCTGGCGCTTGGCCTCCAACTCTGCTGTGGTATTCTGGGCGACCCACTGGAAGGGGGTATGGGGCTTAGGGATAAAAGGTGAGACGCTGGCCTTGATACGGGGTAGCCGGCTGGCGCTCTGGCGTCCCTGTCGGGCCACTTGCTTTACCAGGTTGATTATTTCCTCAATATCCTGATGAGTCTCGGTAGGCAGCCCTACCATGAAATAAAGCTTGAGATTGAGCCAGCCCTGCTGAAATGCGGTTGCCACCGTGCCCAACATCTCATCAAAGGAAACTGGTTTATTGATAGCTCGGCAAAGCCTCTCGCTGCCTGCTTCAGGTGCAAAGGTAAGCCCTACCTTCTTCTGACGAGACAATGCTTTAAGCAAATCTCTGGGAAAGCCCTCTAGGCGCAGGCTGGGAAGCGATAGCGTCAAATTATCACTGCCGTAGGTTCGGAACAGTTTATTGACTAAAGCCACGATATCTGGATAATCGCTGGTACTTAAAGAGACCAGGGATACCTCATGATAGCCAGTGTTCTTGAGAAGCTCGCCCACAGCTTTCACAACTGCTTCAGGGGGGCGTTCCCGCAGGGGGCGATAAATCATGCCCGCCTGGCAAAAACGACAACCCCGGGCACAACCTCGCTGTATTTCAATAGACGCCCGGTCGTGCACCACCTCTATGTAGGGCACCACCGGTTTGACTGGTGGGGGCGGCAGCTCACTTACTATGCGACGCTGTATTGAGCAAGGCGCTTGGGGTGTTGTGGGGCTAAAGGCAACTAGGCGGCCATCGGTCAGATAATCAGCCCGGTAGAAACTTGGTACATAGGCCCCCTTGATGGTTGATGCCTCCCGCAAGAGGTCGGACTTTGAGCGGGAGTGCTTCCGCCACCGGCGGAAGCACTCCAAAAACTCCAGGAGTGCCTCCTCTGCCTCGCCAATTATGAACAGGTCAATGAAGTCGGCCATTGGTTCCGGGTTGAGTGCCGAGCTGCCTCCAGCGATGACCAGTGGATGGCTATCATTCCGTTCTGCGGCTAGCACTGGCAGGCAGGCCAGGTCAAGCATGTTAAGCACGTTAGTGTAGGTCAGCTCATAGCCCAGAGAAAAGCCGATGACATCGAATTCTTTAAGCGGGCGCTGAGACTCCAGACTGAACAGCGGGATGCTGGCGGCCCGCAGTGCTGCCTCCATATCCATCCATGGCGCATAGACACGCTCACAGAGCACGTCTGGCTGGGCGTTCAGTAGCTCATAGAGTATGGGGATGGCCATGTTGGACATCCCTATCTCATAAGCGTCCGGGTAGGCCAGGGCGATTTTTAGGGGGGTGCCGGTCCAGTCTTTAGTGACACTGTTCCACTCACCGCCTGTGTAACGGGCTGGACGGCTCACCCCAAACAGTATTTTGTCCAGTTCCATCTTGACCTCGGTAGTTCATTATACCCTTGGCTCTGTCAGGACACAACAGAGTTGTTGGAGAATCCCGGAATTGCTTGACAAACAGCTCTTAGCATAGTATATTCTTGACAGAAAAACACAACTGAATATGAGAACCGGAGGTGCCGAGGGGCAACCCAAGGCCTAACGGGAAAGCAAGTCGGTGTGATTCCGACGCGGCCGCGCCGCTGTAATCCGCCTCAAGCGGAAAGCCAGAACGCCCACCTCTTAACTCTCCTACATACCTCCGCGGGGAGGGGTGGGAATTTTTATTGCCTTATGTCCCCTCACCGCAAGGTGTGGGGCTTTTGTTTATAAATAGCCGAAAAAGGAGGCTGGATGACACGGTTATTGGGGAAAACGCTTGGCTTGCTTGTCCTGGTGGTTCTGATTATAACATCTTGCTCGTCAGGGGGTGGAAGCTCCGGCCAATCAGCCATCGAGCTCACCGACCAACTAGGTAGAGTAGTCAAGTTGGATAAGATGCCCCAGCGGATTATATCACTGGCCCCCCAAAACACCGAAATACTATTCGCTTTAGGTCTGGGAGATAAGGTAGTGGGGGTTACCACATACTGCAATTTCCCGCCTGAGGCCCAGGAAAAGCCCAAAATAGGCGGCTTTTCCACTGTTGATGTCGAAAAGGTAGTGTCTCTGTCCCCAGACCTGGTGGTGGCCGCTCTTATCCATGAAAAGGAGACCATTTCTCAACTGGAGAGCCATGGACTAAAGGTGCTGGCTTTGGCCCCCAAGACTCTGAGCGAGGTGACGCAGGCAATTGAACTGGTGGGTAAGGCTACAGGCACGGAGACGCAGGCTCGCCGAGCGGTGGAGGATATGGAAACAAGAATGGCAACTGTAGCCAGACTGGTAGCAGGCCTATCAGCCGAGGGCCGGCCCAGGGTGTTCTATGTGGTATGGCATGACCCGCTGATGACCGCCGGCGGCGATACCACGCAAAGCGAGTTGATAGACTTGGCCGGTGGCAGAAACATCTTTGATGATCTCTCCAAGTATCCCACAGTAGACCTGGAAGCGTTGCTCGAGAGGCAACCACAGGTCATCATAGCTGGCAGCGGCCATGGCTCTGCCCAGAATAGTCCTTTGGAGTGGGCCAAATCAGAGCCCCGGCTTAAGAATACCGAGGCCTTGATACAGAACAGGGTGTTTGGCATTGACGCCGACATCGTGAGTCGGGCTGGCCCGAGAATAGTGGACGGTCTGGAAGAGATGTTGCGTCTCATCCATCCCGAGCTGGCAGCAAAGTTGAAGGACTGAGGCTAGTGGGAGTATAAGTCTTGGCAGCCGAGGTTTCAGAACATAGCTATTCCGGCCAGTTGGTTCACAGCCGACTGCTCTACAGGCGCAAGCGGCTCTACAGCATTGTGGGGCTGCTGCTCCTGCTGGTCATAGTGGTGGGCGTGGCCAGTAGTCTGGGCAGCGCCAGTGTGCCGCTTTCTACCGTGTGGCGTCTGCTTTTGTCATGGCTGCCTGGGGTTCATACTGACAGTGGCATATCGGACACACTGTCCACCATTGTCCTGGATATTCGACTGCCCCGTATCATTATGGCGGGCCTGGTGGGGGCAGCGCTGGCCACTGCCGGAGCCACCTACCAGGGGTTGTTTCGCAACCCCCTGGCTGACCCCTATCTCATCGGCGTGGCCCAGGGGGCTGGCCTGGGGGCTGTTGTTGCCTTCATGCTGCCTTTCTCTGTACATGCCGCTGGGTTGAGTCTGGTGCCGCCGCTAGCCTTCGGTTGTGGCCTGATCAGCGCTGGCATACTCTATGCCCTGGCCAGGGTGGGCAAAACATTGCCTATGACTGCTGTCATCCTCGCTGGGGTAGCCCTGGGCGCTTTCCTGTCCGCCATCACCTCCTTCCTGCTGGTGAACTCTGATAACCTTCATGGCGTCCTTCTCTGGCTTATGGGCAGCTTCACGATGAGCAACTGGGACGAGGTTCATGTGTTGTTTCCCTACCTGCTGGCTGGTCTGGTGCTCATCTACCTGTATAGCCGGCCACTCAATCTGATGCAGCTAGATGAGGAGCAGGCCCAGCAGCTCGGTGTCAATGTGGAGAGGGTCAAACTGATACTTTTGCTAACTGCCACGCTGATCACGGCAGCAGCGGTATCCTTCGCTGGAAGCATTGGCTTTGTAGGCCTCATTATCCCGCATGCCGTGCGCTTAGTCTGGGGAGGGGACTACCGCTTTCTGTTGCCCCTGTCCACCTTGGCTGGTGCTATCTTCCTCATTCTGGCCGATACTCTGGCCCGCACTGTCATTAGCCCTGCTGAGCTGCCAGTTGGGGTAGTAACTGCCTTGTGTGGAGCGCCTTTCTTCCTCTACTTGCTGTGGCAAAAAAAGAGAGAGGTATTTTAGATAGTGACATCGGGCTATTTGCAGATGGAAGGAGCGGACCTGGGATATGGTGCTCGCACCATACTCAGCAACATCAGCCTGAAAATAAATAGCGGCCAGATGGTGGGTATCATCGGCCCCAATGGCTCAGGCAAGTCCACCATACTCAAGGCATTGTGCGGCCTGCTTCGGCCCAGTGCCGGACGAGTTAATTTGGATGGCGTCGAGCTGGCGCATCTCTCCAGGGAAGCGGTGGCCCGCCAAATAGGAGTGGTGCCACAAGCCCCGCTCCTGCCTGAAGGCTTCACTGTCCTGGAGACAGTTCTCATGGGACGCTATCCCCATCTGGGCCTGCTACGCTCCGAGAGCAAGAAAGACCTGGATATTGCCTGCCGCGCTATGGAGCGCACCAACATCCAATCCCTGGCACATCGGCGCGTGGGCCAAATATCGGGCGGCGAAAAACAGCGGGTGCTGATAGCCAGGGTGTTGTCCCAGGAGCCCCGGTTCCTGCTTTTGGATGAACCCACGGCTCACCTTGACATCCGGCATCAGCTAGAGGTCATGGAGCTGGTGCGCTCTCTTGCGGACTCAGGACTGGGCGTGGTAGAGGCAGTTCACGATGTTTCGCTGGCCGGCCGTTTCTGCGACAGTCTGATATTGCTCAAGGAGGGACACATCTTCAAGGAGGGGACGCCACAAGAGGTGATAACCCCGGACAACATCGAGCAGGTCTTTGGCGTCATGGCTATGGTGTATGGCGACCTTGCATCAGGGCTATTGGTGGTGAATACCTCTCTGGCCCGTCCCAGGTCCGGCGATGGACGGAGACACATACATGTGATAGGTGGTGGCGGCAGCGCTGGCGACATCATGCTGCGTCTGTGCCTGGAGGGATATCGCCTGACAATAGGTGTACTCAACCAGGGTGACACTGATCTGAGCACCGCATTGGCATTGGGGGCGGAAGCCATAGTAGTGCTGCCCTTCGCCAAGATAGATGACGCCAGCCACCGACACAACATGGAGCTGGCGGCTCAGGCTGATTGCTGTCTGGTGGCAAATGTGCCCTTTGGTCAAGGCAATCTGCTCAACCTTGAGGCTGCTGTAGCGGCTCGCCGCCTGGTATTGATGGATGACAGACCCATCGAGCAACGAGACTTCACAGGCGGTGCAGCTACCGCTTTGTACTCTCGTCTGAAGGCATGGGCGTGGTGCACCGACACAACTAATTTGAGGGAGGCTCTGGAAAACGCTCTGTTAAAACCGCAGGTGACAAATGCACAGCATTAAGAACAAACACGGTCTGCTGATGATAAATACCGGCGATGGCAAGGGTAAAACCACAGCAGCACTGGGGCTGCTGCTGAGGGCCGGGGGCTGGGATCTGGGGGTGGTGATGTTCCAGTTTATCAAGGACACCAGATTGGCCACCGGAGAGCACCGTGCTGCCCGGAAGCTGGGCCTCGACATACGGCCTCTGGGCACTGGCTTCACCTGGAAAACTAAGGACAAGGCTAAGGCGGAAAACATGGCCTTGGAACAATGGATCCGTTGTCAGGAGGCAATATTGTCGGGCCAGTTCGATATGATAATCATGGACGAAGTCAGTTATGCTCTCAACAATGCCTGGATACCCTTGTCTGAAGTGGTAGACACCATCCAGCGTCGTCCCCCTGAACTCCATCTGCTGCTGACGGGCAGGGATATGCCGGCGCAGCTCAGGGAAATGGCTGATCTGGTGACTGAGATGAAAGAGGTAAAGCATCACTACCAGCGTGGGATCAAAGCTCAGAAAGGCATAGAGTACTGATGATCGGCACGGTTAGGGCAGTGGTAATAGCTGGCGCTACCAGTGGTGCAGGCAAGACCACCGTGGCCACCGGCATAATCGGGGCGCTGACAAAGCGTGGGCTGCAGGTGCAGCCCTTCAAGGTCGGGCCGGATTATATAGACCCCAGCTACCACACCGAGATAGCACAACGGCCATCGCGCAACCTGGATACCTGGATGCTGCCGCGGGAGGCTGTGGTTGAGCTTTTCCAGCGGGCCTCCTCAGATGCCGACATATCCCTGGTGGAAGGGGTGATGGGTCTCTACGATGGCCACTCCGTCAGCAATGAAATAGGCAGCACCGCCGAACTGTCCAAGGTACTGGGACTGCCGGTACTGCTGGTGCTGGATGCCTACGGTGCCTCACGCAGCTTGGCCGCTCTGGCCTTGGGCTACAAGAGCTTCGATCCCCAGCTAAAGCTGGCCGGGGTCATCTTCAACCGCATAGGCACAGAAAGCCACTATCAGATGTGCCGTGAGGCGGTGGCCAGTGCTACCGGCCTGGCCGTGCTGGGCTACCTACCAAGAAGGGGTGACCTGGTGCTACCGGAGCGCCATCTGGGCCTGGTGCCTATGGCTGAGACACCAACAACGCAGGACTTTTTCTCCAAACTGGCCACTCAGGTGGAGTTGACTGTTGATCTGGACAAGCTACTGGCAATTGCCGCCGAAGCGGTGCCACCAAAGGACACCGCTGGGCTATTCCCAGAAAGACCACAGCCGAAGCAAGTGCGCATAGCTGTGGCCCGCGATAAGGCATTCAGCTTTTATTATCAGGACAGCCTTGACCTTCTAGAGGCCTGGGGCGCTGAGCTGTTGCCTTTTAGCCCCCTGGCCGACGCTGCGCTGCCTAAGGGCACAGACGGTATATACATAGGCGGTGGCTTCCCTGAGATACATGCCCAAGAACTGGCACAAAACCGGCCCATGCTGGCAGCGATTAGACAAGCCAAGGAAAGTGGCCTGCCTATCTACGCCGAATGTGGCGGTCTCATGTACCTATGTCGCTCGCTTCGAGACATTGCCGGTCAAGAGCATCAGATGGCCGGGCTGCTGCCTGTGGCCTCTCATCTGGATGGCACTGATCTGATCCTGGGCTACCGTACTGTCCGTGCCTTATCCGATGGTCCCATTCTCAAGTGTGGTGAGGAGGTGCGTGGCCACGAGTTCCACTGGTCACGACTCGACCGTGAGCCGCAGCAGGAGGCAGCATACTGGGTTGTGGAACAGGGCCGTCGGGAAGGCTTCCGAATGGGAGGCATTTTGGCCTCATACATACATATGCATTTTGCCAGCCGGGAGGGTCTAGCCCAACGGCTGGTGTCATTCTGTAAACAAAGGAGTGTCAGGTGATACGAGTTTCTCTGGAGGAAACTATCGGCAGGATAGTGCCACTGGCTCAGGCGGCTGCGGCCGCGGCTAGAGCCAGGCAGGACACTCTCACCAAGCCCGCAGGCAGCTTGGGACGGCTGGAAGATATATCCGTTCAACTGGCCGGCATTTACGGCCAGAATGTGCCCCAACCGAAGAATAAAGTCATAGTTTTGGCAGCAGCCGACCACGGCGTGGCTGTTGAGGGCGTCAGCGCCTATCCGCAGGCAGTGACAGCACAGATGGTGCTCAATTTCCTTCGTGGCGGCGCTGCTATCAACGTGCTGGCGCGGCACTGCGGGGCTAAGGTGGTCATCGTAGATGCCGGTGTGGCTTCCCAGCTCTCGCCACATCCCCAGCTTATATCGCTGGCGATAGGCAAAGGTACAGCCAGCATGATGAGAGGACCAGCCATGTCCGCGCAGCAGGCGCGACAATGTATGGAGCAGGGCATCGCCATTGTCAGCGGCGAGATAGAAAAGGGGGCTGATCTGGTGGGCACCGGGGACATGGGCATTGGCAACACCACGGCAGCCAGCGCCATCACCAGTGTTATAACTGGGGAGTCACCTCTGAAAGTGACCGGACTGGGCACGGGCATATCCGAAGCCCAACGGCGACACAAGTCTAAGGTGATAGACCAGGCCATCAAGGTGAACCGTCCTGATCCAGACAATGGCCTGGATGTATTGGCCAAGGTGGGTGGGTTTGAGATAGGAGTATTGGCGGGAGTCATGCTTGGGGCTGCCGCTTCTAGGAAACCAGTGCTGCTGGATGGCTTTATCTCGGGGGCGGCGGCGTTAGTAGCCTACAAGCTGTGCCCTGGAGCCAGGAATTATTTTATAGCCTCGCACTTCTCCGTTGAGCCGGGCCATGCTGCGATGCTTCAGTATTTGGGCCTCAAGCCAGTGCTGGACTTGAGCATGAGACTGGGCGAAGGCACAGGTGTTGCTTTGGCCATGATGATAGTGGAGGCGGCTGCTCGCTGCCTGGCCGAGATGGCGACCTTCTCCGAAGCCGAAGTCTCGGAGAAGACGGAGGACTAGCACGTGAGCTTTATGGCAGCGCTGGGATTCCTGACCGTCCTGCCCGTGGGGAAGCGTGCCCTGGACAACAGGCTGCTGGCCAGAGCAGTCGCATTCTTCCCGCTGGTAGGGATGGTGCTAGGGCTTATGCTGGTCGGCGCTGACTGGGTGCTGAGGCGGGGCTTGTCCGACCTCCTGGCCAGTGCCCTGGTGGTGGCTTTGCTGGTGCTGCTTACCGGAGCCTTGCACTTCGAAGGCTTCGTGGATGCTTGTGATGGCCTGTTCGGTGGTCACACTCGGGAGCGCCAGCTGGAGATCATGCGGCAAAAGCAGGTAGGGGCCTATGCCGTGGCCGGTGGCGTGATATTGTTGCTGATTAAGGTGGCAGCGCTGACCTCAATCACCGGGGAGAGCCGGGTGTGGGTGCTGGGCTTCTTCCCGGTTTTGTCTCGCTGGGGCATGGCCCTGGCATTAGGCATCTTTCCCTATGCCCGCCAGCAGGGTTTGGGTAGCGCATTCCACAGCGCTGGGCTGATCCCAGTGGGCATCGCTGGTGCTATGGCTTTAGCAGTGGCAGTTTTACTCGGCGGGGCAGGCATATTGTTGTTCGTATCGGCTACAGCGCTGGCTTTGCTGCTGGGGTGGGGCATGTCTCGAATGCTGGGCGGGCTTACCGGAGATACCTACGGTGCCATTAACGAGTTCGTTGAGGCTTGCCTGCTGGTCATAGCTGCAGCGATAGTGCCGCATTGGACCGTGCTGCCGGTGTGGGAGGGAGGATTCTAGGCATGTTTCTGGGAGATCCCTTCTGGTTGGATGCTGCTGCCCTGGCACTGGCGCTAATTTTGGATATCACCTTGGGCGAGCCGCCAGCAGTGGTGCATCCGGTCGTATGGATAGGTAAGGTAGTTGCCTGGCTGGAGCACCGAGCGCCAAAGGTCGGCCGTATTGCCCAGTTTAGCTATGGCCTGGGCATGGCCTTAGCTATACCTGCTGCCTTTGCCGTCGCTGGATATTTTCTGGCGGCAGCGACCAGGGAGCTTAATCCTATAGCCTATATACTGATTACCGGGTTCTTGTTGAAGTCATGCTTTGCGGTAAGGGGGCTGGGGCAGGCCGCCAGCGCCGTCAGGGAGAAGCTGGAAGCAGACGAAACGGAACTGGCCAGAGCAGACCTCTCCGCCTTGGTCAGCCGTGATACTTCACACCTGACGCCATCCTCGGCAGCCTCGGCAGCCGTAGAGTCTGTGGCTGAAAACACCACCGACAGTTTCGTAGCGCCGTGGCTCGCTTTTGCCTTGTTTGGTCTGCCAGGGGCGCTGGCCTATCGTGCAGTCAATACCCTGGACGCTATGATCGGCTATCACGGCAATTATGAATATCTGGGCAAGGCTTCGGCCCGCCTAGATGATGTGCTTAATTTTGTACCAGCGCGGCTATCAGCTATCATAATTGTGGCAGCCAGTCCGCTGCGAGCACATAGCGCCAGCCGAGCCCTGGCGGTTATGTCCAAGGACGGCAGCACAACTGAAAGCCCCAATGCCGGACTGACCATGGCAGCCATGGCTGGGGCGCTGGGTGTGGAGCTGGAGAAGGCAGGTCACTACCGACTGGGCTCAGGGCTGAGACAGCCCACTGCCGCAGACATAGTGGAATCGGTGAGGGTTATGCAGTGGGCGGCGGTTGTGGTTTGCTGCCTGACCTTTGTATTATTGATGGTGCGCCATGCGGTTTGGTAAAGCAGATTTGGAGAGGCCTGTCCACGGAGGCATAAGCCTGAGCGAGTTGAAGGCGCTGGGACTTCAGGCCGAAGAGGTTGTAGACTTCAGCGCCAATATCAACCCGCTGGGTGTTTCGCCGGCTGTCAAGAAGGCTGTGACTGAGCTGGATGTGGCCAGCTATCCCGATCCCGATTGCCAAGAGCTCAGACAGGCACTAGCTAGGAACACGGGCGTTGCCACGGAGAACATTGTAGTGGGCAACGGCTCTACCGAGTTGGTTCACCTCGCGGCCCGGGCCTGCCTTGCCGACGGTGGCTGTGCAGTAGTACTAACGCCCACCTTCGGTGAATACGAGTTAGCCTGTCATTTGGTCGGTGTGGCACCTGTGCTCATGTGGGCCAAGGATGTGGATAACTTCTGCTGGAATGTCGCCGATATCTGTCAGCAGTTAGCCAAAATAAAGCCACAGTTGGTCTTTCTGTGCAACCCCAATAACCCCACAGGACTATATCTCGACAAGGAGGCGGTGCAGCAAATAGCCAGGGCCACAGTGCCCGGGGTGCTGGTCATAGACGAAGCCTACTTGCCTTTTGTAGAGAAGCCCTGGGACTCAACAGCCCTGCTGAAGATGGACAATGTGGTTCTGCTGCATTCTATGACCAAGGACCACGCCCTGGCTGGCCTCCGACTGGGCTATGCTATGGCTCCTGTGGAGGCAATAGACAGGCTGAAACTCTGCCAGCCTTCTTGGAGCGTCAACATCGCTGCACAAGTGGCAGGACTTGCCGCCCTGGCCGACCAGGAGCATGTGACCAGGGCCAGGAAGCTGGTCGCTGAGGCCAAGGCATATCTGTATGCTGCGCTGGGAGAAATGGGTCTCAGGGCACTGCCTTCCAGCGCTAACTTCCTGCTGATCAAGGTGGGTAGTGCTAGAACAGTTCGCCTGAAGTTGCTACAGCGTGGTCTGTGTGTGCGCGATTGCGCTTCTTTTGGGTTGCCCCAGTACATAAGGGTGGCAGTGCGGGCATTGCCCGAGTGCCGCAGACTGGTGGCGGGTTTGAGAGAGGTGTGCGGTGGTTAGGTGGTACTTGGTGCGCCACGGGAGGACGGATCTCAACCGGGACAATCGCGTCCAGGGACATAGCCAGACACTACTGGACGAAGATGGCTTGACCCAGGCCAGAAAGCTTCGGGACAGGCTGGCTGGAGAAACCTTCGTGGCGGCTTTCTCCAGCGATTTAGTGCGAGCGCAGCAAACAGCCCAGACTATCCTGGGCAACCGCAAGATAGCTCTTACCGTGTCTCCAGACCTTCGCGAATTCGACTATGGCCTGTGGGACAGACTGACTTTGGAAGAACTCAAGGACAGGTATAGTGATGAGATGTCTCGCATGATGGACGGCGACCACGATTTTGCCCCGCCTGGTGGCGAGAGCGTGACCCAATTGCTGGAGCGCACGGCTCGGTTTGTGGTCCAGGTGAAAGGACAGGTACCAGAGGGTAATCTGCTGGTGGTGTGCCACGGCGGTTCGCTGCGGGGGCTGGTGGTTCATCTGCTGGGATTGCCGGTAGCCAACTTCTGGAGCCTACAGGTTGATTTGGCCAGCCTGTCCATAGTGGATGTCTATCCCAACCGCCCGGTGTTAGTCCTATTCAACGATATCTCACACTTGAGGCATACGCCATGACAGCCCGTCTGCTGATGGTTCAGGGCACAGCATCTCACGCTGGCAAGAGCCTGCTAGTGGCAGCGCTATGCCGCATCTTCAGACAGGATGGCTATAATGTGGCCCCCTTCAAAGCTCAGAACATGTCTCTCAACTCCTTCGTCACGCCTGATGGCAGCGAGATCGGCCGGGCGCAGGCAGTGCAAGCTGAGGCAGCAGGCATACCACCCAGCGTGGACATGAACCCGGTGCTGTTGAAGCCGGAGGCTGATAGCCGCTCGCAGGTAGTACTTATGGGCAAACCCTATATCACCACATCGGCTGCGGACTACTATTCTCTGAAGTCTGAGCTATGGCCTAAGGTGGTAGCAGCGCTTGAACGGCTGAGGCAGCAGTACCAGGTAGTGGTTATTGAGGGTGCCGGTAGCCCTGCCGAGATTAACCTGGCCCGGGATGAGATAGTTAATATGCGAGTGGCTCGCTATGCGGGAGCCCCCGTGCTGCTGATAGGTGACATCGAACGTGGCGGCGTTTTCGCTTCCCTCGTGGGCACGCTGGAGGTGCTGGAGCCTGAGGAGCGTACTTTGATTAAGGCCTTCGTCATAAACAAGTTCCGCGGCGATAAAAATTTGCTGGAGCCTGGCCTGAGATTTCTGGAGAGGCGAACTGGCGTGCCTGTGGCCGGCGTCATCCCGTGGTTCAACGATATTCGTGTGGCGGAGGAGGATGCTCTGGGGCTGGAACCTCCCCAGCCTGGCAGCTCCAGTGCCGAGGTGGACATAGCAGTGATACAGTTGCCACATTTGTCAAACTTCGACGACTTCGACCCACTCCAAGAGGAGGCTGGCGTATCTCTGCGCTACGTGGCATCGTCTCACCAACTGGGCAACCCCGATGTGGTGATATTGCCTGGCAGCAAGACCACCGTGGCCGATCTGAAATGGCTACGGCAGCACAGTTTGGATAAGCACATCACTGACCTGCACCGCCTGGGCACATTCGTGATAGGCATCTGCGGCGGCTACCAGATGCTGGGTCAAAAGATACTTGACCCAGAAATGGTAGAATCGCCAGCAGTTGAAGTGGATGGCTTGGGGCTGTTGCCCCTGACCACTACCTTCGCCAAAGACAAGGAGACTCATCAGGTGGAGGGTGAAGTAGCAGTTGGAGTGGGATTGCTGGCAGGCGCGCATGGTTCCCATATAGAGGGTTACGAGATACACATGGGTATCTGCCATGGCCAAGCAGCCTGGGCACCATTCAGCGTGGCCAGGCGTGGGCGAGGACATGGCCGTCAGCAAGAAGGCGCGCTGGACGCTGATGGCCGGGTAATGGGCACCTACATTCATGGCCTGTTCCACAACGCTGGATTGAGACGGGTGATATTGCGCAACATCGCCATCGCTAGAGGCAAGTGTCTGCCAGAGGGGAGATCATCCCGAATAAAAGATGTGGAATACGATAAACTGGCAGCGCTGGTGCGTCGTAGCCTGGATATGAATCTCATCTATACTATTGCTGGTTTGACGGGGACTGGACAGAATGAATAAAGAACTGGTGTTGATCTTGGGCGGTGCCCGCAGTGGCAAAAGTAGCTTTGCCCAGCGGCTGGCAAAAAAGGCTGGTGGCAATGTGCTTTTTCTGGCCACAGCCCAGGCTGGCGATGATGAGATGGCAGAGCGCATCGCCCGACACAAAGCGTCGCGGCCAGCAACCTGGCGCACCGTTGAAGAGCCTCTAGAGCTAGCCTCGGCGCTTCAGGCCGAGGCTAGCTCTGCCGATGTGGTTATCGTGGACTGCTTGACCTTGTGGTTGAGCAACCTGCTGCTCAGGGATGGGAGTGCCTCAGAGGTGGAGGTGCTGGGGCAGGTGGACAGGCTGCTGGATGTTTATGAAAAAGGCACTGCCAGTTGCATAGTGGTCAGCGGTGAGGTAGGCCTGGGCTTGGTCCCACCCTACCCTCTGGGACGTGTCTTCCGCGACATTATGGGATGGATGAACCAGAAGCTGGCCAGAAGGGCCGACAAAGTGTTCTTGATGCTGGCGGGCATCCCACTGGAGCTAAAGTCGTTGGGCGTGCCGTGGGTTGGCATCACTGATGAGAAAGACGCTGGTGATGGAATGTGAACCACGCTGGCCGAACACGTCAGCCGTATCTTTCGGTCTGCTCATCAGGGTCAAGCAGAATACCGTTCACCTCTAGTTTGATTAACACTGCCATTATTCACGTTGCGGACCCGCCCTGTTTTCTACCAACTCAGGTGGTCAGACCACCAGATTTCCTATGTATGGTCGGGGTGGCCGGATTTGAACCGGCGGCCACCTGAACCCCATTCAGGTGCGCTACCTGGCTGCGCTACACCCCGACACCCCTTTGGCAAATATGGTAGCACAAATTACCAGGCGCAACAAGCGTCCGTATAGGGGCTTGCAAAAG
>Ga0315288_10006265_pt1 | contig 15096 bp, 14 predicted proteins | sample YL17G11_20_MG_FD_203454 | JGI IMG/M metagenome (GOLD analysis project Ga0315288, IMG submission 203454) | Sediment microbial communities from Yellowstone Lake, YNP, Wyoming, USA - YL17G11_20 | ecosystem: Environmental > Aquatic > Freshwater > Lake > Sediment | place: USA: Wyoming | collected... | reverse complement strand
GACCATGGCTACGTTTCGGTAGTAGGCAATCAAAGATGGGTTCTCAAATAGTTGTTGAGCAGTGCAAAAGTAGTAGGGATAGCGGACTGGAATACGGTCCAACACGTCCAATGCTTTTGGAGCAATCCCAAGCCGCTCGGCTGCTTCTCGCCAAGCCTCCAAGTCAACGTTGCGCGCGATAGATTCGATGTGATCCAAGATTTGGTCGAATCCTAGTCGAGCAAGGTTGAGGGCGAAAAACTGTCCGCGTTGCACAGCATTTCTTTGAACAGCACGGCGAATTTCCTCTTGGGAGCTGGCAAACTCGGGCAGTGGATCAGTCTCAAACAAGGGAGGGTTGGATTCTCGCGAGCGACGAGGCGGCATGTTTCCTCCAGATGCAGTGTTGGCACAAAAAGGTCAGATCAGTCTTTGACCCAAACCGTAATACTCTTCCGATTGGCTTCTCGCCCGTACTTGCCCATTTGCTGGCTGCTGTTTCCTTTTCGCTGGAGCAGGACATAGATCGTCGTGGGTCGGAATCCACAGTCAGCCGCCAGATCGGTCATCAGTAAATCCACCGGGATGATCTCACCGCCGTATCGCACATTATCATTGACGATGGCGACATGCGCCCCAGGACGGCAGACCCTATGCATCTCGTAAATCACAAATGCCAGTTCGGTAAAGTAGCCTTCAATCATCCGAATCACGCCTTGGTTGTTCAAGTCGCCCCTGGCTCCGCGTGTCCGGATGGCAGAGAAAACTTCTTGCAGGGCGGCGCTTGTATTGACGACGTCTACAGCCGTCTCAAAGTCGGTCTGTCGGCCCATCGAAGAATAAAACGCGCTCAGCCTGGGTAGCTTGGAGTGGCTCTCGACCGTGCAACTGAGCAACTCTTGCCGCAAGTCTCGTACATCTTGCTCGTTCGCGCCCAAAAAGGCCAACTCTAGCGCATAAGTGCGCGTGTAGTCATATCGGTTGCAATACGGCGGCGAGGTGATGACGGCATCGAATTGCTCGCTCTCTAGTCGGGGCAAGGTTTCCAAAACAGTGCCCTTGATCAGTTCCTGGGTACTCGCCGGTCCGCCATTCTGTTGCATCGCTTCGAGGTCGTCACTGATTTCTGCGAGAGCTACCATCAAGGCTTCTTGGGCATCGAGAATCTTGCCTTTGTCGAAAGGCTTGTAGGGCGGCTTGCTCTGCGCCAGTCGTCGGGCATCTCGGCCTTGCGCTTTCAGTGAGCGCGAATCCCACCGTAGGAATTGACCGTCTTTGCGCGTGAAACTAATGTCTTCCAAGATGGATATTAATACCAACCGGAGCAACAACTTGGTCAGATCGCTCACTGGCATTGCCGCAAATTGCTCTTGATACCACATGAGCTTGGCCTCTTGATCGGGCGGAAAGGCAGATTGGGTTATCGTGATGTGGGGAAATCCGGCTTGGCTGTCGCCGGGGAGGGTTTCTTGAACCCATCTCATTACTTGACGCAGTTCCTTCAGATCATATTCTCGGTAGCGCGACTTGGCTTCCCAGGCCAGGTGGCACACTGGCAGGATTTCGATCCCTACCGCGTCAATGCCCAGTTCCTTTGCGACCAGCAGCGTCGTCGCTGATCCGGCAAATGGATCGAGCACTTTATCGCCGGGGCAGATTCCAAATTTGCTCAACAAGCTTTCGACCAGTTTGGCTGAGAATCCTTCCTTGTACTTTAACCAACTGTGGAGTTTGGCCTGCTTGTTAGCCTGGTAGCTGACCAGTTTTCGATTGAATTCGTCTGTGGGCGTCAACAGCGAAGCATATCTCAGTTCAAGCGAGATACGCGCCTCGCAAGAGGTTGCGTCGTCATTAGCATAGGCCTGCTGAATTCTGGCTTCGTCGGCCCGGGAGACACCTAGCTGAAAGGTGGGCAAGGAGATTTGGGATGCAGCAATTCGCGTTTTCATAGCAAACGAGCCTGTAGTATAGCAGAACGTCATTCCTTCGACATGGGTCTTGCTGGGCGCTGGTCTTATGATACCACAAATTGCGCGATACCTGACAGGTCTCTAAAATTGTATGTCACGCGGGGAGAAATGTCAAAAGGCGCGGGCCGCTCGCTTCGCTTCTTCAGGACGCTTCGAGGGCGGCTTTTTCCGCGCGCCCACGTTTCGTTGTATTCGGGGCTGCGATACGTGGCCGCGTTGCGGCTGAATCGCTTGACCAGCTCGGCGACCTGGCTTTGGCCTTGCTCGAAGGTGGTTTGCGTCATGCTGACTCCTCAGGCTTGCGAGAGCGCCTCATCCATCCCGCGTCGCCACGCGCACGTCCACAGCCACCGCGCCCTGCCCCTGGTCGTACACGACCAGCGGGTTGATGTCCAATTCCGCAAGGTTCTCCCCCGAATTATTGAGATGATACTTTGAGCGTGCAATGAACAGCGGCGAGTGGTTAGTTTCAGATGCAATAATCGTGGGGAAACTCGACTTTGGGATGTTGAAGGATGAGCTAGGCTATCGCCGCCAGCAATGGTTTCAGCGCCATATCTCGCGCCCGCGCTGGTCTCGGTACTGGACGTCCCATCTTGCGCGCGCCCTCGATCCACAACCGAATCGCCGTCTGGGCGTTTTGAACTGCTTCTTCCGGTGTTTCGCCATCCGCCATACATCCCGGAAGCTCTGGCACCTCTACCAGGTACGCCTCATCTTGCTTGCTATACCAAATCACAAGCGCATACTGGTACTTCATCTTGCCTCCAATTTGTACTGGTCAATCAGGTCAAGCAACTGCTGTACCTGGTACGCTTTGGCTTGACCATCCTTGCGTGGCTGGAAAACCAGCACTTGACGCACACCCGCGCGTCCATACACTCGATGTGAACCCTCACCATGCACCCACTCAAATCCGAATGCTTTAGTCAAGCGACACAAATCGGAAAAGCGTAGGCCTTGCGGGTTGTTGCGCGCCTTTTCCAGCAGTTTGTCAACCTTGGACATTGCGCCCTCTGGTTATGAGCATACCACAAACTCACCGTTCGGCCAATCTCTCGTTTTCGCGCGTCGCCACGCGCACATCCACCGCTACCGCGCCTTGTCCCTCGTTGTAAACCACCAGCGGATTGATGTCCAATTCTGTGATGCGCTCGTCGGCGGCGACAAGTTCCGACACGGCCACGATCACGTCGGCCACGGCGGATTTATCGGCGGGCGGCTGACCGCGCAACCCCGAAAGCAGCTTGCCCGCCAGCGTCTCGTCCATCATCGCTTCGGCCTCGCTGCGCGCCACGGGCGCGAGCCGGAAACTCACGTCCTTGAGCAGCTCGACGTACACGCCGCCGCTGCCAAACATCACCAGCGGGCCGAACTGCGGATCGCGCACAGCGCCTACGATCACCTCGCGGCCCGGTCGGGCCATCGCCTGCACCGTCACGCCTTCGATGCGCGCATCGGGCCTGGCGCGTCTGGCATTCCCCGTCACACGCTTGAATGCCGCGCGCACGGCCGATGCAGTTTGCAGGCCGGCCTCTACGCCGCCCACGTCGCTCTTGTGACTAATGTCCGGCGAAGCGATCTTGACCGCCACCGGCAATCCCATCTCTTGCGCCATCCGCGCCGCAGCGCTGCCCGATTTCGCCAGCTTTATTGCCAGCATGGGGATTCTGGACAAGTTTTCGACGGCTGACTTGGCTGGCTGATTTGAGATCTGATATTTGAAGTTTGAAATTTGCGGCGGTTGCTCCAGCCACTTGCGCCGCTTGACCATCGCCGCCAGCGCCGCCGCCGCGCGCTCCGGGAATGGAAAGAGTGGCAGTTCGGCCTGGCGCATGTATTCGATAGCTTCGGGCAGACTAATGTCGCCAATCAGGCAGGTCATCACCGGCTTGCCGGCCCTCGTCAGAGGGTTGGCTTCGGGCTGCGCCTGGAAGCGATGCGTCACCTCGGCGATTTCGCGCGCGATGCGCACGGCGGGCACCAACGCCTGCGGCACGTTGACGACCAGCACGGCATCCACGCCAGGGTCTTGCAGAATTGCATCAAGCGCGCGCGCGTAATCGTGCTCGTCCGCTCCGCCCAGCATATCCACCGGGTTGAGCACGCTGGCGTGCGGCTGCAAAAACTGGCGCAGGCAAAAGCGCGTTTCATCGGTCAGCGCGGCCAGATGCAACCCTTGCGCTTCTACGGCATCGGAAGCCAGCGCGCCCGGCCCGCCGGCGTTGGTCAAGATCGCCACTCGCTCGCCGCGCGGCAGCGGCTGATGGGCAAGCGAAATGGCCGCGTCGAACAGGGCTTCCAGATGAGGGACGCGAATGATGCCGGCGTGATGGAACGCCGCGCGATAGGCGTTATCGGTTCCGGCCAGCGCCCCGGTGTGCGAAGCGGCCGCCTGCCGGCCGGCCTCGGTGTAACCCGCCTTGATGGCGACGATGGGCTTGAGCGCCGAGACGTGCCGCGCCACTTCTACAAAGCGCCGCCCCTCGTCCACGCCTTCCAGGTACATGGCGATCACGCGCGTCTTGTCGTCGTCGGCCAACAGCTCCAGGATGTCGGTCTCGGTCACGTCGGCCTGGTTGCCCAACGTGACGATGCGGCTGAGGCCGATGCCCACGCCGAGCGCCCAGTCAATCACGCCGCCGCACACCGCGCCGGATTGCGAGACGAACGTGATGACGCCCGGCTTGGGCATATCGGGCACAAAGGTCGTGTCGAGCGGCGTGTGAGTATCCACCACGCCGATGCAGTTGGGGCCCATCAGCCGGACGCCGTAACGCCGCACGATTTCGGCCACCTGATTTTCCAATGCCGCGCCTTGCGGCCCGCTTTCGGAAAAGCCGCCCGAGATGATCACCGCCGCGCGGATGCCGCGCTGGCCGGCCTGCTCCATGATGTCCGGCGTGGCCGTGGCCGGGGCGATGATCACGGCCAATTCGACCGGGTCCGGCACATCCAATAGGGAAGGATAACAGCGCAGGCCCAGGATTTCGTTGGCCTTGGGGTTGACCGGGTAAATCGGCCCAGGGTATCCGTGCTGTACCATGTTCCGCAGTACCGCATAGCCCAGCTTGGCCGGGTCGCGCGACGCGCCCACCAGGGCGACGCCTTGCGGGCGAAAGAAAGGGACAAGGGAAGAAGTAGAGTGGGACATCGGAAACCAAAGTCGGCAAATCTGCAAATCCGCAATCATTACGGGGCGCTACGGAGATAGTCGTTGATGAGCGTGATGTATTGCCGATAGTTTTTTACCAGAGGCTTGAGCGAGTAGTAGACGGTTTCGTGGCTCTGTCTTTCGTACTGGTGAACAAGACGATTTCGCAAGCCGGTCGTGTTGGCTAATCGAGCCGCCAGGTCTTCCGGCAGCGCAAGGTCTTGCATGGCCGTGAAGGTGGCATAGTACGTCTGCGGCGCAGAGCGGCCGGCGCCTTCAACGACGAGTTGGTTAATGTCCGTCGCATATCCGACGACGAGTTCGATGAGCTTTTCGGTGGCATGGCGCTTGATCGCATCGGCCTTGTACTCTTGGAGCGTCCCGCTGGAGAGCGCCTCCAATTCGTCGAGATGTTCGATCAAGAGGCTGAGTTTTTGCTCGACCAGAACTTTATCCAGCATGGCGCATCTCCTCCACCCGGCGATTCAGGTAGCGGCTCAAGGATTCGCGCAAAGGGGCAGTGTCCCAGTACAGCCGTCGAGCATACAGCTTGAAATTCGCCCACGCCCATTGTTCGCCCTCGTACAACACCTGCCCGTGTTCGGCCACTTGATACATCAGCAGCGGCTGCGCGTGATCCAAAACGCTCAGGTCAACCTCGGCCTGGAACAGCTCGCACAGCTTGGCCCATAGCTCGTTGCGCTCGTCCCAGGACAGTCGTCGGGATGGCAGCACGGCCACGTCCACGTCGCTTTGAGAGTGGAGGCGACCCGTCGCCTGCGACCCGAACAGCACAATCAGCGTGAGGCTGTGCTGGTGGGCGATAGATTCGAGTTCTTGGGCAAAAGTACGCATGTCACACATCCAACCATGATTATACGCTGCCTGCGTTTACGAAGCAACAGGGCGGAGCCGACCTTCCGGCTCCGTCCCCTTGTCTACTTGTTTCCTTGTCTACTGGTGCAGGTTTTTCGCCGCGATGAACGCCAACCCGTGCCGGGTCAATTCTTCCGCCGTGTGGTTGAGCGCGGCGTGCTTGTCCATATAATTCGCCAGCAGAGTCGGCATCAAGCCTTTGGCCTCCACATCGGCTTTGGGCATAAAGTATTCGAGGATGTCCGAAGGATGCTCGCGCGTGGCCTCGACCTCTGGATCGCCGCCCTCGTGCTTGGCCGAAATGTTCTTGACGTGATCGGCCAGCTCGATCAGCTCGGCGCGGCGGTCGTAGGGCTGGCGGACAATGTGCTTCCACGTCTCGGTGATGTGATGCTCGATGCGCACCACGTTCTCAAAGCCGAACGCCTTGCGGATGTCCGCCGCCGCTTCGATGGTGGCATTGTTCACCGAGTTGCTCAAGTTGAAACCGATGAGCGGCGTCGTGCCATCGGGCCGGGCAAAGAGCTTGGCCATCATCAGCGTCCACAGCACAAAGTAGGGGTTGTCGTTGCCCACGAACACCGAAATCTTGAACTCGTTGTTGACGCCCAGCCGGTGGATCAGGTAGCCGATCAGGATCGTTCCGGAGTTGATGTTGAGCACCTGGTAGATGCCATAGTGGGTGTAATAGTACAGGAACTCGTCCAGCCATTTGAGCGCGTACTCGTTCGGCTGGCCGATACCGCCAAAGTAGCCGGTGATCGTATCCGGCCCGCCCAGGTGGACGTTCGAGCCGTCGGTGCCTTTGGTATCCAGCGTGTCCACGTAAGACGCGCCGATGATCTGCATCGCGGCCATGCCCGCGAGCAAGTCGCCCTGGTCGGCTTCGGATTCCTTCATGTACCGCACGCGGATAAAGCGGCCCGGCATCAGCTCGCCCTTTTCGATGCACTGCCTGGCCTGGGCGACGATCCAGGGGAAATACTGGAACGCGCTGATTTCGAGCGTCGGCGCGTAGGCTTTCTTGAAGCGCGTCTTGTCGGCCTGCTCGCCCAACACCTTGCGGCGATAATCGGCCACGCCGATGAACGCGCCCTTGTCGCGCTGCTCCAGCAGCCATTCCAGGTCAGGCACGTAAGGCGAGTTCATCTCTCGCAGGCGAGCCATCAAGTTGGGCAGCTTGCGCGCTTCGGCGGACTTTGCATTGATCTCGTCAATGCTGCCGTGCTTGGCGATGACAGCCAGCACATCGTTGACCAGCTTGTTGTCCGGGTCGAGCAGCAGCTTGTTGACCTCAGCCACATTGGCGGCAGAGATTTTGAGTTGCTTGCGGAGGTTGCTTTCCATGATTGTCTCCTCGATTTCGGATTTCGGCACGTGTCTTGAATGTAAAGCGCGTACCGCAATCCGAAATCCGGTTATTCGCCCAGCATCTTGACCAGCTCGGCGTACTCGTCGTCTTTCATGCCGAACCAGTTTTCCGGCTGCGGGAATTTCTTGGTGGTCACTTGTTCGACGTACTGCTTCAGCCCGTCGCCGATGACCTTGCCCGCGTCGCCAAAGACTTTGGCCATCCTGGGCTTGAACTTTGGGTACAGGCCAAACATGTCGTGAAAGATGAGCAGTTGCCCGTGCGCTTGCGGCCCGGAGCCGAGACCGATGATGGGGACGCTGGCACGCTTGGTAATGATCTCGCACACGCGGTCAGGCACCATCTCGAGCAGGATGCTGGTGCAACCGGCGTCTTGGATGGCCTTGGCGTCGTCAATGATTTTCTTGGCTTGCGCCGCGCCCTTGCCCTGCACCTTGAATCCACCCAGCGCGGAGACGCTTTGCGGCGTCAGGCCCAGGTGGCCCATCACCGGGATGCCGCATTTGACGATCCCTTCGATGCGGTCGGCCATCTCGCGCCCGCCTTCCAGCTTGACTCCATCGCAAGCGGCTTCGGCCATGAACCGCCCGGCGCAGCGAATCGCGGTCTCGACGGATGGCTGATAGGTCATGTACGGCATGTCGCCGATCAGCCAGCAGTTGGGGCTGCCGCGCCGCACCGCCTGGACGTGCGGCATCATCACGTCCTGCGTCACCGGCAGCGTGGAATCGTAGCCCAGGATCGTCATGCCCAGGCTATCGCCGACGAGCACAATGTCTATCCCGGCTTTTTCTACCAGGTCCGCCATCGGATAGTCGTAGCAAGTGATCATAGAGATCGGCTCGCCCTTGCGCATCTTGTCGTACAGAGTTCCGAGAGTGACTTTTCCAGCCACAAGTTCCTCCTTTGGGAAAAAAGATTGTGCGGGTTAACCGCTGTCCCCACCCACGCCTCCCCTGTTTGCAAAACGAACAGAGGAGGGACGGGGTAAGAGTTAGAACAGATTCTCGACCAGGTCGGTCTTGGAGATCACGCCGACGAGCTTGTGCTCGGAGAAAACGGGCGCGTGGCTGATGCCCGTCTTGGCAAAGAGCTTGGCCACAAATTCCACACGCAAGTTGGGGTTGATGACGATGAGCGGCTTGGTCACGATGTCACAGATCAACACTTCTGCCGGATCGAGCTTTTTGGCAAACACCTTGTTCACGATGTCAGAGTAGGTGATGATGCCATAGGCATCGGTTTCGTCGTCGCGATCAATGATCAGGCTGCGGATGCGCTTGGCGCGCATGGTGCGGATAACGTCTGCAGCTGTCCCTTTCGAGGGGGCAACTTGCGGGTCGGGAGACATGATGTCGCGAGCACACAGAGCATACTTTCGGTCAGGCATGGGACATCTCCTTTTCGTTGTTCGGTGTTATCCGATGGTTGAATAGACTCCTCTTTTGCGCCTCTTGCCTGCTTTTGACCACCGACCGCAGACCCAGACGGCGCGTTGAGCTGGCCGTCGGTCCGCAGTCGGCGGGAAAACTGGCAAAAAGACTCAGAATTTGCGGAACTTTTCCTTGGACGCGCCGCACACCGGGCACTTGTCCGGCGGGACGCCTTCCATCGTAAAGCCGCACGTGATGCACACCCAGATGTCCTGGGCGGCCACATCCTTGCCCGCCTCGACAGATTGCTTGGCCTCGGCGTAGAGCTTGGCGTGGACTTTTTCCGCTGCCAGCGCCCAGTCCATAGAGCGCAACGCCCTCTTTTCGCCTTGCGCTTCGGCCACGGCTTTGTAAGCCGGGTACATCTGCTCGATCTCGAATGTCTCGCCGCCGAGGGCCGCGCCCAGGTTTGCTGCCGTGCCTTGGATACCTTCCAGCGCGCGCAGGTGACTGCTGGCGTGCATCTGCTCGGCAAACGATGCAGCTTGGAACAGGCGGGCTATGTTGGGAAAGCCTTCTTTTCCGGCCTTGTCGGAAAAGTTGAGGTATTTCATGTGCGCCTGGCTTTCGCCCGCGAACGCGGCTTGCAAATTGGCTTCGGTCATTTTCTCCATTTCAATGCCTCCTAAAGATATGCTAGTTGGAAATCGGTACGAGGTTTTGCTGAATCTTGCAGTGCAGATTCAGCTACTATTGTACGTCTTTTTCTGGTCTTTGACCACTGACCACTGTCCGTTCGTGGGGCGTCTTTTGTCACAAAAAAACCTCCCGCAAGGCTGCGGGAGGTTGGCTGGTCATTTGGCTGGCGCAGGTTGTTCCAGGCGAGCCGGGGGCTTGATCAAGTACGACATGATGCCGGCGATCAGACCCGCCACCGCGGCCACGCGGAAAGCGGTTTCGTATCCGCCCAACACGGCCGGGTTGAGGTTGCCGACGATCGAGCCGACGACGCCCGCCAGTCCGTAGCCGAGAAAAATGATGCCATAGTTCACGCCCGCGTGCTTGGTGCCGAACCAATCGGCGTTCGTGGCCGGAAAGAGCGCCAGGTTGCCGCCAAAGGTCATGCCGATCAGCATGAACATGAGCAAAATCGCCCACGCGCTGCCGATCAGCCAGGGCGTGATCAACATGACCACAAAGATCGTCGCGTGGTCGAGCAGCATGGCATTGCGGCGACCGATGCGGTCCGAGACCCAGCCCAGGAGCATACGGCCCAGCGCGTTCCAGAGCGAAAGCCAGCCTACCAACGCCGCCGAAAGCTCGGCGGACTTGCCGTTAAAGATGTTATAGCCGACGACCGGGATGGCATTGATCCAGCCCAACCCCTGCGTAGCGGCCAGGGGGTTGAATTTGAGCGAGTCGAGGTAGGGCTTGGCAAAGCTGATCACCATCAAGCCGGACATGGCGGCCAACGCATACGCCCCGATCAGCATATAGGTTTGCGAGGTGCGCAACAGCTCGCCGGGGCTAAAATCGCGCTTGACTTGGGTCGAGCCGGCCTTGGCCCCCGGCGGCGTCCAGCCGGCCGGCCGCCAGCCCGCGGGCGGCGTGGTCAGCAGCAGTGAGCCAAGCGTGACCATGACAAAGAACACGATGCCGAGCTGAGAGAACGTGTTCCATACTCCCTGGTTGGCGATCATGGTATTTGCCAGCGGCCCAAACACCAGCGTCGAGCCGCCAAAGCCCATCACCGACAGGCCGGTGATCAAGCCGCGCTTGTCAGGAAACCACTTGACGCCGGTGGCGATGGGCACAGCGTAGCCCAGCCCAATCGCAGCGCCGCCCAACACGCCGTAGCAGACCACGAGCCACCACCACGCGGCGACGCTGTTGGCTGCGCCCTGAGGCGTCAAGCTGCACAAGATAAACGAAATGCCCATCAGCACGCCCCCGGCGATGCCGACCGGCGTCGGCCCCAAGCGATCGTTCAACCGACCGGCCGGAATCATCAGAAGGGCAAACACCAACACAGCCACCGTGAACGGTCCGGTCGCCATCAGCGGCGCCCATTTGAACTCGGCGGCCAGCGGCGGGCGGAACACGCTCCAGGCATAGATGACGCCCAGCGCCATGTTGATGAGGATGCTGCCGACGACCACCATCCACCGCCGCGAGCTGCCTCCGGCGAGCCATTGACGATAACGTTCTTGCATGGGGATTGCCTCTTTCTCTCACCGCGCTAGAGGAGCGCGCACCCGCTGCCTATTCACAGCTTTTTATCAAAAATCCGGGGAGACTGCCAACTGGGTCTCCCCGGATGTCGAGATCTAACTGCCTGCGCGTTCCCGAATGGAGCTAGTCTTCCATCGTCGAGATATCGCCTTCCGGCAGGCCCTGCGCGCGCGCCTTGAGCACGCGCCGCATAATCTTGCCGCTGCGCGTCTTGGGCAATTCTGGCACGAACGTGACCTTTTCCGGCCGGGCGATGGGCCCCATTTCTTTACTCACGTGCGCCCTCAGCTCTTCGGCCAGTTCGACCGAAGGATCAAAGCCCTGCCTGAGGACGACATAGGTGTAGATGGCGTTGCCCTTGATCTCGTGTGGCAGGCCAATCGCCGCCGCTTCCGCCACCGCCGGGTGGCTGACCAGGGCGCTTTCGACTTCGGCTGTGCCCAGGCGGTAGCCGGAGACCTTGAGGACGTCGTCCACGCGGCCAATGATCCAGTAATAGCCGTCCTCGTCCCGGCGGGCGCTGTCACCCGTAAAGTAATAGCCGGGGTACTTGGTCCAGTATTGATTCACGTACCGGTCGGGGTCTTTGTAGATCGTGCGCATCATGGCCGGCCACGGGCGCTTGAGCACCAGGTAGCCCTCTTCGCCGGGCGCCACTGGCTGACCAGCCTCGTTTAATATGTCGGCCTCGACGCCGGGGAACGGCTTGGTGGCGCTGCCGGGCTTGAGGTCCATCACCGGCAGCGGCGTGATCATGAACGTGCCGGTCTCGGTCTGCCACCAGGTGTCCATGATCGGGCAGCGCTCCTTGCCGATGACGCGGTAATACCAGCGCCAAGCCTCGGGGTTGATCGGCTCGCCCACAGTGCCCAGCAGGCGGAGTGAAGACAGGTCGTGCCGGCCGGGCCACGCCTCGCCAAAGCGCATCAGGCCACGGATGGCAGTGGGCGCTGTGTAGAGGACGGTGATGCCGTACCTTTCGACCATGCTCCACCAGCGATTGGGGTAGGGGTACGACGGCGCGCCTTCGTACATGAAGGAAGTTGCGCCCAACAGCAACGGAGCGTAGATGATGTAGCTGTGCCCGGTGATCCAGCCCGGATCGGCGGTGCACCACCAGCGGTCGTCTTCCTTGAGGTCAAAGACCCACTTTAGCGTGGTGCCGATGCCGACCATAAAGCCGCCGTGCGTGTGGACAATCGCTTTGGGCTTGCCGGTCGTGCCGGAGGTATACAGCACGAACAGTGGGTCTTCGGCGTCCGTCACCTCGGGCGGGTTATAAGTGTTGCCGCCGACGCGCGCCACTGGCAACTGCAGCAGCTCGTTATACCAGTAATCGCGCCCCGCCTCCATGGGCACATCGTGCCCGGTGCGCTTGACCACGATGACGTGCTCGACCGTCGCGCAGCGTCTGATCGCCTCGTCTGCAATCTTTTTCAGCTCGACGATCTTGCCGTTCATATAGCCGCCGTCGCAGGTGATGACGACGTTCGACTGGCTGTCTTCGATGCGCTCGTGCAGCGCCTCGGTGGAAAAGCCGCCATACACCACCGAATGGATCGCGCCGATTCTGGCGCAGGCCAGCATGGCCATCATCAGCTGGGGCACACGCCCCATATAGATCGTCACACGGTCGCCCTTTTTGACGCCCATGCTGCGGAGAATGTTGGCGAACATGCACACTTCGCGCCACAGGCCGTGATAGGCGTAAACGCGCATTTCGCCGGTCTCGCCTTCCCAGATCAAGGCGACCTTGTTCTTCCGCCAGGTCTTGACGTGCCGATCGAGGCAGTTGTGAACAATGTTGACCTTGGCGCCGACAAACCACTTGTAGAATGGTTTGTTCGATTCGTCGAGGACGGTGTCCCACTTTTTGTACCACTCGTAATCCTCGGCGCACCAGGCCCAAAAGCCTGCCAAGTCCTTTTCAGCGCGGCGAGCCATTTCTTCATAGCTCTTGACGTTGGCGTTGGCGACAATTTCGGGCGAGGGCTTGTAGACGTTTTGGGTTGTTTGTTCGTTGGCCATTGTTTCTTCCTTTCTGGAGATAGTGTAGTGTCGGGGGTAAAAAGTTTGCCCCGGATTAGATATTTGTAAGACACCCCCTGATTGTACGGCAGAGTCCAGGCGATGTCTATAGCCCAACCGGTCAACCCAAGGCGGGCAAATAGTCCAAAGGAACTAGCGGCCTCCCGCAAGCAAAGCCGGCGGGAGGTTTTTCTAAACCAGCCCTTCTTTTTCATCCCCATACAGCGACCGGCTGCCGCGCTCGCGCCGCGCCTGCAACTCGTCGCCCTCGACAAAGCCCGCCGCGGCGTAGAACGCCGCGTCATAGTTGCGCGTGCGGACGACGACGGGCATGGGCACGGCGTGACCCAGGATGAGCGCCTGCTGGCGTGTGTCCAATCGCGCAAGCACCTGCCTCAATTCGCTCGCGCCGCTGATGCCGGAAAACACCGCGCGAATGTCTTGCTCGTCGTCGAGCAGACACGTCACGCGCGTGCCGATCTGGCTCATCACCTCCGGGTCAATCCCGCTGGGCCGCTGATCCACGATGAGCAGCGTGACGTTGTACTTGCGCAGCTCGCGCGAGATGGTGCCGAAAATCGTCTGCTTGGCGATGAGCGGGTCGAGGAACTTGTGCGCCTCTTCGATGGTGATGACGAGCTGGCGCGGCTCGTCCGCGCCGCCCTGCGCGGCTTCTTTGCACTCCACGTAAGCGCGGTGGATGCGCCGCGTGATAAAGTTGGCGACGAGGATATAGGCCTCCAGGCTGTTGCCGTAGCGCCCGAACTCGATCACGACGTTGACGCCTTTTTGCAAATACTCGAGCACTCGCTCCACGGCGTTTTCGAGCGCCGTCTCGGTCATAAAGCCGAATCGCTCAAACATGCCCAGCTTGCGCTGAATCGCGCCGAGCGTCCCGGCCAGGAGCGTCTTTTGATCGAGCGACTCGGCCAATTCCTCAGGCACTCGATCCGCAAGCAGCTTGGCGATCCAATCGCGGCCCAACTTTTTGCGGAGCGTATAGAGCGCGCCGCGCTGAACGTCCGAGAGGTTCAAGACGCCGCTGATCGAGTCCACGTCTTCCGGCTCGATGGTGTCGTAGCCGATGCGCACGACATAGTCCACCTTGCTGCCGCGCCGCCGCGACGATTCCTCGTCGAGCGTGAAAATCGCCGTGCGGCTGCCATACAGTTGCTTGAGCGCCTTGACCTTGGTGTGTTCGCCGCTCCCTTCCCAACCATACTCGTTGTGCATGTCAAAGACCAGGTTGACCGCGACGTTTTCCTGGATCATGCCAGCCAGCAACATGCGCGTGAGATACGTCTTGCCCGTGCCCGACTTGCCAAACACGCCCGACGAGCGTTCCGCGAACCGCTTGAGGTTCAGGTAAATCTTGATGCCCTCCATGTCGAGCGGCTCGCCGACTTCAAAGTAGCCGGGTTGCGCCTCGCCAAAGATACGGTTCACGTCCTCGGACGTGGCCTCGAATGCTGGCGCAAAATGGCTTGGCACCGTCTTGACCGGCTTGGGTTCCGCCTCGTCTTTTTTCAGCACCAGCATCGGGCTGACGTGCAAACGGCCAAAGGTGCTCGTCCCCTGCATCACTTCGCGCACGAATTCGTCGTCGGCGTCGGGCGGCGTCTTTTCGATGAGCGGATTGGTGCTATCGAGCGCCACATCGGTGATGAGCGAAAAGAATTTGTGCTCTGCACTTTCCACGACGACATATCGCCCGACGGCGGTCTCTTCGATGCGCGCGTCCCGGTCGAGCTTGATGTCCAGCCCCTTGGAAAGCGATCCGGACACGACGATACCCAGGCGCTTTGCCGAAGGCGTCGGGCCAGCCGCCTCTCGGCTCACGCCATCGCGCGGAAAGAATTCGTCGAGTTCACTTTTGGGATCGGCCATCATGCTCTCCGTCTCACGCTGCAATCGCGCTTGTTGGCTCCGTCACCACACGCAAAACTCGGCCTGTCGTTTCCACACGCAGGCGTTTGTCCTTCAGCGCTTTTTCTGCTTCTTCCAATTGGCGCATTGCTTTGCGATCATAGTAACGTTCGCCACAGTTGTTGCACACGAGCACGCTGAGTGGAATCAAAGCCACGTCCTCGCCTACCCAGATTTCCTCGTTAA
>Ga0315288_10006263_pt1 | contig 15098 bp, 38 predicted proteins | sample YL17G11_20_MG_FD_203454 | JGI IMG/M metagenome (GOLD analysis project Ga0315288, IMG submission 203454) | Sediment microbial communities from Yellowstone Lake, YNP, Wyoming, USA - YL17G11_20 | ecosystem: Environmental > Aquatic > Freshwater > Lake > Sediment | place: USA: Wyoming | collected... | reverse complement strand
GGATCATCGGGCGGCAGGCCTACGTCTTGATCCACGAGATCAGCGCCGGCGCGGTCGGGAAGATCGGCGAGATTGAGGACGAGGTCAAGTTCATTCAGAAGATCCAGAAGAGGGTCCTCGACATCTTCGCCGCGCGCGCCAAGGTAAGCCGTGCGTACTTCGTGCGGAACTGGCGGCGCAAGGACTGGTGGCTCGACAGCGATGAGTGCCTGCGGATCGGGTTCGTAGACGAGATACAGGGGTAGACTGCATGAAGTTCATTACCATCTACGTTACGACTCATAGCGGTGTGCCGATCAAGAGTGATGGTCCGCTGTGCCTGGAACTCCTGTACAACCAGTTCGACTATGTGCACCGCACCCAGGAAACGACCTGTTACCACGGCAATGTCAAGCCGGCCGAGGTCCTGCGGGTCGTCGCCAAGACGTTTGACCGCGAGTGGTGGGCTCATTACACGGCGGTGCTGTGGGCCTGTCATAGTCTGATCACGCGGATCATCGTGACGAACGCTGAGGTAGTGGGCAGGTAAGATGGCGACCCTGGCTAGAATTGCTCTCCTGCATCTGATGGCTGCACAGGCACAGTGCTGTAAGGTGGCCGAGGATCTTCAGCTTGCGTCAACGGCGCCTGAGGCTGTGTGTGAGATCAATACTGCCCTTGATGCCCTTGACCGTGCGATGGTTCTGCTTCGGCGCCGGGAGGTAAGCGGTGGCAAGCGTACGTAAGCTCAAGTCCGCCTACGTGAAGGTGGTTGGTGGACCCTACGGTCCGTGCTACAGCGGTGAGTCACTCGGCGGTGCGATCTGGCTGTGCAACGAGATCGCGAAACTTCTCGAGCAGGCCGGGATTGACGAGTGCATGATAGCCGCGGTTCCCGAGTACGTGGAGGTTTGCACGACGTGTCAACAGGAATTCCAGCATGACCGACGTGGTTGCTGTCCTTACTGTGGTACGCCGCTGGTTGAGGAACGGCGATGATAGCGTTGATCCTAAACGAAGAGGAAGCCAAGGCGCTCGAGACTGTTCTGGCCTTTGTCGAAGGTATCGTCGGTGTCCGACCCTACCAACCTCGTCATTTGGTGGCCGAGAAACTCCAGTTGGTTCGTGGGCGGCTAGAGGCTGCCATTGCAGACAATGCCAACGGAGGCGCGGCGAGGTGGCAGGGATGTGATGAGACATTAAAGGGAAAACGATGACCAGTCTTACCGGCGATCACACGTTCCTCGAGGAACTGCGTGAACTGGCTGAGCGCCATGGCTACGCAGTTGATGAGAGTGATGATTCGGTAGTCACGTTGACCCTGATCACAGAGGAGCAACTTGCCGGGATCAGTGAGCCGAGGCCATCGATAAATGTTCAGCGAGAAGAACTAGGTCACGTTCCGCTTGACCCCGAGGATCCCGTCAGGAACTGTGCGACCTGCGACGGACCACGTTATCTAACTGACTTGCCACGCGTGACCGTGTCGGTGACGACTGGGGTCACGTTGATTCTCTTCAGCGAGTCGGTGTGCTATCCCTGTCTCAAGATCTTGGCCAAGATGCTGCACGAGCGGTTCTGCCCCCAAGACTGTGAGCAGGAACACGCGGTGAGATAGGCCATGTTTGTATGGGCGACATTCGGGGTACTGTTAGGATGCGGGTTAGCCGTGTTGGTGCGGCGCTACGCAGGGGGAAAAGCGATGGTTGACTTCATTCAGCGCATGACGTCTCGCGAGTTCTTGACGTTCGGGTTCATAGCTGGCTACACCATCCTCATCACGGTAGGTAGTTATGGTGTGCCGGTCTACGTGCAGAACGTGCTGATGCCGGCGATCCTGCTGTTCGGTGGCTTCATGGCCGTCACGGGCCGTACCATCGGTGGATCCAAGTAACGATGCCTAAGCAAGAGATCGTCTACAAGGTAGTCTTGCGGCTGCCGAGTGAGTCGCTCGGATCTGCCATGTGGTTCGACTTACCGTCTGGCCTTTGCTGTGATTACGAACTCGACGTGTGGACGCAGGCGCCGAAGGGTACGCGGCTCTTTGCGTTCGCCACATTCGAAGATGCCCTGACTTTCAAGCGCGACTTCTGGAGAGGCTCCGACGCCGATATCTACAGGGCAACGGCTCGTGGCGTTAAGGTACTTGATGGTAAGGTGCCGAATCTCTCGTGTGCCAAGATAGACACGATGACTCCGTTCGGCGATCTGTACGATGCGTACATGGCCGAGAACCTTCGAGGGTGGTGGGGCCATCCACGGTCCTTATACTCCCACTTCAGGAACATGTGGGATGCCTCCCCGGGAACGGTCATCTGTACGGCGATCAAGTTGCTCAACGTCGAATTGGTATAGTGACTTGAGGTGAGATGCGATGGTTTGCTGCGGTTACGGATTCGTTCAGTGCCGTCAGGAAGCCTACTTCGAAGTGTACGACTTCAGCGAGTGCAAGGCGACGCCGTGCTGCGAGATGCACGTTGCTGCTGTGGTTCAGAACATTGGACGCCCGTGCATGGTCAAGTACCTGGTTAAGACAACGGCCTATGTCGGCGACCTTGTTGACCGTTGCCCTAACAGGAAGATGAGACCGCTTCGTGCCCGTTAAGTTTGCTACGCTGCCCGCTGGTCCTTTTAAGGTAATATATGCCGACCCGCCTTGGGGTTTCAAGGCCTGGTCACGAGACATGGGCCGGCGCACGGCCGAGTCATTCTATCGCACATTGAGCGTCGGTGATCTGTGTGACCTGCCGGTGCACGAGGTGGTTGATAAGGACTGTGCGTTGTTCCTCTGGGTGCCGAGCGCCTTGCTTGAAGAGGGCATCCGTCTCATGAACGCCTGGGGATTCTACTACAAGACGATCGCCTTCGTCTGGGTCAAGCATCGGAACGGCGGTAAGTTGCACTTCGGCATGGGGCACTGGACGCGGCAGGGTGCGGAGGTTGTGCTGATGGGCGTGACCGGCTCGCCGAAGCGAGTTGCGAGAAACGTGCGGCAGGTACTCATGGCTCCACTGCGAGAACACTCACGCAAACCCGCAGATGTGCGTGACAGGATCGTGTACCTGATGGGCGACGTGCCGCGTCTCGAGCTTTTTGCGCGTGAGATTGTACAGGGTTGGGAAGTCTGGGGTGACGAGGTCCATCGATTTGCATAGATCAAAGACAGTTGAATACCTTTGTCCGTGTAAGAATCGTTCACATCAAACGTCCGAGTCGTGTCAACGACATCGGGAAGGATCTAGCAAGGGCGGGCATGTTGGTGGATCTGCCGGCGGTCGTATTGGTGGTGGGGCCCATAAAATGTCTCTTGAAGCGAAGGAAAAACAACGGGCAGGTGGACGTGCCGCGAGCCACGAAGCCAAGGTTAAGGCTGGACGCATTGGTGGACCCAATGGAGGACGCGCTACTAAGAATAATCCTCGTCACAGAGAAGCCATGCGTACAAGTCTTCGAGCCGCTGCACAACGTGGCCGCATTGCATCTCCTTCTAAACTTCAGTTGCAAATAGCTTATCTGCTCTTCAGCGAGTTTCCCAGCGTCATTATCGAGGCGCCCTTTGGTCCTTATCGCGTGGATATCTATCTGCCGCCACCTTACTACTTAGGATTCGAGGTTGATGGTACTTACTGGCACAGAAATCGCGATCACGGACTGCGTGACAGATACCTGTGTGAAGAATTCGGATTGCCCATTATTAGGTTCTCCGAAGACGAGTGCAAAGTTTTAGTAGAAGAGAATTGGCTGTGAGCAAGAGACCACCGCTGGTTACCGAGGAAGAGTTCAGGCGCATCAAGTGCAACCAGTGCGGCGAGTGCTGCGCGCATTTCTGCATGGGCGGTCTGTCACCGTCAGAACTCAGAGCAGTTACGCATAAGGAACTAGACCCTGACGTGATCAGCACGGATGAGTGGTTTGCTGCTCTGATTCCGACAATGGACTCTGACTATACCTGGTGGTACAGGTGTTCATTTCTCGAACCGGCGTCTAAAGGGCGCTTGGCGCGGTGCACCATCTACGAACGTCGACCGACGGCGTGCCGTGAGTTTCCATACGGTCGACCGCAACTACACTACCCGAGTTGCACGTGGAATGTGCGGATCGCAAAGTTTCTCGAGTCTGGCATCGAGACAGAGGAGGAACAGGCCTGATGATCAAGTGCATCTTGAGCGGGTACTTGCCGGCTGGACTGGCGAAGAACGACGTGATTAGTCTGGCCGACGTCGCGCACTTCGCCAACATGACCGCCGAGTCTAGGTCGGTGTGTCAACAGATCGCGTCTCGGTTCTCGTTTGGCACCCTGGAAGCAAAGCCGGTGAGGGTGCGGATCTCCGTCGAGGTATTCGAAGACTGATAGGTAAGCGACCTGGAAGCAAATCGAGGGCTTCTGTGGTCAACGAGATTGCGTCTCCGTCGAACTCGCCTGCTAGATTACACACGGCTCCTAAAAATGTCTCGTAGTCGAGATTAGGACAGAACGAAGGGAGTTGAGATCAGTGGATACGAACGCTGTTACGGCTCTTGTCAAGATGCTGGACGCGCTCAGGCTCGCTACGCTCGCTACGATCGGGCCGGACCAAGCGATCTGCGAAGATGAGCGCCGAAGTCGAGACCTGGCGCTGGAGGCGTATGAAGCGCTCGGCAGGGTTACTGGACCGTCTCACGTCAAGATGAGTAAGGCTCCACCTCTTAAGTCGGTGGGCGACACGGTGAGCGAACCTTACCCGATAACCCGCGTCCCGGGTTTACCGACTCCGCCGCCGCAGGACATTGACCCGAGCCGTGGGATAAGGCCGCACTAAGATGTGGGACAATGTTGCGCTGCGCCAGTACAAAGGCTTCTACATTCGTGAGGGCGAACTCGAGCATTACGACAAGTGGATCGTGAACGAGTCCGGGTACGCCGACCTTGAACTGGAGTTGAACGACGTGGTGCTGGACCTCGGTGGGTACATCGGTACCTTCGCCAAGGTAGCGGCGCCGCGCGTGTCTCGACTGATCGTGCTGGAACCCGATCCCCGGAACATCCCGGTTCTGTGGGCGAACCTAGAGGGTCTGCACAACGTTGAGGTCTTTGAGGCGGCCGTGATCGGTGAGCACCGCGAGGAAGGCCCGATCCAGTTTAGGCTCAGTCGCTCGCCAATCTCGGGCTCGTTGTTCAATCGCGCTACCGTTCCCATCACGGTACAGGGCATTCGGTTCAGTACACTTTTGCGGCGTTACCGGCCCACCGTTCTCAAGATCGACATCGAGGGCAGCGAGTGGGATCTTGACTTCACGAACCTGCCCAACTACGTGCGTCGGATCGGCATCGAACTGCACGGCACCCGCAAGTACTGGTACGAGGTGCTGATGCCTGAGTTGCTCCGCGTCTTTGACGAGCAGGGTTTCGAACAGGTAGCGGTAAAGAAGCACAGTTGGGGCAAGCGATACTGGGACATCACGCTGGCCCGTTGACCTTCTCTTGGATAGCCCTGGCTGAGACCCGTTGTAAATACTTGTACAACCTGGGTAGAGTAGACTGTGGAGGGCGAGAGTGCCCTATTAGATTTGGGGAATCGGCGGTCCGTGAGATGTTGGAGTTCGGTAAGACTTGCGGACCGCGGTTCTCTATCCAGAGACCTCAGTCTCGCTGAGGACGCACATTCGACGCCAGACGTGAATACCCACGGCGCGCCTTCACAGAGATGCCATCTCGTAGACCACAGACGCCCAGTCTTAACCTGCGTTAACCTGGGTATAGTCTTATCAGATAGGGAAATGGGAAAGCCTTAGAAGATTCGGCGAGGAGGAATGACGCATGGCTGACGAGGAACGTGAACTCAAGATCAGCATCAATCTCGAGTACTGCCCGGCCAACGACCCAAAGCCATACCGCGTACTGCGGGCCGTGAACACGACCCTGCCAACGGTAACGTCTTACCTGTCTGAAGACGAGGTCAACGCGTTCATCGCCGCCGGCGTGCAGGTGGTCATCGTCCCCCGGAAGTTCTAGAGACCAGCGCCGTGAGATCAAACAAGGTATCATTGCCCGTGCGCATTCGACGGTTACGCAACGTGCTTCTGAGACTCAAGCACAGTCGCTGGCGCTGGGCGAAGCAACTCAGATAGGAGGTAACGTCATGGGTGGAGGAACAGGAGTTGGTGGAAGCGGACCCTGCACGGGTTTTACCGAGGAGGAACGCGAGCAGATCACCCAGACCCTGGCCGATCTCGATTCCGCGGAAGACAGCGATCAGTGCCTCAGTCTCATGCCGCGCGAGTACCGGTTCGGACCGTTCACTGCCCTTCGGTACCCGGGCTGCCTTGAACTGGAGTTCAACCTGCTAGGCGTGTTTGCCACGGCAGCCTTCTACAAGCCGAATCACTTGGTGGCGAACAGCGGCGTGGAAATCGGACTCTTGCCGCTGGGCGTGGGTACGTTCATGCGGTGGATACCGACACCGTATGTGCGGCTGATGCTCGCGGTGCCGGGGGTTTCGCTGGTGCTGGGGTTCCTAGCGTGCCTGGAGGATGACGACGAGGTCGACGGTGCCTAAGCGCAAGGCGGAACTGATCGTCAAGAGCGACCTCGGCCCACTGCTAACACAGTTGGGCGACATCTACGAGGACCTGGACCCGCGGTCAAATCGCTGCAACATCGACGGCAGTGATCCTCGTGGAATGTGGCGACGTCAACTTCAGATCACCGGCTTTGAACTGTACCGAACGGAAGACCAGTCGCCAGATGATCCCGACCACTGCATAGTCCTCGTGCGAGACGTCGATACCGGACTGAACACGCGGATCCGGTACGACCGCTTCACGCGTGGCGGGTGTCGAGGATACCAGAAGATCGGGCATGCGCCGGTTCCGAAGACTACTAAGCAGTCGGTAACTGTGAGGGCGAGAGCATGAGGATCAGTCTAGACCTCGACGGTGTTCTGTGTGATCTATCCTGTGCGACGTTGTCAGTAGCGCATGCCATGTTTAGCGCTGGGACACTGGGTGAAGATGACCTGCGCAGTATCTACCTGCGGGCACTCCCCAAGGCGCATCCAACACAGTTCACGATGTGGGGCAACGATGCGGTCCTCATCATCACGGGACGACTGCCTATCGCTCATGGGTGGACACGTACGTGGCTCTACGCCAACGGCATGGGCGAGTACGATGTGATATGTGTGGGCGATGCCTACGTAGAAGAGGTCTGGGTGAACGGCGATTCGGAGGGTGCTTCGAAGGCCACGGCCGAACGCAAGGCAGAGGCCTGCCGTCTGTACCACGTCGACCTGCACATTGACAACAATCCCGTGGTCGTACAGCGCATGCGCGAGCTGGGCATTGACGCGATCTGCGTGAGACGATAGCCTGTGTGCTACAACGCAAACTCTATTGACCTGGTTGTACCAGACTCCGCTCGCCCGGTGAGTAGGGGTCGGCGTTGGCACACTGCGAAGATCGACGAATGTCTCGTGCCGCTGATCAACGCGTTGAACACGGGCGGCATTCATACTCGGTCTTGCTGTTGCGGGCACGGACGCAGGCTCGGTCAAGTTGTTCTGGAGGATCACAGCGAGTTTATCATCCTTTCGCCTGACGTGGCGAGGCGTTATCAGGGGTACTACGGCAACCCTAAGATGCAGATCGCCGTCCTGATGATCGCGACGTACGGGCTGGGGTTTTGACGAGGTATACGATGCTTGAGTCAGAGAAGATGCCCAGTCGCTTAGAAAGAAGTAAGCGCTACGTGCCGCGCTGTGGTTCTCGGCCCTACCGCGTTTTGCGATTGATGGCCGATGGCCAGATGCGAACCAAGCGAGAGATCGTCACGTATCTGGGCCTTGCTCGGTACTACGATTATTCCGTCTACCCCACCAAGAGGCGGCTGCGGTTCACCGGCGAAGAGTCGTTGTTTAGCTTCTTGGGACAGCGAGATATCTATGCCGTCATGTTGCCGTTGCTGAGTAACCTTGGCAATGGACGGTATGTCATCACGGACTTCGGACGGACGGCGCTGGCACGGGCCGACGGTGTGGAGGTTTGCGCCGATGTCAGTTACATATCCTACGACTGGAGAATTCCGCAGCCGGTCTTCGCCCTAGAGAGTACGCCCCAACGCTCGTTTGTCAAAGGCTTGACCTGGGAAACTAGCGGTCTCGTAACCGTGGGACTTGTGGCGTTGTTGTTCACTGGCAACCTGGTGCAATCGCTCGCCATCGGGATGGTCTATTTCCCGATTCGGGTCGGCTGTTACTTCCTTCACGAGCGCCTGTGGAAGCGCGTGTTATGGGGTCACATCAGACACTGCGTGACTCGAGACAGTTAGGAGAAGGCGATGGGTCTGTTGTGCTTCTTTGGCTTTCACGCTTGGCTCGAGTTCACCGTAGATGGGGTACTCAAGCGTGTCTCCTACTGCTGTTTACGGGCGCAGACATTCGTGCCCGAGCATTGGGATGACAACGATGCCATCGTGAAGGGAAGATGGGTCGATGACCCGTAGTCCTGGGTACAGTAGGAATGAACAGCGGGGGTATTAACATGAGCGAACGGTGTAAGTTTAAGGTCAAGTTGACGCCGCGTGAGGCAGAGATCATTCAGCGAGCGGTCAGCATCGTCCACGACGAGAACACCGAACTCCTGCGTGGAATCGATGACGGCTGGGGTCGACCTGTGGGCGAGGAACGAGCGGAACTTCTGGAGGAATCCGCGGCCCTGCGTCGGGTGCGCAACGCCCTGCGGCGACAGTTCGGAAGGATCGGCTAATGGCTGACAGGTATCATCGGCGTGGGATCTGGTATCGTGAGATCCGGTCGGCCGAGTTGTGCTACGTGGCGCCCGGTTTCTACGAAGAGGGTGTGATCATTCAACCGACCATCTGTATTCCTGACGAAGCGCTACCGGCGCTGATAACAGTGCTGGACGAGTTGGGTTATATCAAGCCACGGCTGGACGAGCGACTGCGGGCCGAAGACCTGAAGATCACACACCGTGTACTCGACTTGCTAGATCGGGTAACCACGGATCTGGGTCTTGCAGTCCAAGAGGCGCTCACACCGTTGCCGAACATTGTCGAGGAGGTACCGGATGACTTGGCAAGACGATGATGACGACTGCTGTTGTGACAAGGCGGGCACAGGTCTTGATCCTGAACGTCAACTTCTGCGCAAGCGTCGGGTCATCACCCTGCTCGACTCGATAGACCAGGCCGCAGCTAAGCGGGTCTGCGAGGACCTTCGGATTCTAGAGTCTCAGAACCACGACCCCATTGAACTCGTGATCAGCACCAACGGCGGTGGCGTTCTGTCGATGTTTGCCATCATGGACATGATCGCCTATGTACAGAAGCGCGGCATCCTGGTTACCGGCCGGGTTATCGGACGGGCGATGTCGGCTGGCTTCAACATTCTCCAGAAGTGCGACAGGCGGGTCATGTCGCCCCACAGTTACCTGATGGCGCACGGGGCCTGGGGCTTCAGCATCGGCGACATCAAGGACAAGCAGGCTACCCTCAACTGGGAGAAGGACATCCGCGACAGGATGGCTCACCTGGTGGCCGAGCGCAACACCGGCGCGGACAGCAAGTACCACAACCCAGAGTTCTGGCGCGACCTGTTTACCGAAGATACCCCGGTCTTCTTGAGCGTTGACCAGGCAATCGAGTGGGGCGTGGTCGATGAGGTAGAGCGGTAGAAATGATCCGACTGATCCTGTGGTTCTTGCGCGAACTACGGGGCCCGATGTTGCACTGTCCGATCTGTGGTATACCCGTTCGAAGGTTTAGGGAACAGCGGCTCAGGAGCACTACGTATCGTCTGTGTCCGACCGGCATCTGGTTCAGGGTCGGGTTTGTATCAGTCAGACACTCCCATCAAACGTGAAGATGAGAGGTAGTCCAGTGAGGTTCTTTGGTCGTTTGGTTATCGCCCTGTCTCATTGGCTGGGTGATGTCATGTACCGTTGGATGTCCGGCATGGATGAGGCGACTCTGGTTGTGCTAGGGTTCATCGGTCTGTACGCAGGTGCCTTGGCGATCCTGTTGTTCATTGCTCACGTGATGAGGTAAGGTCAATGAAGGTCTTGGTTTGTGGTAGTCGAGGATTCGGTGACTATCCTCTGATGTTGTCGGTGTTAGAAGGACTTGGTTCTGAGACACCGGTGACGATCATCGAGGGAGCCGCATACGGCGCCGACATCATGGCTTCCCTGATCGCGAGCGAACTGCACTATGATGTTGAGGAGTACCCGGCCGACTGGGGACGTTATCCTCGGGCCGCAGGCTTCGTTCGTAACCAGCAGATGTTGGATGAGGGGCATCCTGACAGGGTAATCGCGTTCAGCGTGGTCTACCCACTGACACCCGGTACTTCCGACATGGTGCAGCGAGCGTTCAGGGTGAACCTGCCTATCGAGATCCATGTGTCAGCGAGGGACGCATGATTAAGATCTACCTGGCCGGCTGTAAGGGAGATTGGCGCGAGACCGTGCACCTAGAGTTGTGCGATCGCGCTGTACTCTTTGATCCGTTCAGAGACTCGCGGCAAGGCGTCATCGGTGAGTTTACGGCAGATGACCTGGAAGCCGTCAAGAACTGTGATCTGGTCATCTTCTATCATGCATATCACGTGTTCGATGGATCAGCGTTGGAGTGTGGCTATGCACACGCACTGGGCAAGCCGATCGTCTACGTGTGCAAGGAACCGCGCGCGAGTTCGATGATCTGCGCCGTGAGCGCCGCGGTCTTTACTGACCTGCTCGCGGCACTAGAGTGGACCCGAAGTCATTACCTGCGCGTCGATCCTGAGTCGCGGACAGTTAAGATGCCGGCGGGAGGGAACTAATGGCTCACATTGACAGTGATGGCGCGGTAGAAACGTACGAGGAACCGCCCATCCGATTCTGCATGGACACCTATGGGCCGCATGATCCGGTAGCGGCGATGGTAAACCGGTTCATCCACAAGGTGAGGAACGGCGGTGTGGGCTCCTTCTGCACCGGCTTCATTCCTGTACCTCATGAGGCGAGGATCCGTGTCGAGTTACTCGAGGGCGGCCGCGTGTCAGTTACTACCAGGACCAAGGACGGCGAGAGCGGCTACGTTATCGAACCAACCTGAAGTCCGAGGTGTTGAACAATGGCAGTTGTTCTCTGTTCATTTGCTCACGCCGAGAAGTACGCAAAGGGTACGCGACTCTCGGTAGCGAGGTGGCAGCCCGGGCGAGCCAAGCTTTACCCGACCCTGAGGTTCCTGGCGCCGGTTCGTGCAGACGGGTCGGCGATCTCGATGATGCCGCCAGAAGAGTACCGACTCGAGTACATTAAGCACGTGCTCTTCGGACCGAACAAGGACCGCATCAATCAGTTCCTCGCGCGCCTACGGCCAGACGAGGACATCACGCTCCTGTGCTGGTGTAACTTCGAACGGCAGAGGGCCTACCCTAAGTTGATGTGTCATACGATCCTCATCGGCTATCTCATCCAAGAACGCCGGCCGGACATCGAGGTGCTGTTTCTAGACGGGCGCGAGCACCCGGTTTGGAAGGGGTTGCTCGACTAGGTGAGGTTAACGTAACGTTAGAGATGATGCCGTGACGGCAGAGTGCTTGCTTGATTCATATGAAGGAGGGAATGCTATGGAAGAGATTACAAGGCAGCGGTATCCTCGACTCTGGCCTGAGTTGGGGGATCCATTGAAGATCGCCAACTTTTTGAACTATCACCTGGCTATTCTCGAGGCGCCCGTGGAGTTGCCCAGTCGCTTTCGCGACAGTCCCGGGGCCCCCGACACGTTCTTGGCCATGCGGTGTCAGCGCTGTCGCGTTGATCGCGTAACCAAGGAAGTGCTACTGTTGGGCGAACAGTTTGTGCTTACTACTACAGGGACGGCAGTTCGTCACACGCTTCAGGCCTATCAGGCCGACGGCGGTGGCTTTCCTGTGCACGGCATGTTCAAGCAGTTCCGTTCGGATCGTAACCCTGATCGGCGCTATTTGGACTTCGTGCCGATGCCGTAACTAGGTGTTGTTCGTCACGGCAGCATCTCTGAGGAGAACTTAATGCAACCATCGGTAACCGAGGTCATCATCTGCGTTAGCATCTGCGCACCGACCTGTCTCGTCTTCCACGAGTTGGTCGAGAGGGGCCGCAGATGGATCTGTCCGCGCATACGGGGGCAGAGGCCGAGGCGCCCGATGCTTGATCTGATCGACAGGTGCTGGTGTGGTTGCCCACGTACCGAGGGCGAGGTTATCTGCGACCTGTGTGGCACGGGCCTGACGTACGATGCACAAGAGGCGGCGTTGGATCAACTCAAACATGAGAATCGGATCCATGCGCGGCACATCGCACACGTGAAATCTGCGGACTCGTTTCCTTACCCGGACAGTTGCACCATGTGCTGGTATCTCAAGGAACGTTATGAACACATGGTCAAGTGTCAACGTTGTCAAGAGCATCCAGACTGGGAGTGCCCAGGCAGGCCATGACCTGGGTAAGGTATACTGAGGGAGACGACATGACATCAATCGCTGGACTTGTTATCACCGGCCTGATGATCGCCGGTACGATTCAACCTACGACGGGTTGGATCTGGGGCATTCTGGCCTTGTTCGCCATTGACTTCGTAGGGAGGGCACTCTGCGAATGAGACCCATTGAACTTGACGTATGGACAACGACTGACGACATCAGGGACAACGAGTATTTCCAGTCGTGTGGGTCAGTAGAGAGTCTCGAGATCGCGCTCGAGGCCTGCTACGAGTCCGAGGAGGAGGCCGCCGAGGCAGCGGCCGAACAGCGGGCACAGGCGCGTGATGAGGGACTGCCGGCGATGTCACAGGTCGTGAGGTTGCGCGTGGTGCTGGAGAAGGTAGAGCGTGTTGGACCCATCGATTTCGAGTTGTAGCATCGAATACCCGAAGACCGAGACGTTATTCGACCGCGACCCGCAGACTCACAGGGTTATCGTGGGCGCGATCCGCTGTCCCGAGTTTGAGCTGGTCAAGCGTTGGCTCGTGACAGAGAAGATTGATGGCACCAACATTCGTATCTCACTTGAGATGGCGAGTTCGTCGGATATGTGGCGGGTGTGCTTCTACGGACGCACGAGCGCAGCACAGATCCCGACGTTCCTACTCGACTATCTTCAACAGACCTTCACGTTGGAGAAGATGCTTCGTCTGTGTCGTGGGCGTGAGAACTGCGAGAAGTGTCACGGCGCCGGTTGGTCTGGTCTAGGAATTCGTGGACTTGTTCGGTGTGACTGTGTACCGATCTACCCCCTCACGTTGTACGGCGAGGGCTACGGTCCGAAGATCCAGAAGGGCGGCGGGAACTACCGCGACGACCCGAGTTTCCGGCTGTTCGACGTGCGAGTTGGTAACAAGTGGCTGGATTGGGATGCAGTCAAGGGCATTGCCGGTCGGCTGGAGATCAAACCGGTGCCGGCCTTTTACACCGAAGACTTTGAGAACGCGGCTAAGATAACCGGCCTCACGTTCCTGGACATGGTGGTCGAGTTGGTTAGGCCGCCCGGGTTCAATTCGTCGGTGGCGCAGACCGACCGGCCGGAACTTAATTGGAACACAACGTGGATCCCGGCTGAGGGGATCGTGGCACGGACTGACCCGTACCTCTACGACTGGCGCGGGCGTCCACTCAAGTTCAAGTTGAAGACAAAGGACTTTCCCGAATGAACATGGATGAGGCGCTTGACGTAGTGCTCTACGGTAACACGGTAACTGAGGTCGTGCACCGATTGCGTGAGGGCTATGTAGCAACAACGCGGTGCGGACTAGAGACATATCCACTAATGCCGCAGTTGCCGATGTTACAACTCTCGCCTGGACTGTACTTGAAGCCGGTAGGTAAGCGTATGGCGGTGATTAAGTGGCGGTACTGTCGGCGCTGTTGGTCGACGCAGGATGAACACGGGATCCCGCTGGAATTCAAGGAGGCGACATGAGTGTAGTCTACCCAGGACACGGCCCTCGAGGCCCTAGAGGCGACCCCGATCTTTACCGCGTTCTGCGACGAGAACTTGATCGGTATCCGCTTGGTCGAATGGTTAGACTGGATATCGCCTATAACCTGGCCTTGTGTGAACAGGTGGTCACGGTCAGAATGTCGCTCTCGGCGAGTCGAACCGTGGTCGATGAACAGACTGCTAATGTGCCGCTCCTCAAGGTGCTTGTCATGCAACTACTGTCGGCACTGGCGATCTGCCCGCTTGCGCTTGATGTGGAGGAAGGTTGATGATGCCCGGTGATTTGACAGTGGTCGATGGTGTCAACGACAGCGACGAAGAGCCGCTGCTGGAGAAGTTGATCAGAGAGAAGGGCTACTACAACTGTCCGACGTACTGGGCCGAGCACCTGGACATCCTCTTGGGCGAGATTGAGTGTGGCTCGCTTTCCAAGGGTAACCGGGTCCCTCTCAAGATCCTGCGGCAAGCCGTGCTCGAGTTCGCGTTCAGGCATCTTAAGATCATGGGCAGCGGTTGGGCGCTGGCGCCACGAGTGTACTACGGGCATGGTGCCGCCAGGGGTGGCAGTCTTCAGATCCGTACGTATCTCGACATGGTCGTGCGGGGTGGACGCAAGGTCATCATCTTTGAGGAACCAAAGTAATGGTCCGGCCAGGCCTGGGTATAGTTAGTATGGAGGCGAGAAGTGCCCTACGTTAACAAGTTGTGGCGTGCGCGTTTGGACCCGTTGCTGGAACCACTGGTGCGGGAGATCATGGCGACGACTCGAGCGCATGCCTCGGCAACGATCCAGGCAGGACAGAAGGATTGGCGTGAGCCGTCTGAGGCCGAACTTACGGCGTCCATGACCGGGATCTTCAACTACGTTATCACGGCGCTCGCTGTCACCCTGACAGGCACCCCGCGGTACTTTAAGTGTGCCGCACTGCGGGCAGCCATGGCCGATGCGTCAGAGGAGTACTACCGTCGACTGGTCGCTCCGTACGAAGACAAGCAGGCAAAACTTAACGGCGATGTTTTTCCATGAACAGAACTAACAATGCTAGTTATGGTTTTCAAGGCAAGCGTCATACTGAGGCGTGGAAGACTAGTATGCGAGGGCGCAAACGTAGCCCTCTTTCGGCCGAAACGCGAATCAAATTACGTGCTGCTTGGGTAAT
>Ga0315288_10006261_pt1 | contig 15098 bp, 13 predicted proteins | sample YL17G11_20_MG_FD_203454 | JGI IMG/M metagenome (GOLD analysis project Ga0315288, IMG submission 203454) | Sediment microbial communities from Yellowstone Lake, YNP, Wyoming, USA - YL17G11_20 | ecosystem: Environmental > Aquatic > Freshwater > Lake > Sediment | place: USA: Wyoming | collected... | reverse complement strand
CTAGGCAGAGAGAAAGTAGAACCGAAAATGGCAATCAAGGTCCGAAAACAAGCCGCTGCTTCTGTTGAAGTACCACCGAGCACCCATGTCCAGTTTTTCGTTGGGCCGGATGGTATCCCGCAACTGAAAGACAGCTTCGACAACGTATTACCCGTCGCTCCACCGGTAGAGCAGACAATCGAGCCCAGTGCCTGGGTAACCGAGATGGGCAGCGCTCGTATCAACATCACGGCCCCTGGCACCTACACGGTGATTCCGTCGCCTCCTGCCGGAAAGCTCAGGATGGTTATCGACGGCCCGCTGGGCGGGATGCTGAGCGCCTCCCCAGCTAACCAGGCAGCTCCGTGTGGGTTATTGTTGTGGGCCAGCAACGGTACCCTTATGGGACCGCCATCCGGTTTCGCTGGCACATTCGACTTAACTGTTCAGGCTCAAGGACGGGTTCTTGGTCCAATTGGACTCACGGGCGAGTTCAGTATGTCTGGCGGTGAGTACGGTGCCTTCTACTTGGCCCCTGGAGAGACGGTTGCCGTTACCGTGAGTAACTTTTTGGGTGGCACCACCAAGGTGGTGGGTCGAGCTACCTGGATCGACTTCGATGCAACGGATGTGTCGTTTGTCCGGCTGACGTTCCCGACCGTTGGCGTTCCGCAGCTTGTCATTCCCCCTGTACCCACAGGAAAGATCGCGGCGATGTATTTCCCAGGTGGGGCTCACATCCTCCGAGATGTTTCGCAGTATAACCAGCTAGCGTTCTTCAATAACCTGGACGCCAACACCCACAACTGGAATGTGACGTATACAGATCCGGCTGGAGGATCAATAACCACGCCCTCCACCGGCCTGCCTGCTGGGCTGTATTCGTTCTCCGGGCTACTTCAGTACCATTCGATGGTGTTTGTAGAGGGGCAGTCGCTTTCGGTTGAGTTGAACAGCGGCGACACGGTGCCATCTACGCCGCCGTATATGTGGGCCATGTACAAGCTGTACGACTCAGTTTGAGCATGCAGGTTTCCGTGATCATGCCCTTCTGGAATGCTGGGCAGTACGTCGATGCCGCGTTGCGTTCGGTGTTCAGGCAGAGCGTGCCTGTCCAAGAAGTGATCATCGTGGACCAAGGAGGCAGCACTCCCGAGTCTGCGTTTCCTGATCACCTTCGTGACCTCGATGGCCTGCATTTCATTTCGTCCCCCCAGACCACTCCGGGTAAAGCACGCAACCTGGCGCTAGCAGCGGCTACAGGAGACGCGATTGCTTTCCTCGATGCTGATGACCTGTGGCCCTTGGGTAAGCTGGAGCGGCAAGTCAGCGCACTTCAAGATCACGACTTGGTCGGCGGCTTCACCCGCTGGTTCACGGAGACAATCTCTGGGGATGCCCTAGAACCTAGCCCTACGGCATCCGTGTGCCTGCTGATGCCGCTTCTTGGGGCGTGCCTTTACCGTAGAGAGTTCCTGGAGAAGCTCGGGCACTTTGACGAGGAATTCGTGTTCTCGGAAGACGTTGACTTGCTTCTGCGAGCCTGCGAATCCCAGGGCAGGATCTTGGCACTGCGCACTGTGGAGCTGTATTACCGCAAGCACTCCCAGTCCATGACACACGGTTACGACCTTGCGCGCGATCCCCATTATGCCAGAGCAGTTCAGCAGTCGTTGGAGCGCCGTAGTGCAACTGGGAATCATCGAGGAGTACACGGGCTGGCGAGTTATATGGAACCTACGCGGGCCTTGCGAACCACCAAATGATGGCATCACGGATCTTCGTTTGCGTGAAGTTGGGCCCACAACCCGGTGGACTCATCGTTGGGCCCACGGATCAAAGTCTTGAGGAACTCCAGGGTTTGCCGCATCGCTGACTCTGAGAGCCCCTGCACGGTCAGGTCCAGACCGCCAGGCAGCTTCGTGCTCGGGGCCAAGGCACAGCCTTCTGGGAGCCTCTGAGCTAGGCGCTGCACTGAGTTTCGAGCGGTTTGTTGGAGCTGCCGCTCACGGGCCTCTGCTTGGGACGCCTCTTTTTCGAGCCGTACCATCGCGGCAAGGTGCAGCTCGACGTTCCGAACAACAAACCACCCGGCCTTGGTTTCCCGAAAGGTCTTGGCCGGGGTTCTGGGCGTCTTGACTGTGAGCGTGTGGCGACCAAACGGGAGAGATTTCACCGGGCGGAGTTGAACCCAGACTCGATGTAACCCGATGATCAGGTTTCGGCCCTGTACCAAAGACCCTTCCCCGTCGTAACGGCAAAGTGTTGACCCCACCCGTAACGCTTGAAGCAGGTCTTGCTCAAGTTCTGGGACTTGGTTTAGGTCCACGTCAGTCCACGCTGTTGATCAGGTCAAACACAGAGATGGGTTTCTTGGGTAGCATTCGGTACACAGGTTCCGAGTTGGTGGGCAAGACCCCCTCAGATAGTATGGCCCAAAGCTGCTTACCGATGCTGAGGCCCGTCAAGAATTCGTCGGCCCCAACGCCCGCCGCCAGCAACGCGGACTCAGGATCGAGCCCGTCAGTGGCCACGCTAACCGCTACCTTTTGAAGAAGCAGATCATAGAGCTGTGGCTGAAGCGTACCCGTGTAGATGGGGAACAGGATCCTGGTTTCAACCGTTTGACCGATACGATCTACCCGGCCAATAGCCTGACGGAAAACGATTGGGGAGCACGCCGGGTTTTCCATCCAGATCTCGGTGGCGAAATGCACCAAATTGTTGAGCCCAGTCGCTATCGCGACAGGGTTCGTGATCATCACGCGAGAGCCACGACTCACGATATTGTGCTCAATCCAACCCTGACGCTTAGCGGTCGGAACCTTGTTTGCGTAAAGAATCGGGACATTCTCCCCATCAAGCGCTTCCGAGATCAGACGGGCCAGGCGGGGTAGCAAAGTCACGTGCCACGAGAACACCATCACGTTGCGACCCTCAGCCAGCTCTCGCTTGACCCTTTCGATCATCCACTGCTCTTTGGGTAGGATCGTCGAAGCGGGGAGCGGCGGTACCGTCGCCACAAGTTCCGCCCCGACAGACTCAGGGTAGCGAATCTCGAAGGCACCCGTGAGGGTGTTGCCGGTGTCAGCGGTGGCCCGATCCACGTAGCTCGGAAGCTCCGCGAGCTGCCCAAATAGCTTGCCCGCCAGACCCTCTACATGCATGTCCTTCCTGATCCGAGTGACCAACGTGTCTCGCAAGTGCTTGAAGCGAGCCGCCAACTCGGGGCCAGGATCGATCAGGTGCTTCTCTTGCTTGCAAGGCGGCAAATCAAGAGCCAGGTCCGCCTTGTGCAGCGTGACCGAAATAGGCAGCAAGTGTCGCAGCAGAAACAAGGGTAGGACGCCCGGAGCATTCCCGACCACACGGGCCGTGCTGGTTACGCGATCGGACCTGGTACCGAACTCGATGACCTTCCCAGGGGCTACCGCTTTCTGCATCACGATACGCTTGCGATACCCGTAACGATCGTTGAACCGGGCCTTATCCTCACGCTTGAACTCTTGCCGGAAACCAGGGGACACCGCCCACATGTTCGTAAACAGGCTTTCGGCGTAGCCGTTCATAACGGATCCGGTCATTTCAATCGTAGGGATCCCGAGGTTCATGAGACGGTTGGCTGCTCGGCATTGTGCTGAGTTTTCGGACGAATACTCATGTGCCTCGTCTACGATCAAGAAGTCAAAGGCCTTGGGGTACTGCTTTACGATGTGCTGAGCCAACGCCACACGCCGGGGCTCAGGCACAGCCTCAAACAGGAACTCCCCACAGGGCTTAGACCACTTGAGTCCTGCGAGGTGCGAGAGGGTGCTAAGGGCCATAGTGGCCGCTTTGAGGCTACGCTCTGGGGTCTCCCCGATGACCAAACCCTTTTCCCAAGACAAGGGAAGCCCTGCAACCCGGATGTACTTTTCACCCTTTTGGGCGTCCTCAACGTTCTTCTCGAAACCACCCCAAGGGCTGTAGTGGTACGATGTGGACGAAGACTTGTGCCGCGAGACAGCTTCGACCTGACGTTCCCCGTTGGGCGGCAACAGAAGAAGCAACTCCCGACCAAAATCCTTCTCGTAATACCCCAGGTGTTCGAGGAAGTGTTCCGCTGTGGCGAGGATGCGTTCCTCGCTTGCCGTACAGAGCAGGATCCAAACGATCGCCTGTCGGATCTGCTCGCCTTCCGAGAAACGGGGCAACAACTCCGCAAGAGCTGCATCGAAGTAGCTTGGGTTAAAGCCTGGGAAAACCAAGGGTTTGGTTTCACGCTTAGTTGCGAGGAAGGCCGCTTGCTTCTGAGCCCAACGACCCCGCATCAAGTTTTGAATGGTCGGATCCAGGGGCTCGAATTGCATCAACTGACGGCACAGCTTCAACACGACCTTTCCAACGTCGCTTGAGGGGTTCCGTAGGGTCCGTACCTCACAACGTGATCGAAGCTTCGCTAGATCCCCCTGAGGGGTTGGGCTTCCACACTTAGGGCATGTGTCACCAACCCGCTTCCAACCATGCGAAAGCTTAGCGGTTTCACGTGAAACCACGGACACAATGGTTTGGGATCGAGTATCTTGAGACACCGCCTCAAGGTCACCGATGGTATCAAGGATCCTAACCTCAGCCTCAGGCATCACGGCCGCGATCTCATTGGCCCAGCTCGTAAGCAGGTGAGGCGGACAGATGATCAAGGGACGCGAGGCCCCGACGGTCTTGGATACCACCAGTGCGACGGTGGACTTGCCGGAGCCGATTTCACCGAGCAGGAAGGCGGCTTTGCCCCGACGTTTGTGTAGCGGGACACCCGTACCACCCAGGAGCTTGACCAGAGCCTTGGCAGCATGCGCTTGAGCGGTGAAGGGCGTACGGACCGTGGGGGCCAAAGGGATTTGATCCCCGTCCCTACGCGGATCATAGAGAATGGGGCACTGTTGCTCCATCACGGCCATGAGGGAGTCCCCGTAGTAGTGCAACAGACCCCCGACGGTCATGCCCTCAATCTGGGGCTCGCACGTCCCGCTGTTACCCAGGGTATGGTACTTGTGGGTTCGGAGATCCAGCACGGTGGCCACGAGCTTGGGTTGCTGCACCTGGACAAGGATCGTGGCGTCCCTGTCCTTGCTTTCCTTCTCTTCGATGGTCCGGTATTCCTGATCGAACACCCCCTTCACGAGAAGCGGGGGCAGATCCAGGCGGAAATCGGTAGGCTCGACCCTGGCCCCGTTGAAAATCCCCGCAGCGATACCGGCCGCGATATGGGCAGGCCGGGGCGGGGTTGCCACCGGGTACTTACGGAGCATCAGCTCATGGATAGGCAGATCGGGTAGAACGCCCCGCACAGGCGTGTAGACCCCAGCTCGGGTGCCCTGCACCCAAGGACGGGCCTTCGCCATGAGCCCCGAAAGGTCAGCGGGACGCATCACCCATTCCTCAAGGCCCTCATGGTAGTCTTTCGAGGACTCGATACGAGCCAGTGGGGCCGACATGATGTTCGGTAGCTCCGGAAGCTGAGAGCCATCCGCGTAGCCTTCGACCAGGGCCAGGATTTTAGGATCCGGCTGGTGCTTGGACATGGCCTTCTGAGCAAACAATACGACTTGCTTGAAGTTCTCAAAGTCGGCGTCCGGGAACTTGAAGCACTGAACATTCCGATACTCGGTCGCGAGAAGTTCCGCCGAAGCCCTGAGAGCGTAGAAGGGCACCACGAAGATCAGAGCGCCCCCCGACATCAACATGGGTGTGAAGCGGGTCAAGAACTTGTGCTCAAGACGCTGGTATTCACGATCCAGATCGTAGGGTGGGTTTAAATACAAGACCGACACCCCGTCACGGTTACCACGCTTAAAGGTCGCGTGAAAAGCATCACCATGCAGGAGGTTTGTGGTCAGGTGATAGTAGGTTTCTTCGCAGGCTTTGCGTAGAGCGGCGGATCGCGAGCCTTCCATTTCACAAGCGAACAGTTTGGCTTGGTTAGGCTTTACCCATGCTTTGATGAGGCTCAAGATTGCCGTACCGTCACCGGTACAAGGATCGGCAAATGTAACTTGGCTGTCCCCTAAATGCTTTTCAAGCAAACGGGCAATCCGAGGGATCAGGTGTGCGGGGGTTGGAAAGTATCCACCGAGAGCCACTGATTCTTGCCTGGCCATTCCTAGAGTGCCCCCTGAAGGCTGAAAAAGAGCGCCACTTCGCGGGCGAGTAAGGTATCTAAGGTTTCATGGTTTGCGTTGAAAGCCAAGCCCGGCAGCAACCCTACTGTGGTGGTCCCAGACTCATGGTAGCGGCTCCGTGGGTATTGCCCGAAACCTAAAGAGTTGGCTTGCCTGTATAGATCCGGAGGGGTGGCGAACGAAGCCAACCCGTGTTCCAGACACGAGAGCATGAGTTGGAAGTAGAACCGACCGTCAGCGACCAGAGGACAGCGGGTTCGCCGATCCAGATACGCTGCAAACAGATAGGACATGGGGGCCCAAGCCGAGAGTTGCTCAGGGGTGAACTCCACGTAATTACAGAGCTTTGCATGGGCCACAAGGGAAGGTACGTCGAGGTTCTGTTCGGCAGCCCAGGTCTTGGTGGGTAGGAGTATGAAGCGAGCCCCGGATGGGTCCACCATCCCGGGATCAATCTGGAATAGCTCCGGTAGGAAAATGGTAGCCAACGAGCCTTCTTCTTCACGCTGCCAAACCACCTGATACCCTGATGACTTGAGGATCTCTAGGCAGTCAGCTTTCCGTCGGCTGTAATCGTTCGCTTTGGGGGCATAGGCTTTACGTCCCAGGCTCAGATTAGCCATGAAGGCTCGTAGCTCTTGATCTGAGCCCCCGAATATCGCCCAAGCTGGACGAGAGTTGTCCGAAACCGTTTGGCCACCGGGCCAAAGCAGATCAGCCTCCACAGACGCAAGAAGCGTTGCACGGAACGTGCGTCCTTTCTTACCTTCCGTCTGTGGGGCAATCTGGAATTCACGCATGGTCGGTACTCCGGCGATGCCCCAAGTCATAGTAGGCCAGGCGAGCCCGAACCTGCACGAATTCGACATCACGGCCAGGAACCACGACAGCCGCACTCAAATGGCCCCCGTACACACAGCCGGTATCGATGCCGTAGCAAGCGCCACCATCGAAGCGGTCTACCCTGGGGTTTCCCAAGGAGTGTACAGCGTGCCCGTAGATCACGGACTCAGGGCCCTTCCAACGTTCCGCCCACAGGATGGTATTGGCGGGTTGTTCCAGGGACCCTTCCGAGTACCCCTTCATCACACCCGAGTCGTCCACGTACCGCACGCGGATCACAGCATCCGATTGATCCGCGACCTTGAACGCAGGCTCCAGGCCCGCATGCACCACTACCATGCTCGGATTGATGTGAAGGACGCGGGGCAGCCCTTTGAGCCATGCAACGTCGTCATCGGACAACAGCGCATGCTGAGCTTGACGCTCAGCCGACAACCGCATTGGATTTTTCTTGCCGCTGACGGCCCGGTTTGCCTCGTGTTGCCGAAAGCGGGGGAACTTCTCATCGTGGTTACTTTCCACACACTCAGCCCCCAGCTCACGTACGAACTTTACACAAGCCGCCGGTTCCGGTCCCCGGTCCATCAGATCGCCCACAAATACGAGGCGGTCGGAACCTTGGACGAACGAAACCACCTTTAACAGGTCCCGCAGCTCATCGAGGCAGCCGTGTACGTCACCAATAACGAGAGTACGGTCCATTACGGAGGTACTACACCGGGGCGCTCAAAAACTCTAGTCCTAAATGCGCGGAGCCTGGAGGCGATCCAAACAAGCCTGGAATTGCGAGTTGGTGAGTGAATCGGGGCGGGCCATCCTAACCATGGCACTGGCGGCGCTTCCGGAAATCCCCAGATACTCACGCAGCGCTAGAGCGCTCACTAGGCCGGAACGGTTACGTCCAGCCCAGCAGGTCACGAGAACCTTACGTTCGTTCCGTAACGCTTCAACCACACGAGAGGCAGCCGCTACCGCGATTCGTAATTCTTCTCGTGTGGGGTGTCGGAGGTTAGTATCGTCATTCGGAGCGTGGATCACCTCGATGCCTGGGAATTCCGTTGCCGCAGGCTGGTGTTCCATCGCGCATAGCACAAGCAGTTGAAAGCCTGCTTGTTGGAGCTTAGGCCCCTGCGGTGGGATAGCCCCTTGCCACAGGTTGGTATCTAGAGCATGGGCGTCGATGTCTTGATCATCGAAGCGGGACAGGATCAGAAGGTCAGTCATTGTGGTGTGCTTCCGTAGACATACTCCAAGGCTTTCTGCCCTGCAACATTAGGCTCTTCCCCCTTGAACACCAGGTCGTCAAACTTAGCTCTAACGCTGGAGGCCAGACGCTGCGCTGCGTCCGATCGTGGGTTAGGCATGCGTAACATAGCCTCAAGCCCGATGCGAGATCGAATCTCGATCACGTTCTGCATTTGAAGGCGCTTGATCCGAATGAGCGCCCACTGGAGCTGCTCCCCTTCATTGAGGGCCCCTGTGTCGTCCCCTTTGGCCGAATCAAGTCGCTCGAAGTTCACGCTATGTAAATTCTCAATCTTAGTGACCCTCGTGTCTAAGACCGCCACGGAACCGATGTCAGCTCGGGTCGCTACCCAACCGCGAAAGAAGGGCCAAATTCCTGTGGTGAGCGTAGCAGTAAGAAGAGCGAGCGTGACTCCGCCGATCCACTTTACAAGGGGATTTTGGAGTACCCGTTGCGCTGCTGGGAAAAAGCTATTGGCCATGACTGCGGGACGTTAGTTTCACTTGAGCGGAAGCATGAGTGGAAAACGGAGGGCTTGTATTTACACCTAATGTGTGGTAAGCTAAGTAAAGATTGAAACTCGATCAGGGCTGTCAGAAAGCAGATTTCGTGGGCGTCTTTCGGGTAAGTCTAGACTGGAGTTAACGCCCCGTCATTTGTAGTACCACCTCGGGCATTGTCCCGTTACCTCAGAGGAAAGCATGACCACACACGCGGGTTGGTTTGAAGTTGACAAGGAAGGGCTGGCAAAGCTCCTTCGTCGTAAGGGTCTGGCGTTCGTTCTCTACGAGCTGGTCCAGAACGCTTGGGATACGAAGGCCACGGAAGTCTGTGTGGGGCTGGAGCCTATACCGGGGCGTCCGCTCACTCGCCTCCGAGTTCAGGACAACGACCCCGATGGGTTCAAGTTCCTAAACCACGGGTTTGTGCTCTACGCCGAATCAGTCAAGAAGGGTGACCCGACCAAACGGGGACGCTTCAACCTCGGTGAGAAGCTGGTGCTGGCGGCCTGCGAAACGGCCAAGCTCGCTTCCACCACGGGTACCATCTACTTCGAGCGCACGGGCCCTAAGAAAGAGCTGAACCGGCGCGAGACCCGGGAGAAGCTGTCGGCCGGATCGATCTTCGAGGCCGAGATCAAGATGACCAGGGCAGAGCTGGACGAAGTGCTGGAGGCCTCCAAGCTTCTCATCCCGCCGGTCCACACGACCATCAACGGCGTGAAGTTGCCTTCACGGTACACCACCAGGTTCTTTGAAGGAACGCTGCCTACCGATGTTGCGGACGAGGAAGGGTTTCTCCGCCGAACCTCCCGCAAGACCCAGATCAGGATCTATCCCCAGCACGAGAGCGGCGTCTCGTACATCTACGAGATGGGGATCCCGGTGGTTGAGACCGACTTCCCCTGGTCGATCGACATCAATCAGAAAATCCCGCTCAACGCCGACCGGGACAACGTGACCCCGGCTTACCGCAAGGCCTTGTCGGTGCTCACTGTCAACGAGATGTACGACACCCTTGACCGTGAGCAGGCCAGTTCACCTATCGTGCAAGAGGCCCTGGAGAGCCCAGATGTGCTGTCCGAGGCCGTCACCACGGTGGTGACCCAGCAGTTTGGTGCGAAGCGTACAGCGTTCGACCCCAGCGACCCTGAGGCCAACAACCAGGCGATGGCCCAGGGCTACGCGATCATCCACGGCGGCTCTTACACGAAGGCTCAGTGGGAGAACATCCGGAAGGCCCAGGCGGCGGCACCCTCGGGCCAAATGTTCCCGACCCCAAAGCCCTACAACCCCGATGGGGATCCCGCCAAGATCTTCCCCGAGTCCGAGTGGACCCCCGGGATGCAGGAAGTTGCCCGCTACTGCCAGGTGATGGCTCAACACCTGATGGACGCCAACATCGAGGTCACGATGGAGAAGGAGCGGGCACAACCCTACGGTGCCAACTACGGCAGCCGTCACCTGACCTTCAACGTGCTGCGCCTGGGTAAGAACTGGTTCGACCTCAAGAACAACTTTCAAGGGGTCAACGATCTCATGCTCCATGAATTCGGCCACCACTACGAATCCAACCATCTGGACGCCCGCTACTACAAGGCGCTCACCCGGCTCGGGGCCAAGCTCACCCAGCTTGCCCTCACCCGCCCCGAAGTCTTCCGTGCGATTTAACTAGAGTTACTCAACTCTCCGGTGTAGTACAGGAATCAAGATGAAAACTGAACTGACAATCAAGACTGACTACCTCCCTAACTGGGGCGCGTTCGAGGGTGTGCGTGAGCTGCTCCAGAACGGCAAAGATGCCGAAACGGAGTTCCATGCGAAACTGGAAGTTCGCCACAAGGCCGACACCAGTACCCTGATCATCACTAACGAGGGTGCGACGCTGCCGCGTGAGGCTATGCTGTTTGGCCACACGACCAAGATCGGTCAAGGCAACTTGATCGGAAAGTTCGGTGAAGGACTGAAGCTCGGGATGCTGGCTTTGGTCCGTGCTGGTCATGAGGTCAAGATCCGATCTGGATCCGAAGTCTGGCTGCCCAAGATCGAACGGTCTGAGAAGTTCAACGCGGACGTTCTGGTGATCTACATCGAAACGGGCCGCCAGCCCAAGGACCGCGTTCAGATCGAAGTGTCCAACGTGACCAAAGAGGACTGGGCTTTGATGCGCCCATGCTTCCTGTTCCTGACGCCCAAGGGGCGAGAAGACGAACGCATCGACACCTATTACGGTGCCTTGCTCCTGAATGAGCAGGACATTGGTAAAGTGTTCGTCAAGGGTATATTTGTAGAGCAGGATCCTCAGCTCAAGTTCGGTTATGACCTGACTCGTGATGTCGCGATCGATCGGGATCGCAAGATGGTTGCCCGCTACGACCTCGAATGGCGGGTTCGTAAGATCTGGGCAGACTCCATAGTGCAGCGTAAGGACTTGGTCACCAAGTACCTTGACATGGTGTTCAACAACACCCCAGACGTGGCTGGTCTCGATCCCACTAGCGCCGCCGACCTTCCGGAGGAAGTCAGGAACCAAGCGGCGGCCAGGTTCAAGGAACGCCACGGGGACAATGCGATCCCTGTGGACAACATGGCGGACTCCAAGGATATGGAGCACCTGGGTAAGAGCGGGGTGCTGGTGGTGAACAAACCGCTCAAGGCTATGCTTGAAGCTGTGTTTGGCACCACGGACAAGATCAAGTCTGAGCTTGCCAATGAGATCACGACCCACTACGGCTGGAGGGATCTGTTGCCTGATGAGCGCAGCAATATGGAATCTGCCATCGAACTCGTGAACGCGGTGGAACCTGTCACGCTGAATGACGTGAATGTGGTGGATTTTCGGTCCCCGTCTATCGTGGGTATGTACAAGGGTGGTCAGATTCTTCTGTCCAAGGTCAAGCTGGTGGACGCCAACATGACTCTCGAAACGGTGGTCCATGAGGTGGCGCACCGCTTCGGTGGGGACGGCTCCCACCATCATGTGGCTGCGCTTGAGCGCATCTGGTCTGGGATCGTCTCGAATCTACGCAAGGCATAGAGCTAGCGTATCTATCGAAAACCCTAGGCGTGAGCGATCTAACGCAGAGGGTGCTGGAGCGCTGGGCGTCTCGCCTTGGCGATCTGTCCGTACAGGCCAAATCCCGGACCCCGGGCGTCCCAGTCAAGAACAAGGACACGGGCCGGACCGTCTACGTGCTGCCCGAGACGCTCAAAGAGGACGCTGGCCGCTTCCAGAAGGTACCACCGAACCAGGTCGGGGACCCAAGGTGGCGGGGGAAGCCAAAGCCCCCAGCGAGGCCCCGCAAGCCCGAGAAGCCCGAAGTCCCGAGGGATGCCCCGCCAGCCCCGATCCGGCCCGCCCTCAAGGAAAAGCCGGTCAAGCGGATGAAGCCGGTGACCGAGGTGCCCGAGGTTTCGCCCATGAAGGTACCGGAGCCGAGCCCGCCACGTCGTTGGAAGAAGCTCAAGCGCTTCCAGGCATCCGAGTCAGTGGTCGAGTACATGGCCTCATTGAACCACGGTACGCGGGGACCGGGCCGGGGCTAACCGCCTGGGCTTGGGTCGTTTGACCGCTCTCCAGAAGGGGGCTTTCCCAGTTGAGGCTACCTGAACGATCTGACAGGGGCGGCCCGATCGAGCATCTAAAAGGACAGAGGTGACCCGGTGTTCCCCGGTCACCTCTAGTACCTCGTACCGCCCAAGATGCTTCCGTTCCACGTTAAATCGCAGGAGAACCAGGTTCCCCGTGTGCATCGTGGGAAGATCAATCTGGACCCGTGGGGCATCGGGGACATCAACCAGCTCCAAAAAAGTGAGCGCCATGTGACCCAATACACCAAAAAGTTGCCGGTGAGGGCTGAGCAACGGTGTAAACCAGACCCGGCCCCGCAAAGGGCTCGGTTGTCAGGCTCCGTGCAGGCCCCGTAAGGGGCACGCCACATGGATCCGGGAAGCTCCCTGGAAACCCAGTGAAAAGACCAACTGTTCCAGCCAGGGAAACCTGGATGCCGTGCTCACTATAATTGCTCACTCCGGTGAGACACCAGGGAAGCTCCTGGTGAGTGGAAGCGGGGAGTGCTCAGGGGATCGAAACCCCCGGAGAAAGAGCGCTCTGGCTAAGTAGGCTATGCAGAGGTCGGTTTCGAGATCCCCCAAGGATCAAGACCTCTCCAGGGAAGTGGCTGTATCTCATCCCTGTCGCTGAAGCTGGAAACCCCCTTACTACTGCTACTACTGTTACCGAACCAAATTAAACATCCCCTTCTTTATCTCCTTCTCTACCTCTTACTGCACTAGAAGAACTACCCACTTTAGCTCCAGCGTTACTAGCAGCCGATCGCGATCTTCTTTCAGCAAGCTCAAGTCTCCCAATTGCCCACTGTCCCAGTGCACAGAAATTCGCTTGTTTCTCAGCCTTATCCACAGCCTATGCACAGTTAATCCACTTATGCTGATCGGGTTCTTTTCGTTAGCCTGACGGTCACAGGTTTTTCTTTCAGCCCATACCTTAATTTGGTTGACGGTCTAACCCTCTCTGGGTAGGAACGTTGACCGCCGCTTCGCTGCCTTCTTTTCAGATCCCGGGGAAACTGAATGACGACGCCAACACCGTCTGACGGGTCTACTATACCCAAAAACTATGATGAATTGCAGAAACAGTACGGTGTCCACATCTCCAAGTTGCTACTCAAGTACAACAAGGTAGAGCGCAACCAGGAGGATCTTCATTCTCATATTTGGATGAAGTTGATGGAGTCGAAACTTCTCGAACGATTTGAGGACTACGTGAGTCGTCAGACTCCGAAGGTCCTCTTGGCCGTTGAGTGCTGCGACTTTCTCGGGATTTCTTGGGGTCAATGGGTCACAGCAATGTGGGCTCATCACAAAGGTGATCCTCTTACCTACGCTGAGGACGGTAAAATTCTTTCTCGGCGTCAGGGGCGCTGGATGCCGACTCCGATTAATCTGGCTGAGTTTCAAGCTCGCGGTCTTGTGGGGTTCACATCCAAGTCTGCTCTTTTCGACTTCTCGGATATTGTCCGGCTATCCATTGACGAGAGGCGGACTAAGTCCGGGGAACTTCGTGGGGCTTTTCGGCTCAGAGGTCGGAAAATTAGTTCTCAGGGTCAAGTCCTAAGTGCGGATCGCCCTGAGGGGCTCATCAAGTTCCCTGACATCCACATCACAAAGGCTCAGTTCCGTAACTATTTGTCGCGGGCGATCTTGAATCACTACGCTAATTTCTGCCGGACTGCTGAGCGTCGGCATAAAGAAAGACCCTACATACCTCCCGGATACGCTACAGAGGATGATTCACAGAGTTGGGAATCCACTCTGCCTGACTTACAGCAATGTAGTGCCGATACAGTGCTGGCTTTGGCTGAGGCTCGACAGGTACTCTCAGATACCCTTCACGAGTGTTTAGATGGGGTTGTATCGTGTAAACCAGTGGCGGAGCATGAGATAGAGGTTTTCGCGATGCTGGAGAACGGATCTTCGCTCATGCAGGCTCTCCGGGATACGAACCTACCGCCGAAGGTCCAGAACGCTGTTTTGGATACAATTCGGCCCTGGGCGGCCGACTTCGCGCTCTAGCCCTTTTGTCAACCAGCTCGGGTGATGGAACGCATTGCCCAACTGGCCCGGACTTCTGGTGACCTGCGACGGAAGATTTGGGCATCCCTGCCTCTGCGGCTTCGCTTTGCTGATTTCTGCACCCGTCTGGCGGTGACCACGATCGACTCTTTCGGGAGTGGGATGTACAGCGTGTTCACCGATAGGGGTGTGGCGGACGTTCCGGATCCCCGTGGCAGTTTGGCCAAGGCCTTCGGTAAACGGGCCTACATGATGTTGATGTCCAAGTTTCATGACCTTCAGTTCGTTGAAGACGTCATGCTGAACTTTCTGGTTCGCTTTCTTGAGTCAGGGTCCCGGCATCTCAAGCCCGATATGTCGCTACGGGATTCTGAGAACTACGTGCTTCGGAGCCTCACGAATGAGGCTCTCAACGCCAAGCGGAAGAAGCGCGAGGTCAGTGACACCTACACGAGTGAGGGTGATGAAAAGCGACACGAGCTGCCCATCTTCGATGAGGATACGGCGGAGCGCCAGTTGAAGCGGATGTTGCCCAGGATAAAGTCGAAGCTGGAGGCGATCCACCCGGACGCCCCCTTGTACCTCAAGCTTTCGATTCTCGATGGGTACTCGGATCGTGAGATCCTCGGGGATGTGGAGCACGGGGGTTCCTCTCTGCTGACGCACCCTTACGGCAAGCAGGGTAAGCCCCTGAACGAGAAGGTCTGGAACGGCGTATATAAGCCGCAGATTTTCGCGGTCTTGAAGAACAACTTCGGGGACGCACAGCGGGTCTGA
>Ga0315288_10006260_pt1 | contig 15100 bp, 17 predicted proteins | sample YL17G11_20_MG_FD_203454 | JGI IMG/M metagenome (GOLD analysis project Ga0315288, IMG submission 203454) | Sediment microbial communities from Yellowstone Lake, YNP, Wyoming, USA - YL17G11_20 | ecosystem: Environmental > Aquatic > Freshwater > Lake > Sediment | place: USA: Wyoming | collected... | reverse complement strand
CCCGCGAAAATTGGCTGTTCGCTGTTCCTATCGGTCCGCACTTGTTACAGATTACTTCCCTTTTCATTTTCCCCTCCTAAGATGGCCCTATCGTTATCATCACGTCCTGGCAGTGGTCGGGGTTCTTATCGCACTGATACCGCCAGTGGTGAGCGTCGGTATAGTCCGGCGTCAGGCCCATCTTGCGCCCGCAGCATTTGCGCGTAGGTAGCCTCTCGGCAACGCGCTTATTGAGTCCGTTATCCCAGCTACTAGGCCGCAATACCGAGTAGGTGAACGGGAACTCTACATACTTGTGGGTGAACCTATGGGCTTGATCCTTCTGGCAGCCGGGGCAGTCGTGTGTGCGCTTGCCCTTGTAGGGGCGGGACCGAGGCGCGGCGCGGAGCTTTGGGGTATAGGCGGGAACCTCTGCGTATTGCAGCTTGCTATCGCCGCAAGGGCAGCCTTCCCCACAAGGCCCTTCACCCGTATCATAGGCGGCTGTGACCCGATGGTTGTGAACCTTGCGGGTTAGGTCGTCTATCTGGCCCCCCATAAGCTCTCGGATGTATTCGGCTGTCGCCGCGCACGTCGGCTTGTGCCCATTCCCATTCGGTGCTATACTCGTTACACGAGGCTGTCCGTTGCTAGTCTGCGGTGTCTCACAGTAGGCTATCGCCCTTCCCAGGTTGCGGTAGCCTACCTTTTTGCCCAACGCTCGAAAGCTCGCTACGAATTCGGGCGTTAGCTGTAGAGTCTCTAGTGCGATCATGACTCTATCCTTTCTGGGCTAAGTCGCGCCCTGATGTGGGCCTGAACATTCTCAGGCAAATCGGCAAACGCAATGCGTTTTCCAAGGTGGCGACCGAGTAGACAGTGGCCAAACTGACTTACGCCTTGCGGGTGATCGGGCGCACCACTCAGGCCCAAGCAAGGATAGTAAGGCCCCATCTTATCCCAATCCCAATCTAGCAATGCCACGGTGTAGCGGTCGGCGCACCCGCCGGAGTCATACACCTTGACCCGCTCACCCTCTACAACCTCATGCGTTCTCATTTCTTACCCCCTATCTCTAGCTTAGCAAGCGTAGTGACAAACACTTGGCCGCGCACCATGACCGTCACCGGCGTCATAGTCGCAAGGTAGGCCATCTGCTCGTCGCCCTTATTCGGCAATGGCTCTAGCTTAGGCTTCTGTTTCATTGGTCGCCTTAGCGATAGCGGCACGGGCCATGCCGACCCACTCAGGCTCTAGCACTTCGAGGTGGCGCGGGTTGTCATACCATGAGTAAAACGCCCGTTTGAGCGCCGCCAACAAGTCGGGTGCGGCGGCTATCAGGCGGGCGTTGGGGTTATCCCGCATTAGGGCGCGGTCTTTCATTTCGGCAATCCAGATAGCCCCGCCTTGCGCCCAGATTGAGGTCGGATAACTGGCCTCATCCTTTATCGGCGCTACTTTCCAAGGCCCCGGTGTGTATGTCATTGCTTCCCCCTATTCCTAAGCTCTTCTAGGGCTTCCCTCGTCTTATCGGATTGCCCCCACCACGTAGCGCAATCCAGGCAGGCCAAGTAAGCTGATACGCCCGTCTTGACGCCATAGTGGGCATCGGGCTTCCCGCAGAACGCGCAGTTACTCATTGCTTCCTCCTTCTTCTCGCTACCAGGATTCGGGATGCCTAGCTCCCCTCGCCAGATGTAGGCGTCTTGGCTGTAACCCCATCTCGGCATTGCTTCCCCCTTTCCTCTTGGCTCAGGCCCATCGCCTTGCGTATCTCTTGTTTTGCTTGTTCAATCCCCTCGCCATGTTGCCGGCAGAAGTGCCACAGTGGGCCAGGGGTCCGGCGTTGGCAGCGACGATACTGCCCCTTGACCTTGATTTGCATCTCGCATTGTGCCATGTCTCTCCCCTTATGGGGATGCTAGCTCTCGCCGTCCCCGCCGGGGATAAGCTCCCCGACAGGCATGGGGGGATTAGCAGCATCGTTGCCAGCGGCACGCTGGGCAGACCACTGTTTGCGGCGACCGACGTTCCGCGCAATGTTCACAGATAGCTGAGCCACATTGGGCACAGACTAGGTCTCGTTTGCATTGCCCATGAAACTCGGCAGGCTGCTTATCGGCCTGAATCTCATTTAGCCTTGCCATCTCCCTCTCCTTATCTCAGGTTATCTATCGCCTGGAGCCAATCGTCATCATCGGCGAATACCCGCCCACAGCGGTCGCACTTCACTTGCGGGTGAACTAGGCCGACGGCTTCTGGATAATGAGCGACGCCATCTTCCCCAATGCCGATCACTCGCCCGTGGGTGCAGGTGCCGCGCTTCTCGAGCGCCGCCAACCGCCGCCCCTCACGCTCCATCTCGGCCTGTTCGATGTCCGCGTCCTGGTAGATGGCTTCTGGGTCGTACATCATCTCTCTCGCTCCTTCCTGCTACTACCTATCCATTGACACCACCTTAACAGCCTAGCTTGTACCTTGTCAAGTTTTCAGTAGATACGCTCTATAGATATCTTATACTAGATCAAAGTTTCCTCATTCAGATGTTCTACCCTTGACTCGTTGCGTGTTAGGTGGTAGGCTCTAAGCGTGAAACGTAGGAGCGCGACCAAGACAGCGCCCAAGACCGCCGAGGCACCATCGCGGTATCATACGAGCGGCACGATAGAAACGACCGACAAGGCGCTACTCGTCGCTTCTGGTAGTGGATTAGCGCGCCGCTTGCCCAAAGTTACCATCCTCACAGCTGACGACTGCCTCCGGGCGCTCTCCGGCTTCGTTCTGCGCTCTGTCCAGCTGGACAAAGAACGCCTGGCCTGTATCAAGCTGCTAGGCGAGCACTATGGGTTGTGGGGCGTAGGGCGCAAGGCCCCACCAGAGGAGCCAGCCAAGCCTGAAACCTTCGAGGTAAAGTAGGCTAATCTATGCACGAGTTAAAGCTAACTGACGCTAAGGACACAACCTAATGCTTGCTATCGTATCTGGGCTACTTTACCTAAGCAATATAGTGCGATCATGCAGATACGAGGGCAGGCATGCAAATAATTCTCACTATGCCCCAGCGCAGCGCAGGAAACCGGGGGGGATACCGAAGCGTGTACGTGTGCGCGTATGCGTGTACGTGTCCAATACAAGGCAACTTTTAGGGGGTAGTTTTCAAGGAGGTCGAGATGAAGATACGGCTCACATTCAAGGATCAGCGGCCCATCCAGGAGATAGAAGCTGACCACTGGGAAATTGAGGACAACATAGTGAAGTTCTACCGGCTTGCGGGCAAGGAACTCTCTGTGGCCGCAGCTATGGCTGCCGAGTGCCTCGCCGTCTACAACATGGGGTGTTTGGTGGGGTTTGAGGTTGTCAGCGCCTAAGTGAAAGCTATGTGGTGAGCCTCACTGGTCATGGGAGGCGCACAAGTATCCTTCTGTGATGCCTGGGCGGGTGGAGTCTTTCGTGGGGCCTGTTACGGCACCTGAAGGGCGTGTGACAAAAGCGTGTGACATCCCCCAAGTGTGTGACAAGGTGTGTGACATTTGCGGGAAGCCGATGGCTGGTCGGGGGTTAACCTGTCCAGCGTGTAGGAAGCGCAAGTCGAGGGGGAAGTGATGGAGCCCCTATGGACGTAGGGAGGCGTGGAGTTGTGGCAGGACAAGGAATGACTGAACTCTCCCCGTCTGAGGTCGCTGGTCTTATTGAGCAGAGACGTTTCTTGGCGACGTTGACAAAGCGCGGTGACGAAAGATGTGATATACTATGGCATTGGGATGGGAAGAAGCTAAAGAGGATCATCATCAAGGACTACGCTGTTTTGATTGAACTAGACTAAGCTAAGTTAGGCCAAGAGGACAACCGAGGCCGCCGAGAGGCGGTCTTTTTGTTATGGAGTTTACAGCAGTCTCGGAAGCCCAACGAGGATTCGTCCTCGACGACACGCACAAGGTTGTCGTGGCTCTAGGCGGACGCGGGTGTATAGCTCGTGGCACGAGGATAGAGGACGCTTCAACTGGCGCACAAGTTCCAGTTGAAGAGATAGAAGGCCCGTTCCTCGTGTGGGCGCTGAATGGTGACAAGGTGGTTAGGACCATAGCGGGCAAGCCAATCCTAAAGGGAACGGAACTCCTACATAGAGTAGAACTGGAGTCCGGTCAAGCCATATCGGTTACAGGCCAACATCGGTTTCTAACGCCTAGTGGTTGGCAGACTACTGACCATCTAGGCCCCGGAGACGAAATCGCCGCCGTTGTCCTTCCCGCATGTTCGCCCTTGCTTCAGGAGGACGGGGTTGGCGACGACCAATATCAATGTTTCGCTTACCATCGTCAGTCCAATTCGGGCACCTACCTACAAGTTCATCCTTTAGATGATGACTATTTGCCACGTAGAGATGCAGATTCTCAAAGTCGTTATTGGCGTGGTTTCCGTCCTTATGGTGGACAACCTCAGATGGCAGGAGATACCGACCTAAGTGCGCCTCCATTACTAAGCGATGCTCCCGTACATAGCCGTGGCGATTTGCGAACGGGTGGCCGAGACTTTTCAACAGGACGTAACCGCCCTTATCTATCGTTCGCCCGCCCTTCCATTGATGGTTCCCCGACCCCTCCATCACTTCGCCGTTCCTTGTGCGCGGTATCCCAAACTTCAGCATCCAGCGCCGGACTCGCTCATCCTTCTGGCCCAGTTCCTTCCCTATCGCTCCGCACCCACGGTGACGGTTCTGCCATAGATACGGTTTCAGACTATGCCAGTATTCGCGTCTCTGCTGCTTCTCAGCCTCATTCATCGTATCCTCCTCCAACTAAGTATACCGCAGGATGGGGCAAAATCGCAAGTATCACGCCCACCCACCAAGGAGATTATTACGATCTCCATGTTCCTATCTATAACAACTATCTGGCGGAGGGGGTGTTCCACCACAACAGCGGCAAGACGCACTGCGCGGTGGCTAAGACTATCGGGATGGTGATGAGGTATCCAGGTTCGAGCATCTGGTTTGTGGCCCCGGACGAGACGCGACTTGATCAAGGACTCCTAAACAAGTTCCGCGAACTATGCCCCAGGTCGTTACTCGTAAAAGAGTGGCGTGGAAGGAAGCAATACTTCCAGCTAGCGAACGGTTCTGAGATTCACTGGCGCTCTACCAACACCCAAGCTGGACTGAGGGCTGGTGAGCAGAACTTCGCCGTCTTCGATGAGGCGGCCTGGAGTCCGTATTCGCAAGCTAAGAGCGCGATAGGCGACCTGTGGGCAGGACTCAGACTCAAGGTTAGAGAACTCTGGTGCCCGAATGAGTGGGTGTTCGACTACCCCTGGATTCAAGTCTTAGAAAGAACGAGAACCAGATCGAGAATCCGAGTCACATATAAGAGACAGATGGCAATCACCACCACCCCGGCTGTGAGTTCCTACATCAACGAGATATTAGAGGGGGGAGACCCCGAAGGGTTCCGCACCTATTACCTGAAGACCGTCGATAATGCTGAGCACCTCCCCGAAGGGTATCTCGAACAACTAAAAGAAGCCTACCCTGGCATCATCTACCGCCAGGAAGCGTTGGGTGAACTCATCGGCGTCGAGATCGCGCTTTATCCGATGTTCGACTCCACCAAACACGTCATGTACCCGCCGGTGGACTTCAAACTCGTCGTCGGTGGGATCGACTGGGGCTACACGAACAACCTGGCGATTGTAGTTTATGGATTCTCGTCTTCTGGGGTAGCTTTTGGCTGTGAAGAGTTCGTCGTCAACCACGCTGGCAACGACAAACTGATCCTGAAGTGCGACGAGATAAGACGAAAGTGGAACGTCGAGAGGTTCTTCTGCGACCCCGCCGAGCCGAAGTCCATTCAGGACTTGAACATTCATGGCATCCCCGCATCTAAGGCCAACATCACCGATAGGGTCTACCGCGCCTCCCGCGTCGCCTCTAGATTAGAGAAGACAGACGCGAACACCTACAGGTTGTATCTGTCTCCCGACATGAAGGAGACGATTCGGGCCTTTAGGTTCTCCGGCGACAAAGTAGAAGACCCCAGGAAACTGAAGGAGACCAAGAGTGGGCGGCCTGGGGATGATCCCCTAGACGCGACTGAATATGCCATCACGGGCGGGGAGATGCTGTTGGGGGGGAACATCGGCACATTCTTGGGGCGAGATCACAAACGCCACGCGGGAAACAGACCGGCTCCAGTAGGTGTGCCGTTTCGACTTATATGAGGTAAGCGATGCCAATACCATTCGTGGGAGAACTCGAAGACGGCCAGTTGGACGTGCTGGTCAAGCGGGCACAGGAATACAACGCCCCCAGGAAGAAACTCATGGAGGCCCACCGCGAGTTCAACCTCATGCAGCAGTCAGTAGCCATGCCGCCCGGAGTACGGAAGACGGCTATCGAGGTCAAGAACGCCTTTGCCTTCGAGATGACTCACAGGATGTCCTCGGCCATGAACGCCAACTTCCCCCGCCTAGAGGCCGTCGCGGATGACATCACCCAGGACGCCGAACGTAGGGCTTCCAAGAAGGAACGTCACACCACTGCCGCCCTAAGACGGTCGCAGTTCGAGGCAGGGACACACCAAGACCCGTTCGCCAGGGCATCATGGGCGCAGGTGGGCTTGGGCATGGGCGTCTACAAGAATGTCTACAGACCTGATAGGTGGCGGCCCTGGCCCACCAGGAACGGGGAGAGTTCGTCTCAATACGCCAAGACTGTCCAGAGGTTTAAGATGTCCCGCTTCCCCTTCATGTGGAGGTCGGTTGATCCCCTGACCTATTTCCCGATCTACGGCGACGAGGACAAGGTGTTCGTCGCTGAGATCAGCAAGCGGGCACGGGCAGATGTGGACTTCGCCTTCGGGGAGGAAAACGTTAAGTCCGCCCTCGATACCCTGGACACAGGACTGCACGACGTTTCGGGCGGCATCGAGTTTCAGGAACTCACCACTTTATCTCATATCTACTACCGCGTTGCGAACAAGACGATCTACAAAGTAGCGCATAAGTGCCCGTTCATTCACTACTATGAAGCGCGAGGGATCACCACCGAGTCCAACACCCCCGGCGAGGACTCCCTGCCTCTATCATTCGCCCTGCTCAAGTACGCCCCCCTTCTGGATACACTCTTCACCGTCATCGCGGAAGGGTTCATGGTGGCCGGTATCCCAACTCCATTCCTCAAGATGGACGCCAACTCCCCTGGCTTTGCCCGACTGTTCGGGCCGAACGGCGAACCACTCCCCATGTCTATCGCCATCGGCCAGATCAATCCTTTTGAGGGTGAGATTAGCCTACCCCTAAGCCAAGCTCTGCCGTCGATTCTGAACGAAGCCGTCAAGAGCATCATGGGGTTGGCGGAAGCGGCCATGCTACCACCTGCCCTACGAGGCCAGGGGATAGGCTCTGACTGGTCGGGGTATCTTGCCAACACGGTACTGCATGTTGTGATGAGTCTCCTTGCGGGGCCAATATCTAGCCACGAAGCATGTTTGGCTCAGATGATCCGAGACTACTGGTGGACGATCCAGAACCGACTCGAAACTGAGGTCTGGGTGTGGGCAAGGGAGAAAAGTAAAAGAGGACGTTGGGCACCGCTCGGCCCCCAGGACATTCGAGAGTTCTACGAAGTCTACGTCCACATGCGGCCCTCACTTCCCAGAGACGACGCCGCCCGAATCCAGACGGGCTTCCAACTCTGGCAGCAAGGCGCAATCTCTCTCAGGACGTTCCTCACCGACTGGCTGGAACTCGACTACCCCGACGAGGAAGAGGAACGCATAATGCTAGAAAGATTGTTCAAGAGTCCAGAGGTAGACGCCCTGAGACTCGCAGCCCTCATGCGGCGACTCGCGCCTGATTCTCCCGTGATTCAGGAAGTCGCGCAGGTACTAGCACCTGTGTTGGAACAACAGCAACAATTAGCCTTGGGGCCAGGTGGCGCGGCCCCTGGTATGCCTGGACTACAACCTGGTTTACAGGAAGCCTCGGCATTTGCGCCAGGTGCGCTAGGGGCCGCACCCCCAGGTGGGGCAGGGCAGATTCCTTACGTGGGCGGGCGACCCGCAGGCGCGGGAACTGCCCTCCCCACCGGCCCAAATCTAGGAGTGTGACATGGATGAGAATCCCATTGACCGCGACGCTACGAGTGCCGAATCGATGCTACGCGCCCAACTGGACAGTATCGACCGCACGATAGGCAACGCGCCTCCAACGGGCAAAAGGCTGCTCACGCGCAAGGAGAAGCTCGTGAAGTCCCTCGCGCAACCCGCGAGTACCTGGACGCCGGAGCAAGGAAAGTTCGTACTGAGTACTCTACTCAGGATACGGAAGGGGGGTAAACCGTAATGGGAACGGCTGCACAGTATGAAGCCTTAGCATGGCAGGTAGCCCAACAGGAGTTCCCCGACAACCCCCAGATGGCTCAGACCTTCTTTAACATGATAAAACAAGAATCAGGATTCAGTCCTGATGTGGTAGAGGGGCGCAGGGTGTCCTCGGCTGGGGCCGCTGGCATCGCCCAGTTGATGCCCAGCGAGATTGCCAGCGCCAAGGCCAAGAATCCGAACTTTAGCGAGTTCAACGCTGAACAAGCCCTCCGGCACGGCGCGGACATTCTCAGGTTCAACTACAACTACTTCAAAGGCGATATAACCAAGGCCGCCGCTGCCTACAACGCGGGATGTGGCGGGGTAGATAACGCGGTAGCGAAAGGCGGGGCCAGCTGGGTTAGTGCCCTTCCAGGTGAAACGCAATCATACGTGAGTATCGTGTTTGGAGGGCAAACGCAAGGAACTGAAGGTGGTGTAACTATGGCAGGAGAACCAAAGACTAATTCGGTCGCGCAGACGCGCATTGATAATATGCTCGCGCAGGCAGACAAGTTGTTTGCTACGGGATTAGCGTCGGACGCGATAGCGGGTCAGGCATTAGTGGAAAGTGCTGCTACATTGGCTAAGGTTTACGGCCTGGGACTCGCCGACACCGGCACTGCCACCACAACCACCACGATCCCCTCCGCGCAGGAGACGGCGACGGGGCAGTGGGACATGGAAACGTGGCTCTACGACGCTCAGGTGGAGTGGGACGCCAAAGGCCCAGAGATAGCGACGCAGAACTTCGTGAACAAGCTCAACGCGGCGCAAGAAGGCCGCCTTGAGGCCACCGCTGCCCAGGAATACGCCATGAACCTCGCGCCGCCGGGGATGACGGAACTGAAACTAGCAGGTTGGGATAAGGGTTTGCCTCTAGGCGGGTACATGCCGAGTACCTACGCCGGGGCGATGGGGCAAACCAATGTTCCCCAGGCACCAGAACTACAGATGCCGCAGCGACCCGCTGTGCCTCAGATGCCTAACCTTGGTGCCCTGTCGTCTCAGCAGACATCTACTCAGATACAAACGCCGATAGGCGCTCTTCCAACGGATAACCTAGGCGGAGGTCAAGCTGGGGCTAATTCTAGTTACATGCAGGCGATACGGAATGTTATGCAGCGGATGGGGGGCATCCTCGGCGCTGGTGCTACAGGTGGCAACCTACCCGTAGGATGAGGCGGATTAGTGATCACGAACGAACTTAGCAACAGCACGGGCGCAAACGGCAGAGTGCATCTCGATCTCTCGTTCACCAAAGCGCCAGACTGTCCAGCCAGCCCTCGCTGCCTGGTTGAATGCCGCATCGCGCCTTTTAACTTCAGGACGAGAATGCCAATAGTCACCGTCGGCCTGAACAATCAGCCTAGCGTTCTCGAATACAAAGTCGGGTTGCCATCTCCCGAACATCGTCTTGTGCATCTCAAACTTCAACCGACGCTTCTTGAACTCCTGATGAAGCAGGTACTCAATCGAGGTCATCTTTGTGGGCAATCTTTGACGGAGACGGGTTTTACGCGCCTTGTTCCGATTCACTGGGTCAGCCCACTGTTTGTGCGCGGCTTGGCGCAGTTTCTCTCGCGTCCCTGGAGATACTTTATGACCGAGGTGAGATTGCCGAAGTTTCTCTCGCGCTTCAGGCGAAAGTATGTATCCACCGTGGGCCTGTCGCATTCGTTCACGGCGTTCAGGCTCCTGCCAAAAGTGCAGAGATGCCTGACTTACCTTTCTCCGCGTTTCTGGAGAATGTTTCCGCCCAATGTTCATCCGACGGAGCCTCTCCAGTTGCTCAGTAGTCCGTTGGTAAACACCTGTAGGCATTCTAGTTCAATTATAACACAGGGAGGGTGACGATGCCGACACAAGCAGAGATTCGAAGCGGCTATGATACCGCACTGCGGAGTTACTACAACTGGTGCGCCACGAGGGGGATACAACCCGACCAAACATACATCAACAACCTGCTGATGACTTACGGTTTCCCCCCTCAGGCACAGACTTTGCCCCGCACAGACATAATACAAGCGGAAACCGAATCACAGATATCGCAGAACGAAATAGCGGAGGATGCCAGACAGTTCGATATCACCAATGCGGCGACAATAGACCAAGCGGCAAAAGATCGTGCCTCGGCTGAGAAAAGGCAGAGCATTGCGTCTGCTGCGATGGTTGAGGCTGCCCGCGTTGGCAACGAAGGGGCTTTTGCCCAGGCACGCGCAGATGTTGAGGCTGCTCAGATAGACGCTGCGGCAGCTATCGAGACGGCAAACATCGCGGCAGCGGCGTCGAGATACAGTGACGACATCAAGGCCGAGATAGCGACGGAACAAAGGAAGCTCGATCGCGAGAAGTATATGGCTGTTGAGTTGGCCCGTCCTGGCAACTGGGTTGAGCGTGTCGGCTTCTACCGAGGACAGACGCCAGAACAGGCTGCGGAGTTGGCGAAATATGCTGGCAGCACAGTCTACGGAGGTCAGGTAGGGGGCTTGCCTCAAGCGCAACCCGCAACGGCTGGGGCCGCGCCAGTCGCAGCGCAGGCGGTAGTAGGCGAACAAGGCCCAGAACTCGCCACCGCTACCCCACAGGGTACGCAGATCACGCCCCTACAGGCTGACCAGGCTCGGTATCTCAGGGGCCAGTTGCCCCAGATGGCTTATGGTGGTGTCGTCAGTGGCCCTGGGGCAGGCGGGCGTGTCGTGACATCCGCCACACCCACCTACAAGTTCCCAGCTACCCGCAACACGGGCGCTGTTCGCTCCGAGTTGCTGAACCCGTCCCAGATGCTCGAAACGATGGTAGGCAGGTCAAGAACACCCGACGAGTACCTTCAGCGTCAGGAAACAGGGCTTCGGTTTCTTGGGGGGCAACTACCACAGACAGGGGCTACAACGGGCGGTACTGGGGCCACTCATCCGATTGTAGGCCCAGGCGGAACACAACCAGCGGGTGACACGGGCGAACCCGCGGGTTCGCCCATCAACGACCTCACCATATTCCAGGCCGCCCGTGCTGGTGGACAATACGGATTGCCACCCTTCCAGGCATGGACAGGGCCGACTAGGAATACCGTAACCGGCGTGGAGATACCCCCGCCTTGGCAAATCAACCTTCAGCAGTTCTCCAACATGAGCCGCGCCGAACAAGCGATGATGGCAGGACACTGGCGCTCGATGGGCATGATCCCTGGCGAGACTGAGGAAGAGATGCTTGCTAACGCCTACGATGCCATGCGGCGTTCGGCCTTCACCGGCATGGCGTCGGCACTGCCACAGTACGCAGGGATGCGCTAGATGCTACCGGAAAGCTGGGAGTCCTCAAGCGATTCGGAGTGGGCGGAGACGCAGCGCACCGTCCTCAAGATGTTCGTGTCGGGGACGGATTTCGTCAAGCAAGCGATGGCTCGCGCTTTAAGCGTCAAGCTACCAGAACCTAAGCCTCCTGCGCCACGCCCCATCAGCACGATTGAGACACGCGCTATCCCCAAGCCAGCGGCACCTCCAGTAGAGGTACAGAAGACTATCGGGGCAAAGACAACCCAAGAATACAAAGACATCCTGCGGCGGTTTACTGGGGGCGAGATCACAGTAGTCGAGGCCGCAAAGCAGGCACAGGCCGTCCAGCGCCCCTACGCCGCTGAACAGTTGAAGCAGGCAACGAAGCCCCAGGCGCAGGCTGAGAAAGACCTACTCCTGCGGCAAGAGACGGCTGAGTACCAGGCCGGTAGGGGGGCTGTGCCTAACGTCCCTACGGGTGCTATGCCCTGGTCGCCCGAAAGTCAACAAGCCACTCAGCGATTAGCGCAACAACTCCGCATCGAACACCCCGACTGGCCTGATGCGCAGGTGCAGCAACAAGCGGAACTGACCATTTCCCCAGGCGTCGGCTCAATGGTAAACGCAGTTCCGTCAGCCATGACGCCTATCGTATCTGAACTCCCTGAGTCGGTTAGGGAGACGCCCATCCTTGGCCCGATGGCTGAGTATGCAAGGGAGTGGACATCGCCTATCGCACTCGCTGGCGCTGCCGTGCCAGGGTTGAGGGTTCCGACTGCATGGATGGTTGCCGGAGGCGCAACTGGCAAGGGCATAGAGGCAGGACTAGAAGAGGCAGGACTTCCCCACCAAGTTCCTGTTGGGCCTATCAATGTCGGCCCTTCCACACTCGGCATGATCACTGCCCCTATGGTTGGCCCACTAGCGGGACGCGCAGCCCTACGCGGCGCGAAGGCGTTGCCTGGTGTTGTGGGCGAGGCTGCGCCCGTAGCGCGTGAAGCATTAGTAGCTGGAGAACGTGGCAGCGTACCCTTGGGGCCGAGGGTGTCAGAGGAACCGATAGTGCCGGAGCCGCCTGTCGCGCCGGAGTTCGGCCCGATGCCCGAAACGCCAGGTGGAAAACTCCCTGGTTTTGTGGGTGAGGATGTTAAGGCTCGGTTGGCCGAAATGGACAAGTGGGCTGCTCTAGAGGAGATTCCTGGTCGCCCTACTCTAATAGAAGTGCAAAAGAAGTTCCCCCAGTTGGCGGGGTTTGTTGACCAGGCGACTCAGGCACGGACGGTTGCCCAAGAAGCAAGGACGCGCTTGACGAAGGTTCAGGCGGCGTTCAAACAAGGACTTATCAACAATAATGCCGTGGCTCAGGCTGAGAAAGATGTTAGACAGGCAGTAAAGGCACGGGTGGCTGCTCAGAAGGCACTAGGTACTGCTGAGATTAGGTCAGGCATGGAGGATATTACCCAGAGGGCAACGGTTGCGGGGGCTGATCCGGAGACGGTGCGTATCCTAACGAAGAGTTATGAAGATGCCAACAGCCTCATCCCGCGTAGAGAAGACTTACTGACCGCATCTGAACTCAGGCAGCGCGTTGCTCGCATACAGGCTACGATTGAGGGAACTCCGCCTGGTGTTGTGGGCCAGATAGCTAACCAGGAAGAGATATTCCTTTCGGCCTTGCGGGAGGCTGAACGTGGCAAGGTACAGGCAATCGGTGAGGGCCTAGACGCCCTAGTGGATGAAGTGGCGAACATCAAATATGTGGGGCCGTCAAAGTACGCCGAAATAGCGGAAACCTACAAGAGCAAGATTCTCATTCAACATCCTGATTGGTTCCAAGGCACGTCACCGAAAACGGCAGCTATCTTGGAAGAGATGCAAGCCTTTCAGCACGGCAAATGGGCTATGGGCAAGGCGATGGGGTATCCCATCGGGGCCGAGGTAGACAACTATCTGGAACAACTATGGGAGCGCACACCCAGTATTCTTGAATCACCCGTGCCTCGAATACCGGGCAAGGTTAGTACCGCTAGGGAACGCGAGTTTGAGGACATCATTGAGGGCGTTCTGAAGGGCCGAACGCCCAAAGATATGACACCACGAGAGCTCTTCGAGCACTCGAACGCTTTGTCGAACCAGATGTTAGGGCAGGCTTACGAGCGTCGTCTTGTTCTTGAGCGGTTTGGCCGCCGTTCCACGCAGTCGGTACTCAGTGGGTACAAGCCTTTCAGTCATCCCCTCTATCGGGGTTGGAATGGGCCGCGTCCAGTGGTGGATTGGATTGATCAACTGCATAACCCCGCGCCCAGATGGATTCGTCCTGTTCAGGGGGTGGCCCAAACACTAAAGGATACCGTCTTTGGCCCTGCTGACTTTGGGGTTCTTGGAGTTAACATGCTGGATTCGGCTACGGCTGGTACGGCGCGTCCTATAGCTGCTTGGGTAAATCGCGCACTTGAACTTGCTCATCTGCCCCACGCTCCGATCTACATGGAGGAAGCAGGTTTGAGTCGAGGCGTTCAAGCCGCAATGGACGGCGTTGTGCAGAACTGGGGGCCTTCCGCTGTCACGAAAGGTCAGGGAACAGTTCTCAAATACATTCCTAAAATTGGCGAATACATAGATGCGCCCGTTACGGCGGTTATCGAGAAACTGACCAATCTTCAGTTTGGCATCATTCTCAAGAAGTGGCGAAACCTTCAGTACGACGGGAATCTCGTACTGCTCCATATTACTGGCGAAGACGTTACAAACCCCGCCGTTAGGAGAATCGCGGCTGACTGGGCCAATTCCCTAACGGGGGCATCTCGTGGCGCTATGCTTCCTGGGCGACGGGCGGCAGAGTCTACGGTTCTTACTTCCGCACAGATGGGGCGTTCGGAAATGGCTCGTCTTGCCCAAGTAGCAAAGGGGCTGTCGTTTCCTTCTAGTAGCGCTGAGTTCAAAATGGCTGTGATGACCCTGGCTACCTTTGGCGCGATGATCTACGGCCTAGGTTCAGCCATCAACATCATGCTTAATGGAGAGCCAATCGAGTTCGACCCACGAAATACGAACTGGGCGACTGTCAAAGTCGGGAATCAGCGAGTGTCCCTCGTTTCCCGTGCCGCCCTTATTCGGGCAATGGGTAACAGCATGAATACGGTGGAGCGAGCAGCCCAAGACCCCTCTCAGGCAAGCGATCTAGCGAGTGTGTGGGCAAAAGTTGTCGTTGCCAAGGTGGGGCCACTTGGTCAAATGCCTGTTGGCGGCGCAGGGTTTGGGTTTGAGCCAGGTACAGGACAGTGGCAGATGGGCACCCTATCCCCGAAAGGACGCCTGCTCAACCTAGTTCCCATGCCACCTTCTGTCGAACAGGTTGTACTTGAGCCAGAGTCGCGCAGCCCCGAAGCGATAGCCTTCAATGTTGCAGCGCTCAGGTCGTGGCCCGTGACCCCTGGTGAAAAGCTGGACGATCTATCGCAGAAGATAATGAACAAACCTTTCAACGAC
>Ga0315288_10006259_pt1 | contig 15102 bp, 16 predicted proteins | sample YL17G11_20_MG_FD_203454 | JGI IMG/M metagenome (GOLD analysis project Ga0315288, IMG submission 203454) | Sediment microbial communities from Yellowstone Lake, YNP, Wyoming, USA - YL17G11_20 | ecosystem: Environmental > Aquatic > Freshwater > Lake > Sediment | place: USA: Wyoming | collected... | reverse complement strand
CGGCCATGTAGATGTTATGCTTCAAGGCGAAGTTGCCGGCGTGTTCCGCACAGTAGAGCTTGCGGCCGCTCACTGGCTTGCCGCTTCGTTGGTGATCGTACTCGCACACATAAGATGCGGCGCCATCACAACCCGGCCGCTCGCACCGCACCGCGAAGGCGTCCCGGACCAGCCGGGCCATGCGGTGATGAAAACTGCGGGCTGTTTGTGGTTCATGGTTCATAGTTCGTAGAGCCATCAGGCCGGTCTTATTCGTGTTCATTCGTGGTTAATCTCCTCGATGCCGTGGTCGGCCATGAACTGCTCGGCCCGCGCCACGTTCGCCGCGTAGTAGGCTTCAACCTCGGCGATCCAGCGATCCAGGATCGGCAACGCTATCTGCTTCACGCTTGCCAGGCAGGCGATGACAATTCGGACGATCTCATCCCGGCCGGCCCGATAATCGCAATCCGCCTCCTCTTGCCGGCTAACGATCTTTTTTTCCGGATAGGCGTGGTCGTGGACCGCAACATACACGGCGATCTTGTAATTGAGCGGGATATCCCCGACGCCGTGCAGGGCGTTATAGAGCTGGTCCGTGATGTGCAGCTCGCCGAGGGGCTCGGAGGATTGACGATTTTCGATTGTCGATTGACGATTGCTCATTCGTAATCCCTCACGGTAGGATCGCTGTCGGCATAGGTCCTGGCCAGCATGGAAACGATTGATTTCTGATTGTTCATTCGTGGTTAATTATTTTCTTGACTATTCTTGACATTATTGATACAGTTTAACTATAGAAGTAAATCGTTCTTGAGGAGGTCTTATAACCGCTTAACAATCCTTGGAGGATTGTTAAAAATGATGGGTACGACTCAAGAACAACTTTAACAAAATGGCAAAATACTTGTCAACATTTTGGCCGTCTCAAACGCTTCTCCTATAAGGTCAGGAGCAAGTTTTGCAACAAGCCGTGCCCACAATCACGGCAGGGACGCCAGTTATACATGCCATCGAGCAATGGTCGGGCCATTGCCAAAGATTCGCCCCGGGAACTCGCCAGAACTACCAAGCCGCCCTTGCCCGCCTTCTAGACTACTGTCAGCCGGCCTCTATCGCCGACCTGACAACCGGACAGATCGGCGCCTACGTCAATTCCCGTTTGGCCGGCCGCAAACCTCAGAGCCTCAATAAGGACATCAACGCGATCCGCTCGTTCTTCCGCTGGCTCAACGAGACTTATGATATCCCCAACGCCGCCGCGAAAATCCATAAGATGCCCGTCTGCGACGAAGAGAGCCGCTTCCTGTCAGATGACGAATACCGCAAGGTCCTCACCGTTGCCACGGGCCGGGACCTGGCCCTGGTCAGATTCCTCGCCAACACGGGCCTGAGAATTAGCGAGATGATCGCTCTGACGCCTGCCAGTCTGCAAGGCAAGTGGCTTACGGTCAACGGCAAAGGGAGAAAAAGACGTTTCGTGCCCCTCAACGCCACCGCCCTTGAGACGGTCCAAACCGCTATCCAATTTTCAAAGAGCCGTCACTGCTTCTACCAAGTCTGCCAACAACTGGCCAAACGGGCGGGCTGCCTGCCCTTCGGGCCCCATTCATTACGTCACTACTTCGCCACCCGATGCCTGGCCAAAGGCGTCGATATCCACCGCCTCTCAAAAATCCTGGGCCACAGCTCCGTGGCCGTCACAGAACGCTATTACCATTTCTGCCCCGATCATCTGGCCGGCCTGACCGACTGTTTGGAATAAGACTCGCCGGCTCGATGAGCTTATTGTGGATGATAAGCTCGATGTTGCCGAGCCGTTCATCGAGCGCCCGCATTTCCCTCGTCTGGGCATTCATATTCGAGACCATCAATACCCCAGCGAGAGCGAATAGAGCCAACAAAACAAGTAAAAGTATGTTGAATCGCATGATCTATCCTCGTTAGAGTTCGGTCCATTTGCCTGTATAGTCGAGACTGTAGCCCGCCTTGGTCCATGTTACGGTCTGTGTCGGGGCTTTCGGTTTGCCGACCGAAATCGTATAGGCAACGGGATATTGGGTTGACGTCGGACCGAAAGTAATTGTGTAATCGCCTGCGCTGAAATACTTTCCGCGAAGGTCGCCCACAGTTAAATAGGTTTCCGGGCTGGTTGACATTGCAAATTCCTCTTCCGCTTGCTCCGCCCACGTCGCCCGGATAGCCGTAGCGAGCGTCCCGCACCCCGCCCTGGCTTCTGTCCATCGGGCCGTCTCAAGTTTGGCCGTCAGGAAAGGAACGAGGATTGCCGCCAGAATGGCAACAATCAAGACTACCACCATCAATTCAATCATTGTAAATCCAGAACGTCTCATGTTATTAACCTCCGAAAACTACCTACCCGTTATCGTTACCCGCGTCCCTGGGCAATAAGATTGACGATTTCTGATTTCTGATTTCTGATTGGTCATCTTCATGCCTCTTCATGTCCTTCGTGGTGAAATATTCTTCATGAGGATTTCTTGCCGTTCAGGTTCCTCAACTGTTCCCATATCTGTTTCAGCAACAGAATCTGCTCATTGACTCGAAACGCCCAGCGGATAATGAAAACGTAGAGCAGGACAATCCCACTCAAAACAGCCAAGCCAATCACCGACCAAGTATCCATGATCCTCTCCTATTCTTCGTGCCCTTCGTGGTGGTGAAAAAAGAAGCGCCAACACCGGAGAAACAAAGTTGGGACAGAGCTTCAGAAAGTGTCGGCGCTTGAGGGCTCTCAAAAGGATTCAATCGACTACTCTGTCCCATATTCATTCTCCTGTAACTATTTCAGTCCGTATTATCGGAAAAATCCGCAAATCAGTCAAGGGAAAAATGTATGGTTTTTGCAAAATAGTTAGAAATCGTGGTTTTCGGACTAAAAACGGGGATTTTGGATGCAGATTTTTATGCAGAAAATTCGTGCTGATTCGTGTTCATTCGTGGCTAAACCTTTTTTCCAAGAAAAACGCCGCCGGGGTTCGGGGCCCGCCGGCGGCGCCATGAAAGGAAGCAGCAAAACCAGTTCATGGAAATTAGTTCGTTGTTCGTAGTCGATGAACTATCAACTATTGACCATTTACGAACTACCAACCGCTATCAGGTTTAGAATCGGATTTTCGGGCCGATCGAGAGCACGTACTGCTCGTCAGGGAACGCTCCTTCCAGCGACCCGTTGACGAGCTGGTAGCGCAACTCAATGGCCAGAACGTCCTGGATCAATATACCCGCCATGGGCCCGCCTAGTGTCTTGCGCCCTTCGTCGGCAAGGTCCACCGTCACGTACCCGCCGAGATAGGGCTTGCCCGTGAGTTTCGCCGGCAGCCAGTCCAGGGGGATCGGATTCAGCACCTCGATGGCCCCGAACTCATAGAGGCTGTAGGCCCCAAAGATATTCGGCGGCTGTTTGGGATCCGGTCGCCAGGCCCCGAACAGTCCGACCTCGATCTGGTCGTGAGCGTAACCGATTCGGACGCCGGCGGTGTCCCGGTCATACATTCCCCACAGGGTCATTTCGGCCCTGGCCGTGCCCACAAGGCACAGCGACAAGGCCACAATCAGAATCAAACTCTTCATTTTTGTTCCTTTCAAATATAGCACATATCAACCCTCGGCGGGCGGCCGGCCATCGAGCCGGGCGTCCGTTGTTTGGTACAGTCCGTAGATCTCCTTGGCCACGGCCGTCAGTTCCTTGCGGCAGTCGGCCACCCGGCCCTCTAAGCCCAATAATTCCAGCGATAACGCCTGGTATTTCGCCCACGTGGCCATGACCCGCTCATGAAGGGCCTTTGCCCGGTCAACCGGGCAGGAAGGCCGGTTAGTGGTTTTTGGTTCATGGTTCATCGATCAACTACCAACTATTAACTATCAACGAATCGGCTTCTAATGGGCCGATTCCAGCGTCCCAGCGGCCCGCCAGTGCGTTATTTTGACGCGATCCTATGTTCGTACCCTCCCGGGGTCATTGCCGCCGTTGCGGACCAGCCGCTCCAGGCCGTCGAACCGCTGATTCATCAGTTTCTCAAGCCCCTCCAGCCTGCCTTCCATGCAGTCCTCGATCCGCTCCATCTTGGGCTCGCAGACGTCCTTGAAGACGAGGTCCTTTTTCGCCGGGTGACGGTCCGTGTTTGATGCATGCTTGTAAACGGCCCAGAAAAGCCCGACGCCTATGGCCAAAATCGGTACGATGCTGATCAATGCTTCCATGCTGTTGCTCCTAGTTGAATCTTTTGCCACGAATAAACACGAATCCGCACGAATCGAAAATCATAAATCATAAATCATAAATCACTTACGTCGGCGCTTAGGCGTCGTATTCGAAACCAAAGATATCCATCGTCGCATCGGCGTCGGCGGTCGCCCCCGTGATGGGCTTGATCCCGAACTCGTCGCCGGCGTCATAGATGGTTTTCTTCACCCCATCATCAAAAATAACCTTACTATCGGTCGCGGCCGTCATGGCCGACAAGTCGATGGCGGTCTTCCAGGTATCGGCGTTGGCGCCGTCGCCAGTATCAAAGTCCGTGCCGGCCGCCAGAGAGGCGGTCGGATTGCGGATCACCTCGAGAACTACAATCGCTTTCTTGCCCGTCGGGACGGTATAGACCGTGGTCTTGGGATCGGCGTTCTTGAGATGAACCACGGCGCTGGCCAAAAGCCCGATACTTGTTTCCTGTAGGATCGCTGACATAATTTCTCCTTATGAAAGTGGGTCAGTGGCGCGTCTGTAAACCTGGTCGAGGCTGAGTCGGTCGATCACGACCTCGCTGCTGAGCCGGTCGATGACAAGCTCATCCTGACCGATCTCTTCCAATTCTTCTTCGGCCGGCGTCGCCCCGCTCGAGGGCGGCGCGCCGTAAGGCGAGGCATAGACGGTATGGGCCTGGCCGAAGACATCCTCGGCCACGTCAATGATGCAGTCACCCTCGGTCAAACTGCCGCGGTCGATACTGATGACGCGGACGATCATGCTGGTCACGTTGAGCGCCGGATACAACATTTTGAATATGCTGGTCTCGTGAAGGTGACTCATCGTCCGCAAGGCGTGAAGCGTATATCGCTTCGGCATGGCACTAAATATGTGCTGACTGCGGCAGGCGATCTTGGTCGCCAATGGCCCGTTGCAGACAAAGGCGGAGTAATCAACCTCGTAAACGATGGGATTGCCGCCCTGGCGGGCCAGCAGCGCGATATCATCATCAAACGCGGGCCGCTCCTGAAGATTGACCTTGTCGTGCCACTTAACGATGATCTTACTAGGAACGGTCCCTGGGGAGCTGGTAGGCATATTTTCAACCCAGAAATCGGCCGGTCCGAACGATTCGATTGATGGATCATCGGGATCGTAATCGGCCCGCACCAAGCCAATCTCGAATTTGCCGGTGGCGGGGTCGATATAGATCTTGCCGTCGATGATCTCTTCGACCTGGTGGATCATACTCTCGATATCATCCGGCGACCAGTCCCAGACGTTCGAGAGGCCGTAACCTTCGGTGTAGCACGTATCGGCGGCGGCGGTCCAACTGTCACCCAATAGAGAGATATCCTTGCCCAGGCCGCCGACCTTGCAAAAGAGCCGCTCGTAAAGAATATGAATCGCATTGAGATCATCATCGCCCACGTTGGCCTTGGCTAAGTACCACATCTCCGAACCATCGATGTGCTTGTCGGTGCGCTTGGCGAGAACCGAGATCGGCTTGATGACAGGCATGGTCCCGATATAGAACAACCCATGTACCGTCTGGCTGGTCATACTGCCGAGAATCAACGTTGTTATCCCGCGATAGGCGGGCTGATCGCTGCCGAGTTTGTATTCCAGGAAGTCATTCAGGGTTTGGAGGACGTCCCCGTATTGAATCTGGACGTGCCCTTTGGCCCCGCCCTCGCGATTATAGCCGCCCCAGCAATTGACCGCCTGGACGTTCGCAATCGTCTGACCGTCGGCGGCCTCCACGGAAGGATCGTTGAGCGTTGGCCATAAGCACGTCTCGGCCATCCAAAATTGAAGAACGCCGTCGATATTGGCGAGACACAGACCCAACTGAAGACCCACGTGATAATAATAGGTGTTCGGCCGCGTGCTCGATCCACTATGCTGCGCGTAGAGCTCGAGGAGGGGCGAAATCGCATTGGGACTGAGGATCCGGCGTTTCCCCGACAGCAGCGGCAGCGGCCGGCCCTCCTCGGCTGTCGGCAACTGGAACGCATCTTTGCCCGCCGGCTTGGCTCGCTTGGGCGCCTTATACATCAGAAGAGCGATGCCCGTGGCAATCGCCGCCGGCAGGATCACGTTGATCAACAGAAAATAGACTAATTCCCACATAGAGAATAATCTCAAATCTCAGATCTTAAATTACAATATTCCGTACGGGCTGAACGGATTCTCATCCGGGATATTCGGCTGCCCCTGGTAATTGTCCAAGTTATCGAATTTCGTATCGCAGGTGGCCGTCAGGTGATCGCAGCCGGGCCATACGTCGAACGCCTGGTCCGCCGCGACACCGGGGATGCTCGGCGAGATCGTGACGTCATTGCCGCTGTGGGCGATGATCTTGCGGCGGCGCATATTGAGGAGGATATCTCCGCCGACCCACCAGCCGTCGTCTATATCGGTCCCGAACGTGGTCGAAGTGAGCACATTGCCGGCGACGCTGTCCAAGGTTCCGCTGACCTTGACACCCTCATCATCGCGGCCCACGCCGCACAAATCGCTATAGAGCTCGACCTGACATTGGCGGCTGTACCGCTGGACAAGGCCCATCCGCTGCATCGCCGCCGTCGAGGGGTCGATGACGATCTCGCACCACCGCTTGCCTTTTCTGTCCTCCTGGCGAAACACGACGTCGAGCACGTCGCCTTTGAAAATCGCCTGAACGTCCGCGCCGTGGCCCTTGTATCGCGTGTAATGGACGATCTCATCGGGGGCGCAGACGGTATATTGCCAAGCGAAGGGATTCTCCCAGTCGCACTTGACAATCGTTCGGCTCTTGATCGCGTTGACGCCGGTCTCGATGGGCCCGCCCGTAATATAGCAATGAGTGAAGATATGGCCGCCGTAAGAGACATCGGCCGGGGTGTCGGCGTAGCGATAGTACGTCGCCGTCTCGCCGAGCCGGAACTCGTGCAGCTCGTACGGCTCGCCTTCGGTTAACGATGCTTCTGATTCAGCAAAAGTCATAAGTCAGTTTTTAGTTGGTAGTTGGTAGTTCGTCGATGAACTATGAACTCTTTGCTATGAACTTATCCTTACTAATGGGGTATCGGCTTCGCACTTTCCCACACCGTGCCAGGTCAGCTCGATCTCATCATTAGCCAGGCGGCAACGATCCACCCAGCACAAACTTTCACCGGGCTCGAAGGCCACGCCGGGGGCCGTATTGATCGTGATCAATTCCTCGGCTGCATCGATCACACTGATGCCGGTGACTTTGCGCGGGACGACCGAAGCACCGGCCGGCCTAAAGGCCAGGTACGTTCGCAAATCATTCAGGCCCATATTCGCCGCGGCGCCGACGTTGCGGATATAGATATTCGTTTCGCTCGGGCCGACCGGCCGGGTCAACTCCAAATCATATTTGAACGTCGGCACGAGAAATGCCGCCTGCCGCCCTTTGATATTGTGAAGGAGCTGCCGCAACCACCACGCGGCCTGTTTAGTTTGCGGCCGCCATCCGTGCGATTGGACCGCTTCATTGAAATCGCTGTTGCTGACGATCTCGAAGGGACCCGTCCCGGCGTCGAGGACCGCGATATCGGGATCGTGCGAGAACTCGCCGGCGTCGCCCGGCAAAACGGCCGGCTCCGTCAATACCGTATAGCCGTCGTAAGTCATATCGGCCACGAAACCCGTCACTGTTTGGACGTCCTCTATCCGCCAGGCGATATCCATCAATGCGCCGCCGTGGTATCTGCGGAGCTTGCCGGCCTCGATCACCCGGCCGGTCCGTAACGGCATGATCCATTTGATACCGTCATAAGCGTTCAACGTCGGTTCCAGCAAGGTCAATAAACTATCGCCCACCGTGTCAAGCCAGACCGCCTCATAATTGTTTGCCGATCCCCAGATGAAGGCGTAACTGCCGGCCCGAAAATCCGCGTATCGCGTATCGATCACCAGCGAGCTGCTGGCGGCGGGCAGATTGCCGGTGTGCTTCTCGGCCTCGAACCACAAGGGGACGATCCAGGGTCTCTTGAGCCATTTCTGCAGGACGGCCTCCAGCCGAGCGCATTCGTCCTCATCCTCGACAAAGAGCCGCGTCGCCACGTCCCTCTTCGGAACACCCCGGCGCTTGGCGATCCGCTGTTCGGTCCGGTTGTGCGATTGCAGGATTTCGGTATTGAAACCGAGCCGCTCCGTCACCGGCCAGGTCCAGCGGTTGATCAGAAGATTCGGGCGAGAGCCCGAGATCGTGACGACCGGATTATCGGCGCCGCTGAAATCAAAAGTAATACTCCCGTCGAAATCGGTATCGCCTTCGATAAGAATCGTGATCGTATAGGTCGTATAGGCCAGGGCGTTCAAATCGAACGGGGCCGTCAAGCCGGTCAGCTCGAACTCGTCGCCTTCGACCTCCGCAATCTCCGTACAGTTTTTTTGAACGAACCAGGCGTTCCAGAGGATAAACTGCTCCTCAATCTCGGCGACGATGCTTGGATACTCAAAAGTCGCCTCGACGACGTGAAAACGATAGTAATAGTCGTCGAGAAAGCTATCGACCTTCCTGCCGGTCAGGCCTCTTGCGTTCATCGAGACCGGCAGATTGTCGCCCCTCGCGCCGGCAGCCAGGGGAATGACCGATTCGAGAGCCCCAATTTCGACCGGGCTGACCACGGTGTTATCGATGATCGTCGCCGAGCAGCGCAGCACGTCCTCGACAAAGATGCTCGGAGACAGGATACCGGTATAAGAGGCCACTTCTTTTCCTTCGGAAAAAGTTTTGAGTTCTTAGTCCTTAGTTCTTAGTCAACCCAAAACTCAAACCTCAAAATTCAAAACTATTTCAAACCACCTTCAAGAATGCAAAACCGCAATACATGTTCGACGGCGTGAAGTTGCCGCTGTCGGCGTGAAAGACCTTCCACGTCTCTCCTCCGTAGGCGATTTCCTGACCCTGCGTGTAATGGGTGACATTGAGGAACCGCACGCCTGCCGGCCAGCCCAGGAGGCTATAGTTGTTGTCGCTCCGCAGGCCGATCACGTAGATCGGCGATTGCGCCGCCATCGCGTTGTAAGCGTTCGGGGCGAAGGCCCAGAACATGCTGCACAGGCCGGCTTGGGAATACCATAGATTGGCACTTTGACCCGCCACACAGGGAAAGATAATCTGGCGCACTGAGGTCGGATCTGCCCTGCGCCATGTTGCGCTCGCATCGGCGTCGTAATAAACCGCACCGTTTTGACCGCCGTAGACGTTAAAGGTAAAATAGCGAGGACCGTACCATCCCGAATTCCAATCGTTATAGGGGTCGCAACTGGGCCAGGAGGCCGTGAAGAACTGGCCACCGGTGTAGGCGCCCTGTTTTTCCAGCAGACCGAAGGACATGAACTGGAACTTGCCCGCCGTCACCTCCACCACGATATGAACGGCGTCATCAATGGTGAAGAGATAATAGGCCGGGATCGCCGTCACGGACATCTGCGTCATGCAGCAGGCGAAGGATTGATTGGAAGTGTTTTTCGGATAGCCGGTCTGCTTGTGCCAGACCTGGCCCACGTCGTAGCCGGTCGAACCGTTGACGAGAATGCCCGTCACCGTTCCATTGGCGTTGCCGATGTTATCTTCCGCGATCAAAGTGGTTCCGGTCTCCGCGACGGCCGAACGGAAATTGAAGTACATCACCGTCGCGTCGCCCGCTGTCTTTTGCACGTGGAGCCGGTAGCCCGCCCCTATAGCGGTAAAGAGATTTACCGCCCAGCCTTCGGCCAAAAGAAATGCCCGTATCTTATCGAGCAGATCGTTCGGCCCGGTCGCGGATCCTGTTGAATAGCTCATAGATCACTCCACTTTCAATGCCCAAAATTCGTCCCGGGCCGGATTCGGAACGGTCGGGAAGGCAATATACGTATCTCCATTGATCGCAAACGTGTCCTCCGGTGCGATGGCCCCGAAACCGGGGACGGCGAAAACGCCCTGTAATTCGCCCATGATGTGTTTGGCCGGATTGCCGATTATCACGACCGTCGGGAAAACGGGATAACTGGCGTCGATATTCTCCCGCAAAAGATTGGAAAACTGATGCGGTTGATATTGATTGTACGCGGAGGAGCTGAAGGGCCAGACGACGTTTGTGTTTTGAATACTGCTGCCGTATTTGCTACAAATTTTGATCCAGCTCGTGCCCTGAAGAACTTTCAATGTTGCATAGTCCGTCTGCTGATCGAAGGTCGTACCCGTGCAGACGGCGGCGGCGTTCGCGTAAGGGCTTGGAAAGCTGCGATGATCGTAGGCCGTGGAGCTGTAGCGATTATTGGCCACCGTCGTATCGGGGCAGGCACTGCCGCCGACGATCAACGGATACGGGAACTGGGTCGGCAGCCCGTAAGGTAAAGCAAACCCCAAATAGAGACATTGATAAACAGTCGATATCTTCGCCACGACGATGAACCGTCGGCCATTGGCCGAGAACCAGTAAGGAATCTTCTGGTTCCATAACAGCAATCGCGGAAGCCGGCCCTGAGTGAGGCCCGCCTGGTATTGCATCGCCACGTCGGTAAAACCCGTCATGGCCGCCACGCGCCAGTTATAATAATCGTCGCCGGCGCTATAGACGGTATTGATCCCGGTATATATCTCATCGGCGCCGCTCGTGCCGGGACCCATGACGATCAGCTCATAGCCATTGGCTCCGTCGTAGTTGGTGTTCCATCGCTTGATGGTATATTTCTCCGTGGCGCCGAGGCCGTCGGCCACGTCGAACGTGAAGGCATCGGCCGCCTCGAAGGCGGTGGTTCCGGCCACAATCGTGAAAGCGACAATCCCATTATCGTAGGCCGCGCCGACCGTTGCCGCCGCCTGGGCCCCTGAGACGGAACCCGTCACGGTGAAATTGGTTGCGCTCGTCGCCGTCAAGGTCCAGGTCTCATCGACCGGGGCCGTGCCGGCCCGTTCGGCCGAAACGTAGCCATTGCCGACGTTGCCGACGCCCGCCTCGCAGTTATAGGCCATCTTAGCGTTTTCAAGAAAACCCTTGAGCGCCACGAGGAGCGCTTTATAGCCATCTGCAGATCCTGTCTTGTAAGCCATTATTTAGTCCTTAGTTAATAGTTCGTAGTTCATCGATGAACCATGAACTGTTTGCTATGAACTTTTTCGTCTCAATTCGTGTTCATTCGTGGCTAAATTCTTCAACTGTTTCTTCCCACGTGGCGCATGACGAACTTCTCGCCTCGCCGGCCTTCCATCTGCTCACCCGTCACGACGTCCCGCGAATCGACCACTTTAGCGCTGAGATTGATCGTCTGCCGCTGAGACAATAGCGAGACGACCTGGCCCATCAGCGATTCGAGCCGCTGATTGCTGGATGAGCCGCCGGACGCTTGACTGCGCGAAATCACCCGCTCGCCTTGTTGCAAAATCGCCGGGAACTCATCGGACGCCAGACCATTATGCAGCCGCGGCGCGCGGGCAAAGACGCCCGGGTCCACCATCCGCGTCGGGAAACTCGTCTGCCCCACCGTGCCGCCGGCGTGCGCCACCGGAGCCCCGCCGCCGAAGATCGCTCCCCATCCCCCTGAGATGCCCGTGATGATGGCCTGTTTCATCATCGTCTGGGCGATATCCAGACCCAGCTCTCGCAGCGCATCGCCGAGATCCTCGGAGCGCACGATGGCGCGGCTGAGGGCATCGGCGAAACCCTCGACGCCGGTCTCCGTCGCCTGTTTGAACATCTCGCCGACGGAGAGGGTCTTGCGGCCGATCTCATCCATGCCGGCCGCGATGCCTTCGAGGGGCCCGCCGAGCGCCGCACCCCGTTCGATGGATAGTTTCTTCTGCTGATCGAGGTACCACATATCCAGGGCATATTTATCTTTGATGACTTTATCGTATTCGGTGTATTCGTTCTGGATGAGCTGCTCGCGGGCCTGAAAACTCGCGGCGGACTTGGAGTCGATATCCTTATACATCCGCGCGTATGCCGCCGCGATATCCATTGTGGATTTCTCGGCTTCTTCAGCCCAATTTTTCACCTGCCCGCTCGATTCCAAATCCATTTTCGGCAATTCGTATTTGCCCGTCAGCGTGGTGAGCCGGCCCGCCATCTCCTTTTGCAAAGCCTCCCGCTCATTCCAGATCGTCTCCTGCTCGCCTCGCAACTGTGTTTTGATCTCATCCATCGCTTCCGGATAAGCCGGCTTTATCCTCGGCATTACCATCGACGGGGCGCCGAAGGGTGCACGAGCCAATGACTCCATGGTTTTACGACGAAGCTCTTCCTGTCGCTTCTGTTCTTCCGGGTAACGTATCAGATAGCGATCGAACGCCGTTTTTTCAATCAGAGCCGGCGCCGCTGCCCGTTCGGTCAGATCAGCGAATTTCCGTTGGGCTTTCAAATAAGCATTGACCACGGTCGTTAAGATACCGATCGTCCCCTCAGCCCAGGCTTTCATATCCTCCTGGTTTTGCTCCAGAAAGGTCTGCATCGTCTGATAGAATGTCGCCATCGCAGGCAACAGGGCTTCCCCGATGGCAGCTTTTGTGCCGTGCATCGCATTTTGATACTGCTTCAAACTGCCGCTGGCCGTTTGCGTCGCCGCGACGGCCATATCGAAATCCTTGGCGCCAAGGGCGAGGAGTTGATTGTATTTCTCCTGGGGACTGAGATTCTGATCGATGACGATGCCCATCCGCTTGAGTTGGCCCGTCTGGCCCTGGGAAGCCAGCGTCACGATCCGCATCGCCTCGCCGAGGTCCTTGTCATACGCCGAAGCCAGACCGATAGCCGCTATCGTGATTCGATCGAGCTCCCGAGTGCCGGCCCCCATCGACTTGGCCATGCTCATCTGCTGGAGAATGTCCTCGTCGCCGTAGATGGTCAATTTCTGGAGCTCTTCGGCGTAGCGTTTCAATTGACCGACGTTCGAGTCGGTTGCATCCCCGGTGATGCGCAGGGCGGCCGCCATTCGCCGCTCAGCACTTTCCGACTCCATCGCGGCGTCTGTGAGAGAAGTGAATACCTGCTTAACACCATAAATCCCGGCCAGGGCGAGCAATCCGGTCGCCATGCGCCGAACGCCGCGATACACGCCGTCAATGCCGTGCGTAAACGCCGCGAGCTCGCCGGTCGCCTTATTGCGGGCCAGCAGTTCCAGAACAATTCTGCGGGTCAGATCGGCCATGTTTTGATTCCGGCAAAACGGTTCGTAGTTCGTCGATGAACCATGAACTCTTTACTATGAACTTTATTGTGTCTATTCGTGTTCATAGTTCGACTTTGCTCACCACGGCGTTCGTGGTTAAAATTGTTTTATAGACAATACTTCGTTACGACCGTGACTTCGGCGGTCTCGAATCCCGCACCCGGCAGGAACCGGACCGTGGGACAGTCAATGTTCAGAGCCAAACCATCGCAGGCCAGGCCGCCGACGTTGCCGGCCAGGATCAATCGCCGGATCGTCTCGGCGATCCGGCTGAGCATCGTATCGACGGATGTTAATTCGGGCAGACTGCGAATGACGCCGTGCAGTTTGAAGATCGCCGTGACAAACCGGTTCGGTTCCGTCGTCTCGGTCCTGACCTTTTCCTCGATGCCGCACAGAAAGACGTCGGCGTGGAGAACACGCGAATCGGCCTGATCGTTGATGCCGGGCCGGACGATCCGCAGCGTCAGCAACTCATCGGGGTCCTTCTGACCATCGAGCGCCGTTGCGATCCAGTCGGCGATCCGGCCCAGCGGCGCCGGCCAGAACCGCTGGGGCCAGAAGCCTTCCGGCCAAAAGCCCTGCGGAAAAGCGATGTTGTCAAATTCATTAGACATGAACAGTTGATAGTTGATAGTTGGTAGTTCGTAGTCTATGAACTATGAACTCCTTGCTATAAACTCTGTTGTGTTTATTCGTGTTCATTCGTGGTTAATTTCTTGCCACAGATTTCACAGATTTCACTGCTTTGTTTTCAATCGGCAATCGAAAATCATAAATCCTTTAGTTGCCGTCCCTCGTATTGACCGCGGTGCGGTTGCCCTTGCTATCGACCGTGACACTGAGCCGGTTCTTCGTATCGCTGATATCCCGGAACGTGATCGATGTGGTTCCGCCGCCCGAGCTCTTACCCGTCATCACGGATAGAAATAATCTCAACGCCTGGCGGAGTGTCACCGTGCCTTCCACGACTTCGTCGTGCACCGCGTCGGCAATCGCCGCGTTATCGACCGTAACCGAGACGGACGCGATGGCTATATCCATCTCATCCTTCGTGGGCGGATCGTAAACAGCCAGCGCCGCCGCGACCGCTGCTTCGATCTCGGCCGAGGACAGATCGTTTTGATCGTTGATCAGGGCGTCCGTGATGATGTGAAGCGAGGCCGCGGTGCCCGCCGGGTCCGGTATGACCAAAGCCGTGATCTGGGCCGGGATTGTAGTATTCGTATCTTCGAGAATATCATCGATGAGCGAATCGAGCCTGCCCCCATTGGCCCACCAGGTCTGCAAATCGTTCGTATCGGCGAGAATCAATGTCAAGTTCGGATCGAGTTGCTGGACTTCCCCGCCAAAGCTCGCTTCTGCCATGTATGTTGCCATCAGGGCGTTCCAGATCGCCGCCGCATGCTCGGCGTCGGTATCGTAGGCTGAAGTATCGGCGAGAATCAAAGTGATGTTCGGGTCAAGTGTTCCCAATTCCCCTCCGAATGTGGTTTCGCCGGTGTGATCGGCCATCGCTTCGTCCCAAACCGTGTCGGCTATCGTAGCCGCCGAAGGGGCCGCCGGGATGGCCGCAATGAGTCCGGGAATTGTCGTGCCGGTATCGGTCAGAATATCATCAATGAGCGAATCGAGCCTGCCCCCATTGGCCCACCAGGTCTGCAAATCGTTCGTATCGGCGAGAATCAATGTCAAGTTCGGATCGAGTTGCTGGACTTCCCCGCCAAAGCTCGCTTCTGCCATGTATG
>Ga0315288_10006258_pt1 | contig 15103 bp, 15 predicted proteins | sample YL17G11_20_MG_FD_203454 | JGI IMG/M metagenome (GOLD analysis project Ga0315288, IMG submission 203454) | Sediment microbial communities from Yellowstone Lake, YNP, Wyoming, USA - YL17G11_20 | ecosystem: Environmental > Aquatic > Freshwater > Lake > Sediment | place: USA: Wyoming | collected... | reverse complement strand
GCGGCTTGGTGGGCATGCCGAAGTATTCGTATTCGGTGAGGACCCAGGATACGATGACCCCTTCCTGGGAGACCTCGATGAAGTCGTGGATCTCCTCAAAGCAGCGTGGGCAGTAGGATCGCGCCGGCACGAGCACCCGCTGGCAGCCCTTGCAGCGGGAGCCGAGAATCTTTTCCACCTTCAGGCCGTCAAAGAACCGTGTCCACGTTTCGCCATAGGCCAGCTCGTAGGGAATCGCGACCTCGTCGGTTACCACATCGTAATCAACCTTCTTCTCTTCTGCCATATTTCCCCCCTTGCTCACGCTACTGGCTCGAAATACTTGATATCGAGCATATGTCCCTTCTTCTCCATGTTCCAGACAGCCTTGACTTTCAAGCCTTTCTTGAGCTTCTTCTTGAGCTCGAAAAGGTCTCCGCCTATGAGATGGAGGAAATTGCAGTCCGCGCCGTCGAGCTTGATGAGCGCCGTGACAAACGGCGGCTTAACCGGTGAGCCGAAAAACTCCTTGTCCGTATACGCCCAGGACACGAGGACGCCCTGGTCAGAGACCTCGACCCACGTGTCCATCTTGACGAGACACTCCGGGCAGAGGGACCGTGCCGGGACAAAGGTCTTCCTGCACTTGGGACAGACATTTCCAAGTAGCTTGCCTTCCCGCAAACCATTATAGAATTTCGTCACGACCGGTCCCGCACCGTACTTGTGCGGCAGCCTTATCACGTTCGGCAATGTCTTAAAATCCTTCATATATGCCCCCTCACTTCTCTGATCCGAGGATCATAATGCCGTTGTACTGATCAACGCCGCCCATGGCATGCGACAGGGCCAGCTTGGCCCCCGGGATCTGATGGGCGCCCGCCTGTCCCGTTACCTGGAGGGCCGCCTCGGCTACCCGCACGAGACCGGTGGCGCCGATCGGATTGGTGCAAAGGGTGCCGCCGGAAGGGTCACAGGGGAGCTCGCCCTCACGTGCGAAAACGCCCTTGAGGGTAAGATCGCAGGCCTGCCCGAACTCGCAAAAGCCGAAGCACTCGTAGTAGAGGAGCTCCTGGAAGGTGAACGGGTTGTAGACCTCGGCCACGTCGAGCTCTTTGCGCGGATTCCTGATCCCCGCCATGTCATAGGCCTGCTGCGCAGCCTGAATCGCGCTCTGCCAGACCACCTTGTCGCTGTCGCCGAACCAGTATTCCTCCCCGCTATAGCCGACCCCCTTGACCCAGGCCGCCTTTTTTGCGAGCTTCTTAGCCATCTTCTCAGAGGCGAAGAGCATGGCGCAGGCGCCGTCCGAGGTCGGGCACACGTCCCACAGCCGCACCGGATAAGTGATGATACGCGCATTATTGACCTGGTCTTCGGTCAGCCTCTGCTTGATGTGGGCAAACGGATTGTTGAAGGCGTCGTTGTGATGGTCGATCGAGATGCGCGTTGCTGCAGCGCGCACCTTCTCCTCGGGGATCCCAAATCTGACCGACCACTCTTGGGACTGCATGGAAAAGATACCGGGCGCGCCGGCGATAAAGTACCGCTGATAGAAGGGGTCGACGACGGTGGTCATGGTGGCCTGGGAATCGCCCTCGTTCATCTTCTCCGAGCCTACCACGAGGACAAGGTCCGCCATGCCGGAGGTGACCCAGTAGTATCCGGTAATGGCGAGCGATACCCCGGTCGAGCCGCATGTCTCGGTCTTGAGAATGGGCTTGCCGACTGCACGCAGGACATCGGCGAAGTAGAAATGCGTGAGGGCCACACCCTCCATCATGGAAGGCATGGTGCCGAACACAACGCCATCAATGTCTCTTGGTTCTACGCCTACGGCCTTGAAGACCGCCTCGACGGCCTCATTGACGAGCTCAGGGTAATTCACATCAAACCGCTTGCCATGTACGGTCTGGCCTGATCCTATGATTGCAACTGGTCTTCCCATACCCACCTCCTACCTTCCTATGATGGCCACGGCATGGCACTGGCCTGCGAACCCATGAACGCCATGGGCCAAGGCTGTCTTCACCTTCCGATCGAGCTGATGCTCACCGGCCTGCCCTCTGATCTGGAGGAAACCCTCGGCCAGCCGGTAGAGACCCCGCGAGACGTAGGGGTTCAGGGCAAGCGCGCCGCCGGATGGGTTTACCGGCATCTCGCCGTCCATCCCGGTAGCGCCACTGTCGATGAGCTTACCGCCCTCACCCTTGCCGCACAAACCAAGGTCCTCATACCAGAGGAGCTCCTGGTAGGCATAGGGTTCACAGAGCTCGAAAACGTCAACCTGCTTCTGCGGGTCTTTGATCCCAGCCATGGCATAAGCCCGCTGCGCCGCGTGTTTAAGCTGACCGTCGAGCAGATCGCGGTCGCCGAGGTAAAAATGGTCGATCGAGGAGCTATATCCCTTGAGCCAGACGGGCTTGTCAGTGAGTTGCTTGGCCTTGTCCTCACCGGCGAGCAGGATGGCGATGATGCCCTCGGACTTCGGGCCGATCTCCATAGCATGCAGTGGGTCCATGACCATTTCGGAGTCTAGGACGTTATCGACGCTGACGTTTTTCTTGAGGTGGGCGTAGGGGTTCCGCAGGGCATTCTTCAGGTTCTTCACGACCACCTTGGCGCACTGCTCCTGAGAGATGCCATAGCGGACCATGTATTCCCGCTTCTGGAGGGCCGCCGCAATGGTTTCATTCAGACCCACTTGTCTCTGGTAGAATGGATCGGTATAGAAGTGGGTGATCATATCGGTGTCAGGGTTCTCCGATCCCTTGCAGACACCAAGGACCAGCGCTGTTTCATAGTTTCCGCTCATGATGCGCATGGCCGCATAGGCGAAGGCGAAGAGGGACTCCCCATCCTGCCGGCTCCCGTTCTTCAGGAAAGCTGCCCCTGCATCCCAGTAATACGCATTCGCACACGAGATGCCGCTGTGGAACACATCGGAAGCCGCGCTGATGACCGTGCCCACTTCCTCGCGCTTAATCCCAGCCTTGTCGAGGACTTCCTTGGCGACCTTGAACACCTGGTCGAGGAAGTTGTCCTTGCTCTCGGAGCCTGGCGTCATGGCCAGTTCAACGATACCAACACGTTTTGCCATTCAAAGACCTCCTTTTTCATCCCCTGCCTATCGGCCAATTATGTATCGGTAGGGGTCTACCTCTTCCCTCAGGACTCTCAACTCCTCCTCCGTGGGCGGCTTGGTCTCGGTGATCTTCGGCGCCTGGAGGAGCTCAAAACCACAATTCTCCTGGACATCCTTGAAGGAATATCCGGGGTTGATCGATATCACGCGCATGCGCTTCGATTGCGGTTCGAAGTCCATAACCGCCATGTTGGTGATGACCCTGAAGGGACCCGTGCCGAGTGGAAGCCCAGCCTTGTACCGGGAATCGCCGCCCTGGAGCCAGCCAGGGGTCGTGATGAAGTCGACCTTCTCTACGAAGCGTCGGGCATCCTGGACGGTCATGACCATCATCTTCCAGCAGAACGAACCGAAGTCGTTGGCCCCGCCGCTGCCCGGCAACCTCACCTTCGGCTTCTGGTGTGTGCCGCCGATCTTGGTGGAATTCAAGTTGCCGTACATGTCGATCTGCGCCCCACCGAGGAAGGTATAATCGACGAAACCCCGGCAGCAGGTCTCCATGATTTCGCACATCCCGCTCGCCATGATCGCCTTGTAGAACGTGCGTGAGTCACCGACTGAAATCGGCATTTCGGGCAGGAGTGGGCTCACGCCGCCCGCTTCGAACATGATCACGAGGTTGGGGGAGTTGACCTTTTGCGCCAGCATGGCCGCTGCGCAGGGCGCACCGGTTCCGACCGCTGCCGTGGCCCCATCATCGAGCTCCCGTGCGGAGAGGCAGATCATGATTTCCATCGTATTATAATCAGCCATTGCCCACCTCCCTATGGAGCATGTGCTCTTTCATCCGCAGCTCGTTCATCTTGTGGATGCCACCGTTTCTCTCGATGTAGTCATAGTGATCCGTGCAGTCATAGATGTTCTTCTTCAGGAACGCCTTGAATGCTTCCGGTTCATCCTGGACCCTGAGCCACTCCTTGAGATGGTCCTCATCGGAGAAGTACTCGTAGGCCATGGTTCCGGGATAGGCGCCGAATGGGACCTCGCAGACCGCATCGACGATGTAGTACGGGATCCTCGTGCTCGTCGGGTCCCGGCGGATCTCCTCGTTGGGCACGAGACGTTCACAGGTTATGATGAGGTGTTTGGAGGCCCGGGCGAGGTCATCATCCGAGATCATGATGCCCCGGATGCGGGCATTGCCGTAGATGTCCGCCTCGTGGACATGGATGACCGATACATCCGGGTAGAGCGCGGGCTGAAGCATGATCTTTTTGCCCGTGAAGGGGCACTCGGCAACCTTGCCCGCGCTGTACTTGAAGGTATCGGTGCCCATGACATTGCGGGTAGGAACGAACGGCACGCCCATGGTCGCCGCCTTGAGCCGGGCGGAGAGGCTGTAGTTCGTCCACTCGGTCACTTCCACCTTGCCGCTCTGCATGTACCTGCGCGCACAGGCAGAAAGGCCCCTGGCCTCAAGCCCGATGATGTAGGCGATGTCCACCTTGTCGAAGACCTCGCCGGCTGCCAGGATCTGGAAGTCATGCGTGGATGTGTGGCCGGCAAAACCCATCTTTTTCCGACCCTGGCGTACGATCTCGTGGCATGCTGCAATCGGCGTCCGGTTGGCGCCAAAGCCGCCGATGGCCAGATAGTCACCGTCATGTATAAACTTCTCAACGGCGGTCTTCAAGGGCATGAGCTTATTCACCATCTTCCGCGACTTGTGGCGGAAGAACTCCCGTGCCTTGTCCGGATCAGGATCCGTAAAGAGCCTTCCTTGTCCTTCTTCCAATACCTTCACATTTTCCTCCTTCTTTACTTGCCCCCTTCACCCCCCGACTCCCCAAGCCCCGCTAGGAAGCGGGGAGAGCCACATGCCGCTCCCTCGTCCTTAACCCCCTGGTTACCCCGCAGAATCAGGGGGGGGATATTTTCTAGGCCTCTTCCGGCGGGTACATACTTTCGATAATGTCCTTGTACCTGTACATGACGACCTTGCGTTTGACCTTCAAGCTCGGGGTAAGTTCGCCGGTCTGCTCGGAGAAAGTGTTTTTGAGGATGCGGTAGTACTTGATGGTCTCCACGCGGGCGAGGTTCTTGTTGAGCTCCGCCACGTGCTGATCAATGATCTTCCTGAACTCCTCCTTCTCAAAGAGGTCCTCGGGCTTCTCGAAGGGGATATCTGCCTGTTTGGCGATACGCGCCGACTCTTCATGGTTCAGGTTGAAGAGCGCCACGAGGTATTTTCTGTTGTCGCCGATGACCATGACCTGTTCTAAGAGCGGGTCCTGCTTGAACATGTTCTCAATGTTCTGCGGGGCAATGTTCTTGCCACCGGCCGTAATGATGAGGTCCTTTTTCCGATCGGTGATGACGAGGAAACCGTCCGCATCGAGGTGGCCGATGTCGCCTGATTTGAGCCAGCCGTCCTCGGTGAAGGTCTCCTTGGTCTGCTCGGGCATCTTCCAGTAACCTTGAATGACGTTGTCACCCTTGATGAGGATTTCGCCGTCCTCCGCGATCTTGATCTTATTGCAGGGGATTGGCTTGCCGGTAGTACCAAACCTATAGTCGTTGATAGTATTGAGGGTGGCAGGAGCTGAGCACTCAGTCATGCCGTAGCCCTCGATCACGAATATACCGGCGGCATTGAAGAAGTCGGCGATGTCTCGTGAGAGCGGGGCGCCTGATGCCGTCATCCACCGAACCCTGCCACCGAGGGCCTGGCCGATCTTTTTGAACACGAGCTGGAAAGCGATCCGGTACTGGAGGTCGAGGAGCATAGGGATGGGCTGCTTCTTTTCCTTCAGCTTGCTCACCTGTGCCCCCACACTCGACGCCCACTTGAAGATTGCCTGCATGGGCTTAGGCTGTTCCTTGACCTGGGCCTGGATCTTGGCGTACACCTTCTCGCATACCCTTGGTACGGCCAGGATAATGGTAGGTTTTTTCGTCTGGATATCCTCGACAATGGTATTGAAGTCCTGGGTATAATGGCTGGTGATGCCGACCTTCATGCCATAGAGGTGGCCAGCCACCCGCTCGAAGACGTGACAGAGCGGGAGGAACGGCACGGTTTCATCGGTATCATAGGCGGGGACAACCTTGTCGAGGGCATCAAAGATGGCCAGGATATTCTTGTGCGTGATCATAGCACCTTTGGGATGACCGGTGGTGCCGGAGGTGTAGACGAAGGTCGCCAAGTCTTCGATCTGCACCGCATCGGTGAGCTTTTCGAAGAGGCCGGGTTCCTTGGTATCGAGCGCTTTCCCGAGCCGCTTGAGGTCTTTGAAAGTCATGAGCAGGTCGCTTCCCATGTCCACGTCCTGCGTGTCAATCACGACGATCTTCTTGAGATCCGGATACTTCTCGAGGGTCTCGAGCCCCTTCTGTACGGCTGTTTTTTCTTCAGCGATATAAATTTTGGCGTCCGAGTTGCTGTTGATGTAGCCGACCTCGCTCACCGGCACGGTGGGGTAGATGGGTATCGTCACCCCGCCGATGCCAATGATGCCCATATCGGAGATGACCCATTCGAGCCTGTTCTGACACAGGAGGGACACCCTGTCTCCCTTTCTGACACCGAGGCTGTAGAGTCCGAGGCCCACCTGTTTGGCCTGCTCGTAGTACTCCTCCCACGTGATACCCTGCCAGACGCCAGCTAACCTTTTTTCGATCGCCAGCCGCTGCCCGTACTTTTTAACCTGTGATCTGAATATCTGTCCCAGGTTTTGCTTCATCCCGACCTCCTTTCAAAAGAATAATGAAAGGCCTGTCCACAGTTTGGCAGGCCTTTCGTATGCATTATCTCTTTTTGATGCCCATAATCTCCCGGGCCTCATCCGGAGTGGCCGGCTCCCGGCCGAGGCAAGAGGCGATCTTAACCGCCCACTCGACCTGTTCCCAGCTCCCCTTGGCAAGTTCGCCGTTCGGTACGCGGGTGTTGTCCTCCAGACCGACGCGCATGTGCCCACCCATGAGACAGCTCATGGTGATCGCCGGAAACTGCTCGATACCGACACCACAGGTCGTAAAGTTGGAGTTGGGGGGCAGCGCATGCATGAGCGCGATGAAGGTGTCCGGCCGGAAGGCCTGGCCGCCGGCCACACCCCAGACGAAATTGAAGTTCATGGGGGTGGAGAAAAAGCCCTGCTTCATGATGAGCAGGACGTTGTCGAGTCCGCCCATGTCATAGACCTCGATCTCGGGCTTTACCTTGTTCTCCTCCATGGACTTGCCGAAGTTCTGGAGCATGGTAAAGGTATTCTCGAAGACATAGTCCATGAAGATCACTCCGGACTTGCGGTCGATGATCGAGAAGTTCATGGTGTTGGTATTGAGCGATGCCATCTCGGGCTTCACGTGGATGATTTGGCTGATCCGCTCTTCGGCGGTCTTGCCCACCCCGACCGCAGAGCTCAGGTTCACGATGAGCTTGGGACAACGGGCCTTGATCGCATCACGGGTCACCTTGATGCGGTCGTGCTCGTGCGTCGGCATGCCGTCATCCTGCCGTGCATGCACGTGCACCATAGCGGCGCCTGATTTATAGCATTTTTCCGCCTCGTCTGCAAACTCCTGTGGCGTATATGGTACCGCTGGGTTCTGGTTCTTGAAGGTACCTGCCCCTGCCAATGCCGCACAAATAATAACCTTTTTCCCTTTTTCTGACATAATCCTCCCTCCTTTCTTAAGCCCTTATTGGCTCAAAGTGGTCGATATCGAGGATCGTGTGCGTGGTCTGTTCTGCGAACACGGCCTTGACCCGCATGCCGATCTTCATGTGCTCCGACTCGATGCCCTCCACGATATGGGCGAACGGGGTATCGGCACCTTCCACCTTGATCAGGGCAAGGACATACGGCGCCCTGCGCGGAAGGTGCTTGTCATTGTAGTTGACGATGGTGAAGTTGGTGATGACCCCTTCATTTCCCAGTTCAACCCAGTTCTGGTCCTGGTCGAGCTTCTCGAGGTCCTTCTCACAGTACTCCCTGGGCGGGACATAAACCAGGCCACACTTCGGGCATTTCACGCCGAGGATCTTCTTCGCATCCCGTAACGATATGATGAATTTGGAACCTACCCTGCCGGCAAAATACTGATTGGGCAGGGCCATCTTCCCGGTCATGACGAAGCAATCTTTCGTATTGATATTTCTACATACGCTCATCTCAAACCTCCTTAATCATCGATCTCAAAGTAGAGCAGATCCCTGTAACTCCCGGTCCTCTCCTTGGCCCATACCGGCCGCACCTTCATGCCGGATTCAATGCGGTCAAGATCCTTAGGATTAAGCTCATGGGCAAAGCTCTCACTCGGCGTAGAACCGTCCATGACGAGAAAGAGCGCCGCGTACGGGGTCTGGCGAACTTTTCCGGTGAGCGGGTCAGGGCTGGCATAGTAGACCGTGTCGATCATGGTAACCGTGCCCTTTGGTCCGACTTCGATAAATTCATCACAACGAACACGGCATACCGCACAGACCTCACGCGGCGGGATCTGGGTACGGCCGCAGACCGGGCATTGCGTGGCATAAAACTTTTTCTCTTTCAACCCCTTAAACCACTTGCCCATGTGGGATCCGGTGGCAAAACGATGCCTAATGGAAGGGATGCACTTCAGGCTGATGAGCTCCTCGCCCTGTTTTTCTTCCGCGCCGGCAACCTCAAACTTCTTGAAGAGCTTCGCGGTAGCGCCAGCGGCCATCATGTCGCCCTCGATCTTTACCTGACCGCTTCCGAATGCCGCGGCAGGGTCGATCTTGCCGAGGTTAAGACCTACGAAGACCTCCGAGACCATACGCATGGTAACCGTACAGTCCGGATCGAGTCCTTCCTTCACCGTGCAGGTGCCATCCTTGACGATGGCGGTCCAGGCCCCGCCGTCCTCTCCTGAGAGGTCATATCCGATCTTCAGGTCGACGCCTTCAGCCTTCTCGGGGCGGAAGCGCTCCACCATGGATTCCACGATGGCCCTGGCTCTCACGATGGGGGTGAACTTCTCGAAGGCCTTGGGCAGTACATTGCCGAGGATGATGATGTCGCCAGCCACCTTGATCTTACCGGAAGCGAACGCTTCACCGGGATCGATCTTTCCAAGGGCTCCGCCAACGAAGGCCTCCGCGTCAGCGGTCATTACTACTGAGCATTTCGGAAGGTCGCCCGCGATCTTCTCGACCTTGAGGGCGGCGTCCTTGATGGTCACGACCCACGTGCCGCCGCCTTCGCCCAGGATATCATACCCGATAGTTACATCGACACCTTTCACGCCGTCCGGTTTGAACCGCACCGGCATCGTGTTAAATATATCAACTACCTTTGATCCATAGTATTCAGCCATGGTAGCCTCCTTACCACTTCAAGTCTTTCTCAAGCATGATGAGGACCGTCCACAGGGTTCCACCGAATCCTGAAGCCAGCCCGTGTTTGACCTCGCGTTTGAGCTGATGCGCACCAGCATCGCCCCGGATTTGAAGCGCCACCTCGGCCGGCCGGATCATGGCCGTGGCGCCGATGGGGTTGGTGGAGGTCACCCCGCCGGACGGATTGACCGGAAGCTTGCCGTCCAGGCCCCATTCGTCGTTCTCGAGCATCTTGATATGCTCATCGCCCTCGAGGAGGAAGAACTCCCTGAGCCAGTCGAGCCCCCACCAGGCGGAGGGGTCGTACATCTCGAAAACATCGAAGTACTCGATCGGGTTCTTGATCCCGTTGCGTTCGAAGAGTTTCCGTGCCGCATAGTGGTGGGTCATCTCCGGTCGCTCGATGCCGAAGTTATTGAACATCTCCTCGCGGTGGACCGTGATGTGGTCCCTGATCCAGACGGGCTTCTTACTGACTTTCTTGGCCTTCTCTTCGCAGGCAAAGATCATGACGCAGGCGCCGTCGCTCTGAGAGCACATATGGATGAGCCGCAGGTCGCCGACCAGCTTCGGAGAGGTCTTCATGAGATCCTCCATCTGTTCGTATTCGAGGCCGAATCTCCGGTGCGCCCGCGGATTGAGGACCGCGTGTTTGTCCATCATGATGCGATACTTCATGGCAGCCCGGCGCGCCCGTTCCTCACCAAACTCCTGGATCATCATAGTAGCGGTGGTTGCGGTCAACGCACCAGTCTGGAGATGACGGAACCACAAGGGGTCGGCCATATTGGTGATGCCGCCTGTAGTATTGCCCTCCTGGAGCTTCTCAAGGCCGATGGCCATAACCACATCGTACATGCCGGAAGCGACGAGATTGTCGGCAGCACATACCAGGGTCGAACCGGTGGTCCCGCCGGTGGTGATCCGGAATTCCGGCTTGCCGAATGCACCCGTGCCCAGCGAATGCCACATATCCGGCTGGTGCACCATCTCGAAGAGTTCCATGTTGCCATGCACGACGCAATCGATATCGTTGAGGGTCATGTTGGCGTCCGCCAAGGCCGCCCTGACCGCCTCATTGACCATCTCGACCTGATTCTGGTACTCCTTGTGGCTGGAATATTCTGTCTGCCCGATTCCTACAACACCCACGTGTCTGTTCTTTTTATGCGCCATAATAAGCCTCCTTATCGCTCCAAGACGAGAACCGTATGGAACTGGCCTGCCCCGCCGGTTGTGCTCTGAACCACCGCGCACTTGACATCGGCCGCCTGATGTTCGCCGGCCTGGCCTTTGAGCTGCAGCACCGCCTCGACCGCGCGGTAGAGGCCGCCGATGATGAGCGGGGTACCGGCCAAGTGCCCGCCCGAGAGGTTGACATTGTACTTAGCCGGGCCAGAGGCATCGATGAATTCGCCACCCATGCCATCCTTGCTGAATCCCAGGCCCTCAAGCCACATGGGCTGTTGATAGGCGTAGCAGTCCATGAGCTCGACGAGGTCCACCGTCTTTTTGGAATCCTTGATTCCCGCCATCTTATAGGCGCACTCGGCGGCCTTCCTCAGGGCAAAGTTGCTCGCGAGGTCACGGTCGCCCATGAAGTAGCTGTCCATAGAGCTCCCAAATCCGGTGATCCAAACTGGGTTGTCGGTGAACTCTTTGGCCCGCTCCTCAGATGCCAGGAGGAGTCCGACCGCGCCATCAGAAACGGGATAGGAGTGCAGGGTCCTGATCGGGTCACAAAGCATGGGCGAGTACATGACATCGCCGAGCATGAGCTGGTTTGTCTCGTTTGCATATGGATTCCGGGCAGCCCACTGACGCGCCCTGACCACGACCTTGGCCAGATGTTCCTCGGTGATCTTTGACTTCGCCATGTACGCCCGGGCCTGGAGGCCAGCAGCACAGAGATAATCAAGACCGAGCGGCCGACCATAGAACGGATCGTAGGCCAAGTTGGTGCACATGTTGCGGCTCTCGGACTGGGACTCCTTGGAATGCCCCGCCACATAGACCACATCATCGCACCCGGAAAGGATCATGGACATGGCGTATCCGAGGCCGTTCAATCCATCCTGGGCCATCTTCTCCTCCCCGCGGTAATGGGCGCCGACGACATCGGACATACCAGCGTTGGAAATGGTCCTGGCGTCAAACACGTCGTCGGAGCAGGTGACGATATCATGGACGCCCGTCTCTTCATCGAACGTGAAGCCGGTCTGGGCCTGGATATCTTCCAGGATATCGAGGAGCATGCCCTGAAACCGCTTATACCAGATGTCCGGTTCAATCTTGTGCTGCGCTACAGCACATATCGCAACCCTCTTCATCGCGATTTCTACCTCCTTTTTATTTTTTAACCACACTATCAAGCTATGACGAGAGCCTTAGGGTGACCCTTTACAAAACAACAGCAAAACTCGCCCTTTTGAATCGCCTCCACAATCGAGTCCTTCTCTCTCGCGCAGTCCATTTCAATCCAGGCCCTCCCGCACCCGATGACTGTATGCGAGTCGTCGGTAGCGACTTTCGGGTAGGGAATGGCATCTATGTCATAATCAGGCGTATAAAAGCCATGGTGGGTAACCTCTACGGCATCAACCTTATATGCCCTCAAGACATCTTCGATGCATTCCAGGGTCTGGCGCGTGGAGAAACCGTAGTCACCTGGGTGATTGAGGGTATAGAGGACCTCCTTGTCACCCTCTATCTGGCTGACGTGGACATACCCCCAGCGAGAGCCCACGGTAAGCTCTATCCCAAAAAAAACGATCATATTCGTCCTCACCGCTTCGATCGCCATCCGATAACTCGGTTTCAGGAGGTGATCGTGATCGGCAAAGGCAATGAAATCATACCCGAGCCTGGCATAGATGTCGGCCGCCTCCTGGGGCGTGAGTCTTCCATCCGAGAGCGTGGTGTGAATATGGAGCTGGCCTTTCAGATGCATCCATCTCCCTCATGCTCTCAGGCATATAACCCACAAGCAGAAATTTCCCTTTTCCGACCTGCTGCCTATCATCATGCCTTTGACCCGTAGAGAAAGACCTGGAGAATACCATTGATGGTACGATTTTCTCGCTTCTTGGTGATTGGTTCCTTGCCGAGCACCATGACCGAAATGCAGGCCTCTATGGCTCCGAAAAAGATATACGTGAGATAGTGCGGGCCAATATCTCTGCGGAGAATCCCCTTTTCATGCCCCTCGGACATGATACCTTCGAAAAGATTAAAGGATTTCCTGAACCTGGCAAGACCCTTGGCCGTATGATACACCGAACTCCGGGAGACCTCAGTGACAAAGATGGAGATGAGATCTGGCTTATTCACGTAGGCATCGAGGAAAAACTGAATGATGTTTCTGAGCTTTCGCTCAAACAATTCGGTTGAGGCCCTCTCCTTCTCCAGCATGGCATAGAGAGTATTCCACCAGGACTCGACGATGACATCGAAAAGCACCTCTTTGCTTCCGAAGTAATGGTATACCAGGCCGTAGGAGACCCCTGCCCGCTTGGCGATATCGGCCATGCGGGTATTGGCGTACCCCTTCTCCCGGAAAACCGCCAAAGCCGCATCAACGATCAAATCCTGTTTGTCGTTCTTCCCCATGGACGCGAGCATACCAGGCATTGATTGATATATCAATTTGTTTTTGCATCGCCTTCTTCGGCATGAGAGGGGAAAGGAGCAATACCCGGCTTGCATCGATTCCCGGCCCAAGGTGTCATTTTTATCCTTTTATGGTATGAGATGGCAGTCTCAGGCAGGGAGGGCTTGTGAAAGAGAGGGTGTTAATGGATATTACCCCGTGGTGCAGGATACGCATAGACAGAGAAGGCCGGTGGTTTTACGAGGATAAGGAGATCATCCATCAAAACATCCTACTTACCTTTTATGAAGCGCTGGAACGCTGCGAAGACGGCAGGTACCGGATCGTTTTCGGCAATGAGGTCTGCTACATCGAGGTCGAAGACACCCCGTTTGTCGTGGCAACGCTCAGGGGGGATAATGCACAGGGGTTTTGCCTAATCCTCAACAGCGGGAAGGCATATGCCCTTGACCCATCCACCCTGTGGATAGGAAAGGATAATGTCGTCTATGCGAGGATCCCCAACGGCATGCCGGTGCGTCTTTCGCGTCCCGCATATTATGCCCTCGCCCTGGCGATGGAAGAGGACCCGGGTGGGGATATTGTGCTGAAGGTAGGAGGGAACATCTATACCATCGCTCCAGCGCAACCACGGAACCTATAGGTCTTTTCATCTCATGGTTATTTTAAAGTTTTGTAGGACATTCTCCGATTTCTACCCTGTCACAATAATAAGGAGGGTGTATGAAGTTACAAAAGATAATTGTTTCGATGCTGATCATTTTGATCCTTTGTATTCCGAACGCATTGGCTGGGACCTGCACCAGGGATGATGTGAAAAAAGCAGTAGACTATGCGGTCAAGCTCCTAGAAACCAAGGGCAAGGCGGCCTATCCCGAACTGCAAAAATTCAAATTCTGCGGCGAAGAGGGGTATGTGTGGGTCGGCGATCTGGATGGAATTTTCATCCTTCACCCATCCCAGAAACTCGTCGGTCAGAACCAGATGGGATTGCAGGACCCGAAAGGGAAATATCTCATCGCTGAAATGATCGTTAAGCTGAAGAAAACCGGCGAGGGCTGGGTTGCTTACTGGTGGCCAAATCCCGCGACAAATAAATTAGAGCCGAAATGCTCTTATGTCAAGGTGGCCAACACCACCATTGATGGCAAAAGGGTATATGTAGGCGCCGGGGTATACGGCATCAGCGAAGCGGAGTGCAAATAATAACAAGGGGCATCAGCGCGTTAGCCCTGATGCCCCTTGTTATTTCTTATTCAATTATCCGATATTCCTAGGCACCCAAGCTGTTGATCTGGCCCGTAAGCCACTGCTGCTGAGCCATCAGACCGCTCAAGAGCTTCTCCATCACGACAAACTGGTTCACAAGGATCTCCTGCCTCTTCTCCAGGCGCCGCTCTGCTTCCGCAATCTTGAGGTCGAAGTTGTCCATGCTCTTCTTGAGGGCAGTCTGCTTGTTGGCGACATACCCCTCATAGGGATCGGTCATGTAGAAGAGAGCCTGGTCAAGCTTCTCGCCCACGCCAGTCGTGTAGTCGAAGTTATACGTTCCTGAGGAAGTTCCCGTGTATTTCACTATCAGGCCTTCGACGTCCTGGTCGGCATCCCCGGTTAGTGTTTGGCCATCGCCGGTCATGGCCATCCAGGTGCTGGAACCTTCCATCCTGATCCTGCCAGCAACATCCGCTCCCGTATAGGTGCCGTTTGTCATCCCGAGATTTCCGCCCGTGACCGAGATCGTAAAGCTCGAATCTCCATAAGTATTGTTGTATATCTTGAGCTGGCCACCCTCATTGGCTGCCGTGATCCCGAGGGCAAACCTGCCCTCCTTGGAACCATCTGCACCGGTGGGATCGACATCGATGGCGCCGAAATCGAGATTCTTCACAGTATTTATGGTGAGGGTAAGCTCCGCGTCTCCCTTGGTCTTATCCTTGATGGCTATCCTGCCCTGATTATCGATGGAGGCATCATACCCGCTCCCGAAGGCATCTTCGATGGCGTTGAGGAGATCGCCAACCGTCCCGGAGCTTACATCGGCTATGGTGTAGGAGCCGTTCACCGT
>Ga0315288_10006255_pt1 | contig 15106 bp, 6 predicted proteins | sample YL17G11_20_MG_FD_203454 | JGI IMG/M metagenome (GOLD analysis project Ga0315288, IMG submission 203454) | Sediment microbial communities from Yellowstone Lake, YNP, Wyoming, USA - YL17G11_20 | ecosystem: Environmental > Aquatic > Freshwater > Lake > Sediment | place: USA: Wyoming | collected... | reverse complement strand
ATAAACAAGACCACCAGCTCCGCCTCCGCCCGACGCTATGCCACCCTGCGCTCCACCACCCGATCCGCCGCCGCCGACCACCAACACTTTTATGCTGGTCACATATTCTGGGACCTTCCATGTTCCACTTGAATTAAATGCGACTATCACATAGTCGTTGGCGGAAGACGAAGACGAACTAGAAGATGATGAATTGTCAGCCATTTTATCCCTCGAGCGGCCTTATCACAGGCTTAAACAACACGTTCCCATATTCGGCCATCTCATCCTTCCTGTCTGGATCCGAATGATCCGAAACAGCCCTCACCAAGGCGGGATGAACCGTCCTGTCAGGGCTGAAAGACTCCTGCTCGCCAGTCCCCTCAGCGGTGTGCATCCATCCGTCCGCCGAAAGGACGCGCAGCGGCTCATGAAGGCCGAGGGCCGCAGAACCAAATGACACGTTGCCGACAAGGGAAACCGTGTCGGCAGGAGGGGCGCGGTCAACCACCACGACCCTCGAATTCCCCCAGTCAGCTATCAATACGACATCCCCAGCCCCGAAATGCCTCATTATCCCCTCGGGTGCGTCCAACTGGTTGACGCCGGAGCCAGGAAGAGCCTGACCGTGGCTCCACAGGACCGTCCCATAGTCCCTCGGATCCCAGGAAATCTCATACACCTTCGGAATTGACCCACCCGACAGGAACACGTTTCCGGTTGACTCGTCGAACCAGAAATAGGGCGGAGCGCTCGCTATCGCCGAAGTGTCGACCGACCTGACGGTCGTTCCGGTCTCGTCAATCTCCAGCAGGCGATTGTCGCCGGAACACAGAACCAGATAGTTTCCCGCCGCCTTCTCCTGCGCGTGGACGGGGTTGGACAAGCCAGGGACAGTCAGAATCGTTCTGCCGTGCCTATCCGCCACGACGAACTCAGTCGAAGCCACGCAAAGAAGGTTCCCATTGCCATCCCTGTTGACGACCCGCATTTTCAGGATGTCCTCCAAGATCCTGCCGCTCGGCCCCGTCATAGCCTCAACAAACGAATATCCCACGCATCGTGAGAACAGAACCGGAGACGGCGACACCGCGAGGCGTATCTCGCAGGACGACCCGTAACCGACGGCGTTGCCGGAATGCCTCCACCTGAATGTACTGAACGTCCCAGCCGGAGAACACGGGACTCCAAACATCGAGCTTCCGTTCGCTGATGCGGCGTTGTCGGAGATGATGACGGCGTCGTCCAGCCACTCCGACACTGCATCGAGCCTGTACTGGAACTTGACGTCGGCGTGGCGGAACAGTCCGCTGAACATCCACAAGTCAAAACGGATGCTCCCAGACTCCTCGGACGACGGAGACTGGGCAACCCAGTAGCTCACATCACCCTGAAGCATCATTCCCATGATCAAACCTGACACTATTGAACCCTCCATTGCTCGTAAAATCAACACGGAGCCGTTTGCACAACCGCAGATCCGGCCCACGGCGGACTCGACGACCCTGGATACGGAATATAGTTCCCCAAAATCTGAGCGGACTGGAGATTGGAAAAAGACGGGGTAGTCCAACCTGAGGTCTTGGCCGACGCTATGACGTAATACAAACTTCCGGCGACGGCAAACAGCCAATAAGTCCCATTCGTGTAACACGGCAGCCCGTTCCACGAGCCGGAACGATGATACGTCCCAGCTATGGCGATGGGGAACGTGATACCGCACGCATGCATCTCGACGACGGACGACGACGAGCTCTTGGACGAACTTGAGCTGGAACTGGACGAGCTCTTGGACGAACTTGAGGACGACGACGATGACTTTGAAGAAGACGACGAGCTGGATGACGACGAGCTGGATGACGAAGACGAAGACGACGAGGGCGAACTGACCGACGAGGGCGAACTCGATGACGAGGAGCTGACCGAACTGGAACTGAAGGAACTGGATGACGAACTCGAACTTGAAGCGGAACTCGACGACGAACTGCTCTCGTGAACCGGCTCATCCGGCCCGTAAACGGCCGCAGCCCTCCCGAACGCGTGGCACGCCGGATATGACGACGGGACGAAGCCGAATGCCGCCGCCCCGCCTCCGACGTCAACGGTCTTCCCGAACGGCCACCCCTCTCCGACCATATCCCTGATGGTTCCCGCAACATCCAACGTCCAGAATGCCACCGTGCGGCCATGAACCTCCTGCCCATAGGCGGCCTCGATGTCCATCTGCGCGGCATGGGTTGTGGACGGAAGCGGCTCCTTCCAAAGCAGGGCTCCGGTCGAGGCGTTTACCTTGCAGACCAAGTTCCTCGACCTGTCCAGAAAGTAGAAGTCCCCTCCTTCGGCGCAGGAAAGCCTGTATACCCGGACGCTCATCCCCGTGAAGCTGTAATATGCTATAGTGACGGCGCCGTTGGCATAATGGGCGATCTTCGCCGTTCCGTGTGCCATAAGCACCCCGTCATACCCCCATCCGCTGATGTCTGTCACGGTGCCAGCCCACTCGAAGAAATACCCGCCGCGACACAGGTTGACGAACTTGGGCCCCGCAGACGTGTCAAACGAGGCGAAAAGCTCGCCGGTATGAGGCGAAAGGTGAACCGCCACGACCGACAACACGCCGTACAGCAGGCTTTGGGTCAACAGCGTCGAGCTGTCAGACGAGGACTTCAGGAGTATGGTGTCGCCAGTAACCAGCCAGTACGTTCCCCGCGGCCCGTCTACGACAACCGCCTTCGACCCCAGCGGAGCCACAAGCGAGCCGTCAAAGGTCGCAAGGTCAGATTTGACCCTGTGGATCATGGCGTTCGAGTCAAGTACCCACAGGGCATTGGAAGACGAATCCAAACTGGCCCATACGGGATCAATCCCGTCCAGATCCATCCTTTTCAGCACCCTCTTGCCGTCAACCGAGAACTTTGTCAGGACACTGCCGCTGAGGCATATCAGGCCGGCCTCCGGCCTCTCCCCCCTGAGTGAGAACCTCACAAGAATCTTCGTAAACGGATGGGCGATCCCGGCCTTCGGGAACGGAACGAGGTCGGCCTCCCTGCCGGTATAGGAGCAGGCGAACTCGCCGGTCCTGTTGAAGCTGTTGTGGGAGGCTGTGAACGACGGGAAATGAGGATCGGGGCCGAGCTCGACCTCGTAGCCGAGCGGCCTGCCGACTATGTCGCCTGAGGCGACATTCCACTGGATGTGCCGATTTGATGACATATATACCAGAAATTGACTTTATGCCGATTACAACTAGGAAACCAAGAAGACTCCAACCTTGGGAGCAATAGCCGCTTTCTAGGCCACTTTGCTATATCTCCAACTTCCGAACCGCAAGACCTTCAAATCGCTCTTCTTCGCACTCCTACAAACCCTCTCCCCATCCGTCAACTGATGGAGACTTATCTTCTCCCCCATATTCCCGCCGACATAGCACGTTCCCCATTTGGGATGCCTGACGAGGGAACCCCTTTTCAGCCCCAATGACATCGTTCCACCATACGCCCTTCTGATACCGCCGGAAGACGGCTGAAAATAATGCAGTTGCCTCCTGTGAAACCTCAGCGGAACCATCCGCCAAATGGACTCATTGTCCGACTTACCGTTTCCTCCGACGGACGAATGGGCGAGAACCCAGGAGTCGACGTTATGGGCAGAGAACCTCTCCTCCATCTTGCCGTTCGTCTTCACAAGGCCAAGGGCGTCCCTCATGCACTTGGTGTCCCAACCGGACTTCAGAGCCAGTTCGCCTCTTTTCATCATCTCTCCGTAGAACCACCCCTTGCCGACCTCAAGCGGGGAAAACGAGATGTTCCACCTTTTACCGCCCCTCCGTGTTTTGGCCTTTATGTCCTCAACCACCCACGTCTTCACGGGATACAAGGAATAGAGGATATTCACAATTCTCAACTTAGCCTGCCACCTAGCTTTCGTGGATGGTGGAATCCCTCCTCTGGCCCTGTTTTCCCTGTTGGCACGGCAGGGGGTCTTCCTGGAACGCCTAGCTCTCCGTACATTCCTACGGGCCTCCACCCTGTCCTTAACGTCCGTAACCGCATCGCTCAGGATGTTGAGATAGGTGTGCCTTTCTGACTTGACCGTGAACCCCTCCCTCTTGCTCCCGGGATCGATCCCGACTGCTATTGGTTGAACCTCTCCAACATCCCTGTCGAGCATCCGGATGTGGTAGATGCCAGCCTTCCATTTCCCGACTGCCCTGCCGGACTCCACCAGCCGCCTCGCCCGCCTCGGGCGGGTGGGCATCAGCGGGACCCCAATACTGGCAAGGACAGGAATCCATTGGGGGCTTACACCCCCAGCCGTCAAAGATGTCCCTTCGGACCCCTTCAACGTACTTTCCCATCGAGGCTGACCGCCGGAGGGGTTGCGGGCTTGGGAGGCACCCACAACATCCTTTGCCCCGCCACGGGCGGACGATTCAGCTGACTTCGAACGGCCGCCGGCCTTTCGGCCTCCGACCTTGTCCACTCTAGTCTCCATTTTACCCTGTTCGTTTCGGGATGGCATTCCTACTCCTTGCAAGCCCAACGATATTGGCGTTGGGTTGTTGACATGGCTTTGCCCAGGCATCAACTCTGATCACCCGCACTCCGCACATTGTAAGTTCGGTATTTATTAACAACATTATACCGATAAAGTGACTTAACTACTTATCATTACGCTGTCGTTAACTAGAGTCCGAACATCCTTAGGGTCGTATAAAACGCCCTGTCCGAAACTCCATACCACATTACCCCAAGCATCCACCCTTATCACCCTAGCCCCATATATTGTGGGTTCGGCATCCTTTTCGACGATGAGATACTGGTCCTCGCTCGATATCCTCGCCGCCGAGACCCTGACGGTTCCCGTGACGATGGTGGGATAGGCGAACCACCCGAAATCACCGACGTTGTCGAATTCAAAGGCGTACTCTTCCCCGGGCTGGAGCTCCTGACTGAAGAAGTCGTCGCCGTAGAGCGTCAGGTCGGGGTCGGCAGCGAACTCCGCAGGCGTGACCGTACCCGAGTATATCTGAACCGGGACGGACGAGCCGTTCTTCCATACGACCCTCATTCCGGTCTTGACATAGATCTCGTTGGGGCTGCAGACCGTGTCCTGCACGGATATCGACCTTTCGGTCTGCTCCACGATCTGGAAGTCGGAGATGAGCCTGTCGGCAGAATACTCCCAGATGACGTGGGGGGACTGCGTCGCCAAGTCGGTGTGCGTCATGATGGCGCGGTGCCTTATGGCGTCCGCCATCATGAGCTCCGAGTCGGAGATCTTGAAGGCACTTCCCAGATACGACTTGGCGTTGGCCTTGGTGTCGGAAAACTTGGCGGCGTTGTTCGTGAATATGACGGCGCCTGCCGTGTCGTACTGCACAACGCTGTGGCCGTCGAGGTACTTCGTCCCGAAGATGGCGTCGTTCGGCAGCCCAACGGTAGTGTCCCCGGCGGGCAGCGACAGGCCGTATGTCGTCGATGGGGACCTCAGCTTCGCGACCACCAGCGTCTGGGATCCCGACGGGTTGACCGAACTCATCTCGGCTGGGACGACCTGGACGTCGACTGGGCTGTACAGGTTGGCGATGGTGACGTTGGCGACATCGACCACGACGTTCCTCTCGGGGGTCTCGGTCGCCTCGTCCCTGCTGGTGCCCCTGATCGCCCCCTTGTCGACATAAAGCCTGAGCGACAGGCTCGCCGATATCCCGTAGTTGAACGTTAGGCTCGCCCTCGAATACTGGGCGACGATCTCGTCCCCGAACTCGTCGACGAGCACGAGGGTCACTACATGCGCACCCGCCGAAAGGCCATTCAGAACCACCGGATCATATGATCGGTGATCCTGCCAGGCTCCGGAGTCGACGAAATAGCGGAGATAGCTGCCAACCGGAAGTATGGGGTGGTTCAGGACGCCGAAGGCTATGGAAACGGAGGCTCCTGAGACCGTCTGCCCCTGGTGAGGCGACACTATGGAGACGATCGGGTCCACATAGGGCCCAACATTGGCCACGAACCCCGCTGTCGCCTTGGCCTCTGGGTTCTGAAGCAGGCTGTCGTTCCCGTCCACAAGCCACGCCTCGACGGTGTGGTGCCCCGCCGGCACGGAGGCGAATGTGATCTGGCGCGACCGGACGTAATGGTATGTCCCAGAATCGAGCCTGAACCTGACGCCGTTGTTCTCGTCGGATTCAGACCCTATGCTGAAGTTGGGGGTTTCCACCCTGACCGTGACGCTGCCTGGGACGACAAGCTGCTGCTCGTACGGGTCGGATATCACAACCGACGGGACGGCGAAGTCGGCTACGGACGCCAAGGCGGCGGCGTCAGCCTGCGTCAGCTCGGCCTGGAGGATGTGGGAGTCGAAACTGAACTGGGGCTTGAAGACGTTGGACGAGAAGACCCACTTGTTGTATCTGGCGGGGTCTATGCCGAACAGCCTGAAGGCGGTCTGGGAGTCGAAATAGACCCTGTGCGACCCGGTCTGCAGGAAAAGCTTGTTCCTGTCGAATGTCGTCCCAGTGTCACTGATCATCTCAAGGTCGTCGTCGAAAACCGCGCTCAAGATCCTCGTAGACGGGTTGTATTGGGCGTGGAGAAGGCCTGGAGCCGGTTCCTCGCTCTCCGATTCCACTGGCGGAGCTGACTCGACATCCGTGTTGGAGCCTGGACCGGACTCCTCCGTGCCGTACGGGTCTGGCGGAGCCTTCAGGAAGCTGCCGTAAAGCCCGAAAAGAAGCGCACCCGACTCGTCTATCGCGACAATCCTGTCGTTGTCTGTGTCGGCGACCCATATGGCTCCGTTGCTCCCGCGCCTTACCGCCGACAACTGACCGAACTTCGAGCTCTCCCCCGCCAGCGCCTGCCTTGTTGAGATGGGGAGGGTGGTTCCGGTGGAGCTGAACAGGGTGCTGAAGTCCTCGTCCGCATGTACCGCCTTGGTCGGGGTGCCGTAGAAGACATGGTCGACCTGGTCGGCCGCGGCTATCCTGATGCTGCCGGGGACGGTTGTCGTGTCAATGTCGTAGTTCGTGCCAGATTCCCACTGATCCTGTGTGTCAATGACGAACGACGCCTCGACGGACACGATCCTGCTGTCCAGATACAGGCGCCTCAGCTCGGGGGAATGCTTGTCGTCAGAGCTGGCCTCCAGGAGCGTCTCAAGCTGGATGTACCTGTAGGGCAGGCCGGTGGAGTTGGAAACGGTGAACCCGCTTGTCGAATTGTAGGCCGACCAGACAGCTGGCGTCGGCGACAGGGGGTCGAACTGCGAGGGATCGTTCGCAAGCCTCGTCCGGGCCTTCAGGACCGCCCCAGAGGGCATTACGGCGTCCCACCTGACCCTCCAGAAGTCCTGCGGCGTGCTCCCGCCATATGTAAACCTGGCGTATCCGCTCTCGATGAACTCGTTCCCGCTTGTGATGTAAAGCTCGTCCACGTTGAGCGTGAAGCCCTTTGTGGCGTCCCATCCCGTCTGTGACGACGTGAAGAACCCGACGGTCGTTATCGCCGCCCTGTTGTATGGGGTCAGGTCAACGCTGATCTCGCGCCATCCGTTCAAGCCGGTGTCCCTGTTGATGGTAGGCTCGTTCCTCTCCAAGACCATCGTGTACGAGTCCTGCCTGCCGTATGTGGCGTCGTCGATGAAGAAATAGATGTCGCCGTGCTCCAAGCTGGTCGTGTAGAGATAGAAGACGGCCCTGTCGTAGCCGCTCCAGTCCTGGGCGGTGAACTTCTTGGTCATCTGGAAGGCGAGGTTCATCGACCGGTCAACGTTGACCCCCACCTTGGCGCTGTAGTCGCCGGATATCTTCGTGGATGCGTCAAGCTCCAGTATGCCCGAGTTGGTGCTCAGGTCTACGATTTCGGTCTTCCAGTCACCCACCTCCTCGAAATCCTCCACGAAAACCTTCGTCTCGGTCGGCTCGAGGATGACCCTGTCCCCGTCAACAGAAACCCCGGAGCGTATGGAGTCCTCGAACTCCTGCTGCGAGTCCCAACTGTGGGTAACGACCTTCGACGCCGGGCCCGGGGTGCCAGATATGGTGTGCTGGCCGCCAGATAGGTGGGGACGGGTGTCCACAACCGCCGTCGTGTTGTCAAAATCTATGAAGCTGTCGGGACTGACGCCTGGGATCATGGAGATCTCGTTGACCAGGAACTCGTCAACGTCTGGCCACTGGTGCTTCAGGGCAAGGACAAGCTGGAGCAGGTTGACGAGGGCGGTTTCACCCATCAGCGTCCGGCCGGCCCGGGTCAGGCTCTCGACGAACGAGTCGAGCTGGGAGTGCGTCAGCGTGCCCTGGTTGGAAAGGCCTGAAATGTGGTCTATCTTCGGGATCCGGTTGATGTCGAGGGTGCCAGTGGAGATAAGAGAGGCGTCGAGATCGGGCATATTAGACTGAGAAAGAAGCCCCTGAACGTCGGTAGGAAGGTTGATCTGGCTAGGATTGTTGGTGCCGCCGATGTGCCGGTGTTGGGCGATCAACTGGCGGATGGCAAAAATCAGGGCGATATTTTTCCTGACAGACCCGTCAATTGAGACAATGCCTGTTGAGTCAGTAACAACAGAGGCCAACAATATGGCATTGGCCGAGGCAACACTACCAAGAACCGAAATAAATGTCGGTTCCCTCGTCCAATATGTTGCAGATGACGCCGATGCGAAAACATAATTGGTTGTCGAAGGCAACAAAGACCCAAGGCTCGAGGACAACACGCTCTGCATGGAAACAAAAGACGCTATTCCTGTCCCCGGAGATATGTCAACCGCAAACGGGTCGGAAGCGTTGACTGTAACGCTCCACCCACCAATAACCCCGTTGCCGATAACCTCATACAGTCCGTGCAACTGAGAGTCAACGGTTAGCCACCGGCGCTCTTCCGTCAGACCGTCAGTAAGCTCGCCTTCGACATAATAACCGAGCCTATATTGGCTAGTTTGCTTTGGCATACACTCAAAACCCCATCATCCAGAAACTGGTCTAATCCCACCCCACCTAGATCCCCACACAAAAAGAAACCTGTTGCCGTTCCTTTCGCGCAAGGTTTGTTCACCCGCCGACACGACTCCGCTGGCCTCAACAACCGACGTCATCCTAATCTGATCCGTAACCGTCGGGTAATTCAACTTGACAACGGTCCTCACCCGAGAGTCAAATTCGTTGCCTTCCCTATCGCCAAACAAGTCAAACACAGCTTATCCCCCCACTATGGAGAAACCCTTCTGAGCGTCCCAAACCATTCCCCGACCAGAGTCCCGACGTGAGAGTTATCGTCGGCGCTATATGCCCTAGTAAAAGAGGTAATGCGGTAGGCATACTCATCAACCGTCATAAACTGCAACGGCTTGACGAGACCTGGGTTCAGTATCTTTACTGTTATTCCATAAATAGGTTTGTATACCCTTTCCCGCATCAGATTCATCCAATTTTGAGCAGCATAGAAACTGCCGAAAGCTGGCTGATCATAAAGAAGTATCTTGTGATACGGGATCGAATCGTCATAACCAGGATCGTCTCTGGCGTCGTCTCCTATAAGAATGACATCCATATTCAGCCTATCCACAGTTTTGACTCTAATCCCGTTAACCGTCGATCCTACGACGTTTTCCGTTATTTTTTCATCTATGATGACATGGTCATTCCGCGACGGATCGCTTACAATGGCATGGCTAATCGTCGGATTGCCCGTGATCGCCAGCCCCCCTTGCAGCACATCCAAACACAACCTGCCAAAGTTGTCAAAATACACCACACGCTCGTACATAGCGCATATTTGGGCGATATTTTGCTGAACGTGCGAACGCCCAGGGAATCTCATAGCAGGAGCGGTGAAGCTATATCCCATGGGGAGATATGGTCTGGGGGTCTGGGGGGTTCCGTCGTATGCCTTGATACCAGCACGTCGAGCCAACTCGAACACGGCATTGAAAAGATCCATCCCGTCATAAAACGGAGAATTGATCATAAGGGTGTGTTCAAGAACTACCATATAGTCCTCGCACCTGATGCTGATAGTTTCTTTGCCGGCAACCTCCGACTTGGTTCCACCAAGCGACACGCCGGTGAAAATTGGCGTATCCTCACCGCTTTCGCTCTCGTCTTGACTGGATTCTTCCAGTTCAGCGTCTAAGATGGTTTTTGACGGCGGGCCGCTGTTCATTGACAGCACAACACCAAGTGATCCTTTCAAAAGACTGTCGAGCACGCCGGATGGATTGTAAAGGGTCATTTCCACCGTGTGTTTCACCAAACACCTATCAGACGACGAAAACGACTCATTAAATGAGACCAAATACTTGCTGAAATCTACCGGCTCAGGTGGGACGAAGGTGGTCTCACGGTAATACAAACCTCGCAACCTGAAGAAAAACGGAGGGGCTATTCTCTTAAGCTTGACTCTTGGGGTTATTACTGACGAGCCCGCTTGTGGCCCCGCTATTGACCCATCAGAAAGGACATCAACGCCGAAATACGCAGCGTCAGCAGACATGGCAATCTCATAATGCATCTGAACTGCAGCGTGAGCTGCAGCAGCAGTCTCGGCATCAGTAGATTGGCCAGAACCTATTGTGTTTCTCGACCTCTTGTCTGCCTTTTTTGAAAGAGTAATTACGCCATGGTTGCCAGCCCATTCTGGGAGGCCTGTAAGCGTTACGTCCCTATCAGAAACGACGTTATTCGCAGAAACGGAACCGTCTTTAATTCTAAACAGTCTGCAATCAACCCCATTGTCGTATTTTTTAACCCCGTCGGACGGGGACCCCTCGACCTTTGGTATCTTGAAAAGGTTTTCAGCGGATGTGGCGTCGGGGTTGGCGCCGTCCTCGCTTCCAAACAACGGATCGGTAGCCGGCATTAGGCTTACAAATTGACCATCCTTAAACCCCATTGCCGACAGGTTGATGCGTGTTTGACAATTTGAACCGACGACCCTGATGGTATCCGGAACGAATTTAATAGGGACAAACGCCTGACTATCATCGTTCGGCATCCCTTGGGCATCGACAGGAGACTCCGTCTGATCGCAATTAACCCGCGAATATACAAACACCTGATCGTCAAAATAAATGGCCAACTTGCCCAAAACAGGCAATATGCCGATGCGCAGTTTGCCCGGTGCAGACAGGTTCCCAGTGATGGGCAGAACTATTGCCTCTGGAGGCGTAGCCTTGTCACCCGCTCGAGCTCGCGGCCACTCGGAGTGTGCGGAAATTTCCAGAGCCTTCCTAGAAGTGTTCCAATCATAGAGCCTTGGCAGTTCACCATCAACCAAGAGTATGTCTATAACCGATTCGTTCGATGACAACTGCCCCGTCGAATTGTTTTCGGGCACGCATGCAGGAGGATTGAAGCGGACGAGAACAAAAGTTTTCATATCCTTTGACAGGGGGGCACTGCGATCTATATCGAGATAGAACGGCATGTTTCTGTATAACCTGTCGTCACCAACAGCCGATGTTCGAGCGTCATCCTCGACCGAGTCGGACGCTGGGATCTGTATGAGAGAATTGGTCTCAAGCGCCCACCACAGATCTTGAGTTGACACCATTTGGTTCGCGGACTGGACATATTCTTCAGCAAGCATATTTGCGTCAGTCGCGGGCGTAGGTGCTGTGACAGCCGGCGGTTCCTCAGTATAATCCGACCTGTCTCCGCTGGGGACTGCTGGTTGATCTTGGGTTTTATTAACGGTTTTTGGAAGCGTGACCGTCTCAAAACGTGGCCCATTATAGTTGCTGTCATAACCGGAAGGCAACTTGACTTCTTGATTTCTGACTGACTGGGGGAACAAACCAGGATAACCTGGGCCTACGGCCGCGAATACGCCTCCGGAGTTGGCCGTACGAATCGACCATATGATTTTCTTTCCCGCCGTTTTGGGAGACGGAGCGTCCCTGACAATATTGTCAATTTCAATAATCTGCCTAGACGGGAAAGCAGTTCCGAAAGTCATATTACCCGCAGAAAGAAACTCAATATTGTCGGGTTTCCTTTCCTCATTGTCCTTTATGTATTCATTCATCATGGCTGAATTGACGTCAAAGGTGGAAGTGTTTACGAACTTCGTAACATTGGGAAGATACCCCTTAAACATCTGCAGCTTCACCCCAGGTATGCCCAAATCTCCCATTTTCCACCTACCAATTCGTCAATGTTTTCCAAGAGCTCCCAGAATCATAGCTCTCAGACGCACTCACATAACCATCAAGAACGGTGTAATAGACCGTCAAGCGACCGTTTTTGTCCACACCAGCCGCCACCCTTTGTGGCGGAACCCCAGATATCACCTCAACCACAGGAGCTGCATCCAACAAATCCTGACTGTTGATCGCTTGAACGTTTTTCACCTTCAAAACGTCACCATCAAAAAAGAAAAGGTGGTTGACCTGTAAACCGCATGCGAGATAGGGGGCTTGACCAGACGCCAAAGTTGTTCCCACCCTCGCCCACGTTGCCCCCGAATCTGGACTCTCCAGAGCGACAATGTTGCCGGTTGATACATCTCTCAAAAACAGCCCAATGGTCCCCGACGGAGACTGCCCAACGGAAAACAATTCCTCTGCAATGGGGATATTGTTAATCGCCGCCCCGCTCGCTTGTCCCCCAACGATCCTGACAAACATCTCGTCGCTAAGCGCCCCACCGTCGTTGTGCGGCACCTTTGTGGAAACACTGTTGCCAAAATCCAATTTAATCTTGGGGTCTCGATAATAAGCAAAAGCTTCTCCGCTGTCATCGTCAGCCAAATATATCGGTTGGACATCGCTAGACCTGATCCTGTTGTAATCAAAACGATACATACCTATAAACAAATGCCCCAGATCGTTTACGGCAACGCCCGATTGTTGGCCGTCTCGGCCATAACCGAAACCGAACACCAAACACATATTCGTTGTTTTATCCAATAATGCCTGCACATATTGAAACTCAGGAAGAATAACCAATGGTTTCGACCAAACCTTCAGAGGATTGAAACTTCCCGACCAAGGAGTCTCTTCTCCGCTTAACCCCTGAATCTCACTGAACTTGTATTTGGACGACCCCCAATAAGCTCCAGAATTTTGGCTACTTATGATAAAAACAGCCTTCATTGCCTTATTTGTTATGTCGCTGGACACGAACCCGATGGAATAGGATTCTGGAATAGAATCACCATATGAAAAAGCTATTTCGTCACAAGATGGTGCAACGGCATCAAAAAGGTCGACACTGGCTAGGATCTGGCTGTTCTTGCACATCTCCACTGACCTGGCAGTATCCACCTGAATCCCCGCCGTCACCGGCTCCCCCGCATACAGACTGTTGAGCTTGACATTATTCTGGATCGTTTCAACAGATGTCTTCAAAAGATCCTCATCGGATCCAGAACGCTTCCGGTAATAGGCCGGAGCAAGATAATTCAACGTGCTGGCATTCCAACTTGATCCCGCCATTACAGGATAGAATTCAAACGGAAGATATACGGGGCTCTTTTCGGTAACATCAACCGTTGCATTAACCCCCCTCGACAAAAACGTGTCAACGCCTCCCTTTCCGCTGATCTTTGTAGAAAAATAAGGCAAAGATTTGGAATAAATGTTGTCCTTCAACATCAGCCAATATGACAGCCCAGCCTCCAGCCAGAAAGTCGGGATATTGACCCCAGTCACAAAAGCCTTTTCACCCAAACTCGCCACGTCATCGGATCTATTAATCGTTGTCGTTTTGCCTACAACCAACGCTTTCTGCTCTATCTGCATCTTCCAACCCGGCGACGCTTGCCTGAACACCACCAACGACTGATCATAATCGTTGAAGTAAAGCATTTGCCTGCGAGACACACCAAATTCCATAAATGACATCCCGAACATTCGACTCAGGGTACTGACGTCAATGATGGGGTTCCCGAAAACCGTGTGCGAATTACCCTTGACAAAATCTCCGCCGTAAGAGAAGTCAACCAATGAAAACTTTGTGCCAGCAGGAAACGTTTCTGGAATGTGATAGCCGCTAAAATCCAGATAGCCGTTCATCCATATCCTATACTGGTTGTCGTACCCGATTGCCGGCCTCGTTTGCATCCTGTACAGCAGGACGGCATCAGGAGCCACTCCAATCGCTGGTTGATATTGCTCCCCGAAAACGACATAGACGGAGTCACCGACCAAAAAGTCGTCGAGGACTGCCTTGACCCCTGCTTTGATGACCAACCTCTGGCTTTCAAAAGGATTATTGGCGAATGTGATGGATCCCACGTCGCGTGACGCGCCGAGCGTCTTGTTTACGACCTTCCATCCAGCATACTTTGCAAACGCATTGGCAACTTTCACGGCCGAAATGCTGGCGTTATTCCTATACCGTTCCACCAGCGTCTTGCTGCCCGTCATCTCGCTGTGAATAGTGGCGGTCTGTATCTGGGACTCAAAGCCTCCCCACTTGATATCAACGTAGCCGGCGACTTGAGACTGGGCAACGGATTCGACCTTCCCAACCCACAGACCCTCTGGATATCCGCTCACCAGGTTCCCTGGGTACACCTCGGTGGTCATCCAATATTTCTGCTGTTTCAGCTCTATCGGCTTCTGCAAATTGTCAATGAACTTGTTCGCAGATGTTGAGCTTAAATTCATTACCTCGACAGTGTCTCCGCGCGGATGCTGCGTTATTTCGTAGTAGTCGTTGCCGATCCTAAGATGTTCCCCAACAAGGTTGCCAGCGCACGCGTTCTGCATGCTCTTTGACCCGACAACTCCAGACATTGACACCCTGACGGTCTGGGGTTGTGGAACGAGGCTCTTAAACAAGTTGACCCCCTGAGAAAAGCTCCCCCCTATGCTCATTGACTCCCCACTAACACTGGCATCATATGGCGTATCCGGAGGGGGAATCGTGGCAGCATTGTTCTGATCAATGTAAAGGGTGTATAGGGGACTTGTTTGAGAGGGGGGAAGCCAAATGCCTATGACATCAGTAAGGGGAGACGAATAAAGAAACCTTTGAGCGTCTGTGTCATAGTATCCGCTATCCGCCTTCAGAGAATAATCGTGAATAAGCCTAGGGTCTTCCAAAGCCCAAACCTTGTCGAGGCTGAAAAACATCCCAGCTTCTGGAGTAACCTCCAAGACCGGCGTGTGGTTGCCG